>ERZ773213.1358-NODE-1358-length-13040-cov-3.348633_pt1 | contig 13040 bp, 9 predicted proteins | sample MGYA00580996_ERZ773213 | MGnify/ENA primary metagenome ERZ773213 (study PRJEB29015, sample SAMEA2738152) | human oral metagenome | biome: human oral; feature: human-associated habitat; material: saliva | place: China | collected 2197 ...
TCTACAGCTGGACCCCCATGGTGGAGGCCGCACTCGTGCGCGCGGCCCAGGAGGCCCCCGATCTCGACGTCCTCGTGCGAACCCGACTGGCCGAACGACTCACCGGTGAGCTCGATGCCGACACCTTGGCCACCCTGGTCAGTGAGCTAGCGGTCATGGGGCTCGACACCGAGGCCGGCGAAGTCTGCGACCGCCTGGAGGACCGTCTCGGTCGGCTCAGCGACCTGAGTGAGCTCGTCGAGGCCCTGCACCGGTTGACGGGGCTGATCGAGTCCACCTCTCGTCTACGCCTAGACCACGCCGTGCCCCGAATTCGTGCCATGGTGCGCCGAGGCGTCGCCATGATCGCCCGTCTCGTCCCGGACCTGGCAGGTCTGGAGGATCAGGAGGCCGAGGCGGCCGTCGACGCCCTCATCTCGGTGCGTGATCTCCTTGTCCGGCTGACGGCTTGGGACCACCGCGGCGGCGGTGACGATGGCGGCAAGGGGGCGCACGCCGGCCTCGGCGCGGTGATGCGTGAGATCGAGGCCCTTCGCCTCAGCCGTGACGCCGCCGCGGTGCTGGTCGGCTGCGCCACCGGTGTCGCAGCATCCGCCGGGGCGCTGACCGGGCAGGAGACGAGGAGCGCCGTCGTCGCCCATCTCGCGGTGGGTGCGGATCCGACGCGGGCGGCTGACTTCATCGTGGGACTGGTGCGCACCTCCCCGGATGTGCTCCTGCACTGCCCGGACACCGTCGAGGCCGTCACCGCTGCTCTCACGGCGCTGGACGACCAGGCCTTCGTCGCCGTCCTGCCGGACCTGCGTCGCGCCTTCACGACGCTTCGCCCCATCGAGACCCACCGCCTGGCCGGCACGGTGGCCGGGCTCGTGGGAACCAGCGCCGCCAACCTCGACGTCGTCTGGAGCGTCGACCCCGCTCAGGCCGCCCTGGGGGCCCAGGTCGAACGGGATCTGGTCGCCTCGCTGGTGCGCGACGGACTGGGGCAGTGGGCGCGATGACGAACAGTGCGCCGTCGAACCGTCCCGGCTCCTGGACGGGCACGGACCGGGAGCTGGCGGCACGCCGCTGGCGCATGGTCCTGGGGCGCTACGCCGAGCCTGCTCTGCCGCGCAGCCAGCAGGACGCTGAGCTTGATGAGGCGCTGGGCTACGTCTACGACCGCGAGTACACCGGCCGCGGACACCGCCTGGGCTGTGGCGGTGGAGGCAGTGACGATCGGGCGCGTGGCGGACCAGGCCCCTCGGTTCTGCGGGCGGTCGACTGGCTCGACGGTGCCCGCCGGCTCTTCCCCGCCTCCACCCTGGAGCGTCTGGAGAGCGATGCCCTGACCCGCTACGGGCTCACTGAACTGCTCGCGGACCCGGCCGCCGTCGACTCCATCGACACCAGTGCCGATTTGGGAGCCGCCCTGCTGCGTATCAAGGGAAGGATCCCGCCCCGGCTCTCCGATGGGCTGCGGGCCCTTATTTCCCGGGTTGTCGCCGACATCATGGAACGGCTGCACCGCCCCGTGACAACCGCCCTGAGCGGCTCCCGCCAGCGCAGTAGCGCCAGTCCCCATGCCTCGGCGCGCAATTTCGACTGGCGTCGCACCATCACCGCCAACCTGGGCAACGTGGACCCCGAGACCGGCCGCATGATTGTTGAGGACGTGCGCTTCATGGCGCGCCACAGGAGACGTCACCTGACCTGGGACGTCATCATCCTGGTGGACCAGTCCGCCTCCATGGCCTCCTGCCTGCTTCACAGCGCGGTAATGGCCTCGATCCTCGCGAGCCTTCCCGGCCTGTCCGTGCGCCTGGCCGTCTTCGACACCACCGTCGTCGACCTCAGCCACCTGGTTGACGATCCCGTCGAGGTCCTCATGACCAGTCAGCTGGGAGGCGGAACAGACATCGCCAACGCCGTCGGATACGCCGCCGAAGCGGTCACCAGCCCTAGCCGCACCATCGTGACGGTCATCAGCGACTTCCAGGAGGGCGGATCGGTGTCCACCCTCGTGAAACGAGTGCATGACCTGGTCGCGCAGGGCGTCACCGTGCTGGGGCTGGCATCTTTGGGCGACGAGGGCCGCGTCTGGTACGACCACGACGTCGCCGAACGGCTCTCCGAGGTCGGAATGAGGATCGCCGCCATGACCCCGGACCGCTTCGCCACCTGGCTGGCGGAGGCGACCGCATGAACGTGCGGCGCGGCCCCGCTCGGCTCTCCTCCGACGGCCCCAGTTCCCCGGAGCGGCCCGAGCCCGCTGGACAATCCCCCTATGCGGCCTTCGCGGTCTACGGTGCGCTCGACGACGTCGCCCTGGCTGCCCTGGGCAACCGGGGCCTGCTGCGTCGCGGGCGCGCCGAGCTGGCGGCCGGACGCGTCGAGTCCGAAAGAGGCCCCGCAGACGACGGCGCAGCCCCGCATCCAGCGCCGGAGACGCTCACCATCCGGGTCGGCCGGCCGCCGATCCCGGTCACCCTGACGGCCGCCGGACCCCAGGACGCGCGCTGTCCCTGCCCCGTGGCCGGCATCTGCCTGCACGTCCTGGCCGCCTGCCTGTGGATGCGAGAGGCCGTCAACCGCGGCGGGACCGTCGAGGACAGCGGCGCCACCGAGGTGACCACGGGACCCACCCCGTCTCAGGCGCGGCCCACCGGGACGCGGCCGCCCGAGGCGCCTGCCCATGAGAGCGGAAGCGACCCGGTCCTGGAGGAGGTGCTCGCCTGGGATCCCGCCTGCGTCGAGAAGTCTCTGGGCGCAGAGGCCCGGCGGCGCGTGCAGGCGTCCCTGGCCGGCCTCGACCCGGACCGACTCGCCACCGGCACCGAGGTGACCAGTGCGCCCGGGCGCCTGAGCATCACCTGGCCGGGCGCACCCGAGGTCGTCGTGATCGCTGGGCTGGGACCACGGGGCATGATCGTCTCAGGGCGCCACTCGCCGACGGCCAACGCGGCCTGGCGCCTCCAGTCCGTCATACGGCTCTTCGCCCGAGCGGGCCGCCCTTGGCCGTGGCCGGATGAGACGACCACCCTCAGCGACCGCCAGTGCGATGCCCTCTCGACGATCACGACCGCCATCGAGACCATCGTCTCCGCAGGGATCTCACACGCCGGCCCCCGCAGCGCCGCCGACCTCGAGCGCCTCGCCCAGGTCAGCCGCCTGGAGGAGCTGCCCCGGCTATCCCGGCTGCTGACCTCCGCCGCCGGGAGGCTCCGAGCGCTTGCCGAGCACAACGACGCCGTCGACGAGGCCACCGTCTTCAGCGCCCTGGCCGCCGCCTGGTCCCTGACCCAGGCGCTCACAGCCGTCACCGACCCGCCCGGCCCCGCTCTCATCGGGCCGGCCGATACCGAGACGGCCGAGACCGGCCTGCTGCTACCACTGAGCGCCACCTGGTGGACGACCCCCTCGGGAAGCCGAGGACTGACCATCAGGCTCTGGGATCTGGACAAGGGCCGACCGGAGGCGGTCACCACCGGACGAGCCGCCGGGGTCGATGCGGCCTTCCGCTACTCCGAGGACGCGATCCTCCTGTGGGGCGCCTCGGTGAAGAACATCCTGTCTGGCCCCTTGCGCCTGACGGGCGCCGCGCGCCGGCCCGACGGCGCCCTGGCCCCCTCCAGCCGCACTGCCGTCACCCGCCGCAGCGGAGAGGCCGGTTACGACGACGTCGACCTGGAAGCCGTGGCCGAACGTCTTCAACAGGTCGGCTCCGGGCCGGAAGCCGCCCGCTTCGAAGCCCCCGTGGCCCGGGTCCGTCTGATCATGGTCGCCAAGGACGGCCTGGGACCGATCGACATCGACGAAGTCCACCAGCGCTACCTGTGGCCGGTGACCAGCACCGATGGGCACAGGCGTCTGCTGACCATGGAGGTCGGCGGTCGGGAGATGCAGATGGTCTCCGACGTGCTGTCCCGCGAGCTTCAGGTGCACGCCATCACCGTCGAGGGCGACCGCCCGGCTGGTGTCTTCGTGCGCGAGCACGGCCGGATCTGCCTTCTGGCGACAACCTTCCCCCCTTCACACAGCGCCTCCAACCGGGAGTACCGTCGGCTGCGCCGACGCACGGAGCAGATGCACAGCCGGATGCGCACCCAAGCACCGGAAAAGAACAGGACGGACCAGACGCCGATGCGGGCGCTGGCCCAGGACGTGCACGAGGCGCTCACTGCGCTCGCGGCCTCCGGGACGACACGTCCCACAGGCATGGTGGCGCACGTGCTGCGCACGCGCGCTCGCATGGCCGATGACCTCCAACTCACCACCCTGGCGGCCGCGCTCGCCGAGGTGGACAACCGGCCGAGCCCCAGTGCCGTACTGCGGGCCTGCGCCGTCGTCGACCGGCTCGACGCCTTGACGCGCTGATACCACTGAGCGCGCTGATATCACCAGTCCCACTGGTGCCGCTCGCCGGAGCCGGGGGAGTGCTCCCCCGGGTATCGGGGCTGACGGGGAGCACGCGGCTCGCTAACCTCCGAGTGTCTCCGTAAATTCGGTGCGGAGGGGGACCACGAGCGAGATCACCTCGCAGGAACCGTCGCGGCGCGACGCCGAATAGCAGAGAAGAACCAGGGGGCACAACAATGTTCGCACTCGCATCCCCGGCACGCAGGCTTGTCTCCCGGGCCCTGGAACCGCTGAAGAAAGCGGGGCAGGACATGCACCGGCGCGCGGTCGACTACGTCATTTCCGGCGAAGACCCGCAGATCCTGGACGCCATCGGCTCCTGCCCGGCCGGTTCCGGGACCAGCCCGGCGAGCACGCAGGTCACCTCCTGGAGCTCGGTGCTTCAGGACCTCAGGCAGGAGGACGAGGCCCCGGCGACCTCCGGGACTGGACGGCGAGACAGCTTGTACAGCAGCAATGCCCTGACCACCGAGCAGTGGGGGCGACTTGGACGCCTACTGGAGGCGATCGATCAAGCCGGCTCGCAGAAGGAGAGTCCGGCGCTCACCATGTTCCCGGCCTGGTTATCCCAGTTAACCACAGACATGCTCAGCTGCTCCGCCATCGCACGCGAGCACGACCCGAGGGCGCGCCGAGTCCTGGACGAGCCGTTGTCGAGCGCCTCGGTGATGGCCGCCATGCGGCCCGGATGGGACATCTCGCGCCTCATAGCCCTCCTCGATGACGGCGGCCTCGGCCCCGAGGACCTTCCCGCCGCGATCTTCCTCCTCGCCTTCGCCAAGAGCGGGGGAGCCAGGCGCGACTGGTTCACCTCCCACCGTCTCCTGCCTGTGGCCCTGCCCGGAGTACTGGACTATCTCACCGAGCACGCCCGTGAGCTGTCCACGGAGCTGATGGACCAGCTGAGCCTTGAAGAACGAGCCCGGGTGCTGGCCTGCGCCAGGGCCGATGCGCCGTGGGCACTCGCCGGAGCCCACCTGGTCGGCGCACTCGCCGTCGGCTCATCCAAGAGGCTGCGCAAGGAGGCTATCGACATCCTGAAGGGCCTGGAAGCATCAACGTGCCGTCAGGTACTGGCACCGGCACTGGCCACGGCGCGGCCGTCCCACGCCGCAGAGCTGGAGGACTTCCTGTTGACCGTCGAGGGCGGAGAGGAACTGCTCGCTCAGGCGGCCGGCTCCAACAAGCGGCTGGGCGACATAATGGCCCGCAGGCAGGCCAACCGGGCGATCCTCGATACCGACGCCACTGGCGGGAGCACCGGTGAGGGCGATGGTGACTCCCAGGACGAGGAGCTGATCGAGCTCGCGCCCCTGCCCGTGATCGACCCGAATGCGGCCGTTGCCGAGCCCGCTGAGCTGCGCCGAGTTGTCGAGCAGGTCATACGGCGCTCGGACTCCTGGAGCGCCAGGGCTGACCGGGCCTCGCAGTCCGCGCTTGAGAAACTGGTGGCGGTGGCCGAGGGAAGGAAGCGGAAGCTTCCGATCTTCATGCGCCACCGGTTCGGGGATATGTGGTGGATCATCGACTGCGCCCCGCACCTGAGCCCCGCCCATGTTCTGCGCCTTATCCGCGCCCACGCTCTTAAGCCCTACTTCCTCGCTGTGCGCTACTGCGTGGAGTGCGATATCGACCCGCGAGTGCTCCTGCGCCTGATCGACAACCTCGGCCTGAGCGACCACGAAGTCGATGAGGCCATCGAGGAAATGTCCGCCGCCATTGTCTCCGGAACGCCTCCGCGGCTGGCGTGGCCATGGTGCGCCGAACATCCCGAGCTGCTGCGCGAGGCCCTCGACGACCCGGCTCGCATCACCGATGCCTTGAAGATCCTGGCCCAGTTCCCCCGCATCCCGGCCGAGCTCAGGATCCCTGTCGGCGCGATCGCCCTCGGGTCCTCGAAGGTCAACCGGCCCCTGGCGCAACAGGCCCTGCGCACCTACCCGCGGGCGCACGAGCTAGCCGAACAGTCCCTGACATCGAAGTCCCAGGAGGTGCGGTCCTGGGCGGCGGACTGGATCCGCTCCCTGGCTGATCCCGCCTCCATCGAACCCCTGCGGACCGCGCTACTCAAGGAGAAGAAACCCGTACCCCGAGCGGCGCTCCTGGCGGCGCTGCGCGACTGCGGCGCCGACATGGACGAGTTCCTCTCCCCGTCGGTCCTGAGTGCCGAGGCCGCCAAGGGCCTCAAGGCCAAGAGAGCCCCGTCGCTGCGATGGTTCCACATGGGCTCCCTGCCGGCAGTGCGCTGGAGGGACGGCTCCGACGTCGAGCCGCAGATCATCCAGTGGTGGGTCACGATCGCCGAGAAGCTGAAGAACCCCGACGGCAGGGGGCCGATCGACTTCTACCTCTCCCTGCTGGAGCCGGGCGACGCCGCCGTCCTAGCCGCCCACGTCACCCGTGCCTGGGCAGCCCAGGACACCCGTCACCCCGCGGTGGAGGACAGCCGGGAACACGCGGACAAGGTGGGGCGGCAGGAGCACGACCGGGCACAGGCCTGGCTGCGACGGTGCCGGCAGAGCGCCGCTCAGGCGCGCTTCCTCAAGGAGGCCGAGGAGGAGGCGGCAGTGCCGCTGGAGGCGCGGATCGCCGCCGCCTTCGCACGCCACCAGCGCGAGTACCTGGGATCGGCCGTGGCCAGCAAGGGCCTGCTCGCCTTCTCGGTGCGTATGGACGGCGGGGAGCTGGCGGCCTTCGTGCGCGCCTTCATGCGGGACAACTCCGGTCGGCGCGCCCAGTTCGACGCGCTGATCCACTGCCTGTACGCCCACTCCAGCAACGAGACGCTGCATGTGCTTCTGAGCATCGCGCGGCGGCACAAGATGCGGGGCATTCAGGCCACCGCAGGCGACCTCGCCAGGGCGGTTGCCGAGGAGCGCGGGTGGAGCGATGACGAGCTCGCCGACCGGACCGTACCGACGGCAGGATTCGACGACGACGGCCTCCTGCACCTGTCCTACGGGACCCGGGAGTTGACCGGGCGCCTGACCCCTGAGCTCAAGATCGCGCTGTCCGACGCCGACGGAAAGACCTACGCCTCCCTGCCCGCCGCCCGGGTGGGTGAGGACGAGGAGCTCGTCAAGGCCGCCAAGAAGCAGCTGACGGCCGCCCGCAAGGAGGCCAAGGCTGTCCTGACCCTCCAGAAGGGGCGCCTGTACGAGGCCATGTGCGCGGGACGGACCTGGAAAGGGGCCCAGTGGCGCGAGTCGCTGGCGGCCCACCCTCTCATGAGGCAGCTCTGCACCCGCCTCATCTGGGCGGTGATCCGCGCCGACGATGCCGTGTCCACAACATTCCGGCTCGCCGAGGACGGCGCCCTCATCGGCGTCGATGACTCCACGATCGATCTTCCCGACGACGCCGACGTCGCGCTCGCCCACGGAACCATGCTCAGCCAGAGTCAGTGCAGCGCCTGGCGCGAGCACCTGGCCGACTACGAGGTGACGCCCCTGTTCGATCAGTTGACGGCCACCGCCCCCGAGATCGAGCCCGGGCAGAAGGCCTTCACCGACCTGGAGGGGCATCTCACGGACACTTTCGCGTTCCGTGCGACGGCGACCAAACGCGGCTACGAGCGCGGCGCCCCGGTGGACGGCAGCTGGTTCGACGACTACGTCAAGGAGTTCACCTCGGCCGGGCTGAGCGCCACCATCCGGTTCACCGGCTCCAACCTGCCTGAGGACAAGATCACCTGCGCCACCCGAGACCTCACCTTCAGGAGCGGGTACCGGACGCTCTCACTGTCCTCGGTGCCCCCGGTACTGCTGGCCGAGTGCTACGCGGACTACGCGGCCCTCGCCGCGCTGGGGGCATTCGACCCGAACTGGGAGAACAAAACCAGGTTGATCTGATCGTGTTCGAGGGCATGGTTCGGGGCGGGAAGGAACCAGGTCCTTCCCGCCCCGAGTGCTATGGGCGCTCGGCCGCTTCCCAGCCGTCCCCGAGGTCCTGGAGCCGGCCTCACGATTCTCGACGACGTCTCGCGCCCGCACGCCGCCCGCAAGAGTGAGGACAGCTGAGGACAACTGAGGACAGCGAGCTGGGCCAGGCGCCGTCCGACTCCGACCCGCAAGGAGGCGGCCGCTGTCCTCAAGGTCCGGAGCAGGCGTCTGTACGAGGCCATATGCATGGGGCGCGCCTGGCCGGCTCCGCTGTGGCGAGTACTGTTCGCCGGCCACAGGTGGGCGGGCTGCCGGCGGCTCGCATGGCCTGGATGGCCCACCGCCGGGATGAGGGAGCGCGAAACGGTGAACCCGCCGCCGTTCGGCTTGACGGCACCTCCCCTCTGTGTCACTGTATTAGTGCAGTAATACAGACGGTCTGACGAGGTCGCCTGTGCTGCGCTCATGAGCAGTACCCGTACCCGACCACTAGGAGAGCCATGGATCTCGACGACTCCCGTCCGATCTGGGTCCAGCTGGCCGACGACTTCCGTCACCGGATCGTCTCCGGCCAGTGGCCCCCGGGCGCCAAGGTTCCCAGCGTGCGCGAGCTCGCCGCAGACACCGGCGTCAACCCCAATACCGTCCAGCGGGCGCTGGGCGCGCTGGATCGCGAGGGGCTCACCGCGGCAGAACGGACTGCCGGGCGCTTCGTCACCACCAGGAAAAGCACCATCAACTCCGTTCGCCGGAACCTGGCCTCCGGGGCCACGGACGCCTACATCGACACCCTCACCGCCATCGGCATGGACCTGGACCAGACCACGGCGCTCCTCACCGAGCGCTGGTGGGCACCGGACCGCCAGGGCCGCCAGACAACAGGAGATGCGTCATGAGCGCACAGACCCTCAGCACAACCACCACCATCCCCTCCCTCGACGGCGCCGCACCGCTGGTCGTCGTCGAGAACCTCACCAAGACCTTCCGGGGCCTGCCCGCGCTGGACGGGCTGAGTCTCGAGCTTCCTCCCGGGCGGATCATCGGCCTCATGGGCTCCAACGGCTCGGGCAAGACCACACTGCTCAAGATCCTGGCCGGAGTCCTGGCCGACTACGACGGCCGGGTCCGTATCGCCGGACACGATCCCGGTCCCGAGTCCAAGGCGCTCGTCTCCTTCCTCCCCGATGCGAGCTTCCTGGCCCCCGGTCTGACCGCCCCGGCCGCTATCGCCCAGTACCGGCGATTCTTCTCCGACTTCGACGCGGACAAGGCCGCCGAGCTCGTGCGCTTCTTCAACCTGCCGACTCACCGCACCCTCAAGGAGATGAGCAAGGGCATGGGGGAGAAGCTGCGCATCAGCCTGGCCATGTCGCGCCGGGTCCGCGTCTATCTCCTCGATGAGCCGATCTCCGGCATCGATCCCGCTGCCCGCGACGTCATCCTCGACGGCATCCTGCGCGACTTCAACCCCGAGGCTCTCATGCTGATCTCCACCCACCTCATTGCCGACGTCGAGCCCATCATCGACTCCGCCGTCTTCCTCAAGGACGGCCGCCTGCTGATGGCCGGTGACGCCGACGACCTGCGCCAGGACCACGGTATGAGCCTGGACGCCCTGTTCAGGAAGGAGTACCGCTGATGTTCACCACACTGCTCATGGAAGAGGCCCGTACCCAGGCTCGGCGCAATGCCGGAGTCGTGGGGATCGTGGCGGTCATCGCCGTCGGCTCCATGCTTCTGAGCCTGCTCGAGCTTCCCGTGCTCTCCTCGATGCTGCTTGTTGCCGCGTTCGTGGCGCTCGTGGCCATGCCCGCCGTCGTGAGCGTCCAGATCGGTATCGAGTACTGGGCCTCCATGTACGGCGCCCGCGGCTATCTCACCATGAGCCTGCCGGTGAGGGGACGCACCTTGTTCGCCGCCAAGACGCTGTACGCCGTCATTGCGGTGCTGGCGTCGGTCGTGGTGGCGACGCTCCTGATGGTCGGCTGGTTCGCTGCCTACGCGCACCTGCTCGGTATCACGCTGGGAGAGTTTTTCGAACCGGTGCGTCAGCTGATCAGCATGGTGGGAACCGACATGCTTGTCTTCTACGGGCTGACCATGGTGGAGGGCGTCGTCGTGACGATCATCGAGGTCGCCGCAGTGATAAGCATCGGGGCGCAGGGGCGCTGGAACCGGTTCGGTTTCGGGGCGCCCGCCGCCGGCCTGGTCATCCTGTACACGGTCAACCAGCTCGTGGCCCTGGTCGCCACGATGCTGCTGCCGCTGTCGCTCGATGTGACCAGCGGGCGGATCGTCACACGCATGATGCTCCCGCAGTTCATTGAGGCTATCCGCTCGAGCCAGGAACCGCAGCTGGTGGGAATCGGTTCCCCAGTGGCGGCGCTGATTCTGGTCGCGATCCTGGTCTGGTGGGCAGTGCGAGCGATCGAGCGGCACACCTGCCTGCGCTGAGGGCGGTCCCCGCGGCTCCGTCGCTCCCGTGCGTGACCGGAGAATCCGGCTCGCACGGGAGCACGAGCGTCGGGGCCCCCACGAGTGATGCGGGCGGGCTCCTCATCCGGTCCGCATGCGCATGGCAGCGCGAGGGTCAGGTCATTGTGGCCTGGGCCAGGACTCGGTCGCCGTCGGGGGCGTCCCCGGGGCTGTAGACGACGACGGACTGCCCCGCCGCCAGGCCCCGCAGGTGCTGATGCAGTCGTGCCCGCAGGGTTCCGGTCCCGAGATCGATGGTGACGTCGGCGGGGACGGGGCGACCGTGGGCGCGCACCTGCACGGTCACGTCCCGCCAGCCGATCCCGCCGTCCTCGAGGGGGGAGGGCTCGGCCAGGAGGACCGGGGCGCCGGCGTCGATGGCTCTGCGGCAGAGGAGCTCCTCCGGGCCCACGACCACCTCGTTGGTCTCCGGTCGGGTCTCGATGACGTAGCGGGGCCGCCCGTCCGGGGCGGGGCGAGTCAGGCCCAGCCCCTTGCGCTGGCCGACGGTGAAGCCGAAGTAGCCGTCGTGGGTGCCGAGCACCTCGCCGTCGGGGGAGACCAGAGCGCCCTGGCGAGCGCCGAGGCCGCGGGTCAGGAAGCCGCGGGTGTCGCCATCGGCGATGAAGCAGATGTCATAGGAGTCGGGCTTGGCGGCGACCGGTAGACCGCGATGCTCCGCCTCGGCCCGCACGGCCGCCTTGGACGGGGCGTCGCCGAGCGGGAAGAGGGCCCGGGACAGGCCCTCGCGCCCGGAGACGGCGAGCACGTAGGACTGGTCCTTGGCGGTATCGACCGCGCGGCGCAGCTCCAGGCCATCGGTCTCGCCGGGGCGGCCGGAGGCGGCGCCGCCGCTCAGGCGGGCGTAGTGGCCGGTGACGACGGCGTCGAAGCCGAGCGTCAGGGCGCGCTCGAGCAGGGCGTCGAACTTGACGCGCTCGTTGCAGCGCACGCAGGGGTTGGGCGTGCGACCGGCGCGGTACTCGGCGAGGAAGTCGGCGACGACGCGCTCCTCGAACTGCTCGGACAGGTCCCATACGTAGAAGGGGATGCCGAGGATCTCCGCGGCCCAGCGGGCGTCGCCGGCGTCCTCGATGGAGCAGCAGCCGCGCGAGCCCGAGCGGGTGACGGCGCGGTTGCGGGTCAGGGCCATGTGCACTCCGACGACGTCGTGGCCGGCGTCCGCGGCGCGCGCGGCGGCGACGGCGGAGTCGACTCCACCGGACAGGGCGGCCAGGACGCGCACGGACGTCTCCTCGAGAAAGCTGGGTGCAACCGTGGCAGGCTACCGCAGGTCGCGGATGGCACGGGAGTCGGGCGGGCGGCGCGACGGGGAAGAGGGGATCGTCGCCGTTGCTTGACGGAATCGATTGTCCGTCATATCGTCATTGATCAGGAATGAACGAGATGTGGGGGGATATCAATGCTCAATGGTGCGCTCATCTTCTTCGTGCTCTGCGGGCTTTTGCTTGTGCTTCTCCTGGTGCTCGCGATCTATGGTGGGATCCGATCCGCGGGAAGACGGAAGCGTGAGCGCCAGAATTTCCATTATGTCTACGGTGCGTCAGTCGATAAGGATACTCGCGGAGAGTCCGGTGGATCGTGACGAGGTTCGGCGTATGCGAGATTCCGGTCGGTGGGGGCGTGCTCGTGCCATTCGCCGGGTCAGAGAATTGGAGCATGTTCCGCCTGAGGTCGCGACGACGTTCGTCGACCTTCTTCGATAGCGAGTCCTTGCCCGCTTCATCGTCCGGCCATGAAGGGCGCCGATCACCGGAAGAACGGGATCCCGTAGAATCCCATGGCCCGTCCTCTCCCGGCCTTCACTCCACCGACAATACTCAGGAAGAAGTGGAGGACTGAGATCAGGAGCCAGATGGTGATGGGAATTCCGATCGGGAAGAAGGCGTCTGCCGCTTCCGTGCCGTCCAAGGCGAATAGGAGATAGAAATGGAGACCGAGGAATAGGAGCGTCGCGAGCAGGTAGGTCAGTCCCCAGCTGGCTGCGCGAGTGCCGACGGTGCGTGTCGGTTCGAGGTTCTGACGCCTGTACATCAGTCCGACGCATATCATGGCGATTGACGCGACGACCGAGCTGATGAAGGGAAGGAAGCAGAATATCAACAGGCCTGCATACCACGATGCCGCGCCTGATGAGGGGCGAACGAGCGGGGGAGCTGGGTATGCGGACGGTTGTGGTGACTGCGGTGCGCTGGGATATCCTTGCTGCGGAGGGTGGTCGGTCATGATTGGAGTGCTCGTTTCGGGGGATTGCTGAGATTCGGT
>ERZ773213.1359-NODE-1359-length-13039-cov-46.221041_pt1 | contig 13039 bp, 10 predicted proteins | sample MGYA00580996_ERZ773213 | MGnify/ENA primary metagenome ERZ773213 (study PRJEB29015, sample SAMEA2738152) | human oral metagenome | biome: human oral; feature: human-associated habitat; material: saliva | place: China | collected 2197 ...
ATTATCGGTTCCAATCCAGAGGAAGAACCGCGGTAGGTTTCTACCACCCGGCAGGACGCCCCACGGCGTCACCTGCCGGGTATTTTTATGCCCATTTTGGGTCCGTTCTGGAGCGGTCGGAGGGGTCCATTAGGGTTATAGGACACTACGTGTTGCTGGTAGGGTGACTTTTCGGCTTTGTTGCGCGGGAAAGTTACTAATTTAGTCGGTCGTGTTTGCCTCGTTCCTGCGAATACTGCATCGTGCCCTGTGTGTGGTTGCCCCATGATCCGTCACGGTAGGACTTCATCAGGTCGTCAGCACTGGCGGTGTAAACCCTGCCAAATCACGAGGCTGAACAAAATAGGCTCCACTGCCAAGCATCTTGATGAGTTCTTGGTGCGGCTGCTCAGTCGGCGCCGTCAGTCGGATTTGCCCGGCGGAGGCCGCTCGTTTCGCAGGCGCTGTCGGACTGGGTAAGGGGGGCGTGGTGGTCATCCCGACCAGAACCACATCGAGGGACGTTGAACCGCTGATGCGCATGCGCAAGGCGGTGTTCAAGAACGGTCACGCGAAGATTGTCTATGTGATGAACGGGTGGAACCGCTTCAAGGCGTCCCGCGACTTCATGGAGCGGTTCGAGGGTCTGGCAGACGACCAGACCGTGGTCACACTGCCCCAGTCCGAGGCGTTCGTTCAGGCGGGGCCGCCGGTAAGTCTGTGGTCGAGTTCGACCGATGCGGCAAGGCAGCGAAGGCGACGCTTGCGTTGGTGGACACCGTGCGCGAGGCTGCGGGGTTCCTGAAGGAATAACCGCAGGTAGTAGGCGCTGTCCGCCTGCGTAGACGCGTCTCCATGGTGTATGGTTGTGCAAATGTGTAAATGATTAAAGGAGGTCGAATCATGGCGAACGTATTCGAGAAGTACGCTGCCGACCACGAGGCCGAGCAGAGGAAGATAGAGCAGACGGTCTCAGGACCGACTGCGGCGACGCAGACGGCTGTCCTTGCCGATGGGGCAGCGGTTGAGGAGAAGCGCACGACGCTCTCGCTATCGCTCACCGTGAGTGACAAGAAGGCACTCAAGATGATGGCTGTGGAGCGTGAGACGACGATTGCCGCAATCATCCACGAGTGGATTCAGGAGCATCTTGAGGAGATGAACAGTTAAATGGCAAAGAATTTGACGGAGGATGCAGTACGCGATTTGGCGCGTGACATCCTCGGACTTGCTGACAGTGACGCGGTGCGTGCAGGTGTCGGTCAGCTCACGACGTTCAATCAGCTGGGGTTCGCGGGCGTGGCGGACAAGCCGGACGGCTGGTATTTGCCGAAGAACAAGGCCGACGTGGCGCTGGTGCTGGAGACCAAGGCGACTCGTATTGCCCTTGGTCAGGCGCCGGTGGACGAGGTGTTGAAGAACGTCCGCATCATGCAAACGCAATACGAGAAGGTTATCGGCGTTCTGTACAACGGTGAGGACGTGCGCGTGTTTAAAGGCGAGGAGGAGATCAAGACTCCCGACAAGTTGCAGCACGTCGGCTATTACCTGTCGCTTTACACCGTCGACAGCATCGACAAGGAGCGCATCTACCAGCTGACGGCTCGCATTAACAACTGCCTACACTTTGAGTTTGGTATCAAGAACCTGTACCACCGCATGATTTTCACGGCGTGCGCACTGGTCGCTGAGAGGTACGGTGCAGGGTTGAAACGTCTGAAGGATTTGGGCTATGCAACGTTCCACACGGCGATTCACTCGACACTCTCCAAGTCCTTAGAGGATAGCCGTAAGCAGAACGCAAAGATTGACATCTTGTTGGAAGAGTATTCCGACATCAAGATGAACACGACCGACAATCAGAAGGCAATCAACGACTTTATCGACTGGGTTGTCGAGATTTCCGAGTGCGTCAACTCGAACGAATGGCGCGGCGAGGACGTGATGGGTATCTTCTTCAATGAGTTCAACCGTTACAAGAAGAAGTCCGAGTCTGGGCAGATATTCACGCCCGAGCACATCACGGACTTCATGTACAAGATTCTCGAAGTGAACATGGATGACTGCATTTTGGATGCTACATGCGGTTCCGGCGGTTTCCTCGTGAAGGCAATGGCGAACATGATTCGCGAGGCTGGTGGCATGGAGACGAAGAAGGCCGGCGCGATTAAGTCTAAGCAGCTCTACGGCATCGAGTTCGACCGCGAGATTTACGCGCTGGCGTGCGCGAACATGCTGATTCACAAGGACGGCAAGACGAATCTTGAGCAGATGGATGCTCGCACGGATGCGGCCTGCGAGTGGATGCAGTCCAAGCCGATTACAAAAGTGCTGATGAACCCGCCGTATGAGAACAGGTACGGTTGCATGACCATCGTCGAGAACGTGTTGGATAGCGTTCCGGCGCACACGCAGTGCGCGTTTATCTTGCCGGATAAGAAACTGGAGAAGGCATCGAAGGCACAGATGAAGCGGATTTTGAAGAGTCACCGCCTGCGTAAGGTCATTAAGCTGCCGGAGGACCTGTTCTTCGGTGTGGGCGTGACTACAAGTATCTTCGTGTTTGAGGCGGGGGTCGCGCAGGATGGCAAGGAGTTTTTTGCCTGCTATATGGAGTCTGACGGTCTGGCGACGGTCAAGAATAAGGGACGCCACGACGTCTACGGTAAGTGGGCGGCTATTGAGGCGCACTGGGTCGATGTGGTTGAGAAGCAGTCCGGCGACGATACGTGCCAGTGGGTGAACCCCGTCGAGCATATGTCCTACCAGATGCCGCGGAAGCCCTTCGAGATTTCCGAGGAGGATTTCCGCAAGACGGCGATGGATTACCTAATGTTCCAGAAGGGCATAGACATGAAGGAGTTCGGCGAAAAGCTACTCGACACAGCGATGTATTCGAGCCGCGTGAGTGCTGATGACGAGTCCGTAATCGTGACCATGCAGAAAGGCGGTGGCGGTGATGGCGAAGACTGATACGAACGGATGGAAGGAATTTAAGCTCACTGATATTTTTCGCATGAACAATACGAAGAGTGTTGTTCAAAAGGATGTAGTACCGGATAGCGGGACAATTCCATATGTCACTGCTCAAGCTGGCAATAACGGGGTCATGACATATATCGACTGTCCCAACGAATGGCTTAATGAAGGCGATTGCATCATGATTGGCGGAAAGACGCTGACTTTTTCCTATCAGGAACAGGCGTTCTGCTCAAACGATAGCCATAATATCGCCTTGCATCTCAAGGATGCAGACAAAGCGACGGAAATGCGATATCTGTTCTTCATCACCGTTCTGCGTGAAGCGCTCTATCAGAAATATTCATGGGGCGATTCGATATCAATGAAGACGATTAAGGAGGATGTGTTCCGTCTTCCAGTTGATGCGTCCGGCGAGCCTGATTGGGTGTACATGGACGAGTACATGTCGGCGGTCATGAGAGAATCTGAGGCAAGCCTTAATAACTTGGGGCGAGCAGACAAGCAAAAGCGCGTGTTGAATCTTGACGGGTGGCAGAGATTCCATCTTTATGACGACGGTCTTTTTGACATAGACATGGGAACCAAACTCGATAGGGTCAAAATGACGCAGGCAAGTCCTGATGTCAACTTTGTCGGACGCGCTAATACGAACAATGGCATTACTGCGAGGGTTGATAGCATTGCAGGAATTACGCCATACGAAGCGGGAAATATGACACTTTCACTTGGTGGAGAATATCTTGGTTCGTGTTTCGTCCAGCCGGATAAATTCTATACGAGCCAGAACGTCGTTGTCTTAATCCCCAAATGGGATATGCCGCTTGGAGTGAAGCAGTTTATCGCTGCAATGATATTCCGCGAAAGCCGCATGTATTACAAGGCATTCGTTGATGAGCTGAATCGACATATTAAGACGGATTTTTCGTTCTATTTGCCCGTTACTTCATCTAATAAGCCTGATTGGGTGTACATGGACGAGTATATGCGGACTGTAATGGAACGCGCACAATCCGATTTGTCTGCGATGCAGTCAATTGGTTAAAAGTAAGTAGGCCCGCCGTTCCATCTGGGCGGCGGTGATTATCGGTTCCAATCCAGAGGAAGAACCGCGGTAGGTTTCTACCACCCGGCAGGACGCCTCACCGCGTCACCTGCCGGGTATTTTTATGCCTAATTGTCGGTCTGTTCTCGGGTGTACCTGCGTGGGTGTATCGGCGTGCCCGAGGGTGCTCAGGTGACCGCATTGTAATGAGAACGTCATCAGAGAAGACGAAAACGCACCCTATGCCGTAGTATCGAAGGGTAGATATCGTTGTTCGGCGTTATTGTTCATTCAATCTCACCGGCAACATTCGAGAGCAACCACAGAGCCACAGATTAGCCGGTCATAGGGATGCCGCCGCTACGATGCGGTAGCTACATACCCGCTATGACGACCACTCAAGGACACACCATGGAAAACCAGATTCCCGCCCCCTCCTTCCCGGAGCAGAACAACGCAAACTCCCCGCAGCCGGTACCTGCAGGCGTAGCACCCGGAGCTCCCCTCGGCGCAGCACCCGCACCCGCCCTGGGCGTGGCACCCGCTAACGTGCGCGACCGCGACGACAGCTACCAGCGAATCCCGGACATCTACCGGGTGCCGGCTGAGCACCGCCGCCCCTACGGTGAGACCACCGGCGACTTCCGCGGCCCCGGCTACTTCTACTCCATCGGCGCGTTCGGCGCCTCCCTGGGCGCCCTGGCACTGACCCTCTACGCGTGGATTCAGGTCGCGGCACTCCACGCTGAGGCAAGGACCAGCTCCGGCGATTACAGCTCCTCTGCTTATAGCTCCAATCTGAGTCTGAGCCCCAACATCATGGTGATTGCTCTACTGCTCGTGGGTCTGATCCCGGTAGGCGTGTCTATCTGGCTTGCCATCTACTCGGCGAAGGTGAACGCCGGTCACACCACCAAGTACACCTCGAAGATGACGACCTTCAACATTCTGGCGTACATCATCTCGGGTCTGAGCCTGCTGGGTCTGCTCGGCACCCTCACGATGCTGTCCTAAAACAGGCAATACGTGCTCTCATAGTGATAACAGCGAGGCGGCGGCTTTCCATTCATCGGAAAGCCGCCGCCTCGCTGTATTTTTACTGTCTCCTGCTTTTACTGCCTCCTGCTCAGGGAAGGGGGAGGCTAGGGTCGGGGTGCGAGCGCCTCCAGCACCTGCTGCTGGACCGCCGCCGTATTACTTGCCACCAGGGACACCGGGTGCACACCGGCGACTGAAATGCCCGCGTGCTCGGGCAAATCGCCCTCCAGGGTGGAGGCGACGCCGCCAGCCTCGCGAATCAGCGGCAGTAGCGCCGCCACCTCGTAGAACGACAGGGATGCGTCCACGACGGTGTCCACGGCGCCCTCAGCGAGCATACACGCCGCCCAGAACGAACCGTACGCACGGGAACGGCCCACTGACCCCAGAAGCTGTACAAGCTCGCCAGAGCGGTCTACAGCGCCTTCAGCGGCGGCCTTCCAGGAGGAGAGGTCAGTGTATGCGGCAGACAGCTGATCCAGCTGAGTCAGCGAAGACACCTCAAGACGAGTCGCCTGCGCCAAGGACTTACCCGTGTACGCACCCGAGCCGCGAGCAGCCCACCAGCGGCGACCCAGCGCGGGTGCAGACACCACACCCACCACCGGCTCACCCTGATCCAGCAGAGCAATCAGAGTCGCCCACACCGGCACGCCGCGGCGAAAATTATCCAGCTCAGCAATCGGTGCAATCACCCACTGGCGCGCCGCCTGACCGTTATAGCCAGCATGCGCACCGGCAATACTGTCACGGGTACGCACACGCGACAGCTGCGCGCGCAGAAGCTCCTCAATCTCCTGTGCCACACCCGAAGCGTAATCGGCAGGCTCCTGCACCGGTTCCTGCGGCTCCGCGGGCTGCTGAACCGCCTGCTGCCACGGCGCCAACGGTGCCGCCGCGGGTGTCGCCTCGGCGGGCTCTACCACCTCGGAAGCGGGGGAGAAGACCGGGCGGTCACGAAAACGCATGGCGCTCACACGATCGACGCTATCGGCAAGAATATGCGCAAGACGCAAATCGTCGGTGTACTGCTGGGGACGGCTCATAGTAATGCTCTTCTTCAATGTTCGGTGATGTAGTCAGCAAAAATGTGTGTGTAATGCAGGGGAGAGATGCTAGACGAGAGCGCCCAGTTCCTTCTCCGAATCGCCCTCTTCAGGAGTCAACAGCAGTAGCTTACGCAAGGACTCCAGGCGGGCGGGACCGCTCTCACCGGCATGACCGGCAGCAACGTACGCCTCCAGACCGCACTCGGGAGCCTGCGCCGCGTGAGTACACGCCTTCGGGCAATCCGCCGCACCGGGCGCCAAATCCACGAACGCCTCCACGACGGTTTCCGGCGGCACGTGGGCCAGACCGAAAGAACGAATACCCGGAGTGTCAATAATCCAGGTGCCCGGCTCCATCGGCTCACCATTCGCATTCACCGGACGCAACGCCAACGCCGACGAGGAAGTATGACGGCCACGGCCCGTCACCGCGTTCACATGACCGGTCGCGCGCTCAGAGCCGGTCAGCGCATTCACCAGGGTCGACTTGCCCACACCCGAATGGCCCAGAAGCACCGACACCTGGCCCAGCAGCTCCTTCAGAAGCTCCTGAACCGGTGCCGACTCCAAGCCCTTCGCGCCCTCCTGGCTCGGCGCCAAACCATCCGAAGAAGAAGACAGCACAATCTTCAAACCGCTCGCCGCATAGTAATCCAGCAGGTTCTGCGGGTACCGCACATCGGTCTTCGTAATGCACAGAATCGGCTCAATACCGGCATCAAACGCCGCCACCACGGCACGATCAATGAAGCCGGTACGCGGCTCCGGGTTCGCCGCAGCAACCACAATCACCAGCTGCTGAGCATTCGCCACGACCACGCGCTCCGACGGGTCGGTGTCATCGGCGCTACGGCGCAGAATCGAGGTGCGCTCGCCCAGACGCACAATGCGCGCCAGGGTATCCTTCGCACCGGAGGTGTCACCCACCAGATCCACAAAGTCGCCGGTCACAATCGCGGTGCGGCGCAGCTCCTTAGCGCGCGCCGCAATGAGGGTACGCTCCTTCTCGGTACCCTCATCAACTACGACCGACCAGCGGCCGCGGTCCACCGTAATGACCCTGCCACGAATCGCTTCTTTGAAGGTCGGGCGGTCCTTCGTGCGGGGTCGGGAGCCCTTCTTGTTCGGGCGCACGCGCACATCCGACTCATCCCATTCGGAGAAATCGCGCACGTTCATGCGGGAAGAACCCATTTAGAAGACCTCCTGGTCGGCGGTAACGATGGAAGCGCCGGCCTGCCATTGCGCCAGCATGTCCTCCCACATTGCGGTAAATTCGGGCATGGTCTTAGCCACGGTGGCTACGTTCTGCACCACCACATTGGGACGGCGCAGACCAATAATCGCCGCGAAGGTTGCCATACGGTGATCGTCGTAGGTGTGCGCCAGAACCGGCTGAGCCTCAGCGGTAGCGGGGATGGGCGCCTCAATCACCAGCGAATCGGCGGTGTCGTGGGCGCTACCTCCCAGGCGGTTAATCTCAGCGGCGAGCGCGGCGAGGCGGTCCGTCTCATGGCCGCGCAGATGCGCAATACCGGTCAGCTCAACGCGGCCCTTCACGAAAGCACAGGCAGCCGCCATGGTCGGCGCCAACTCGCCACCGGCAGACAGGTCAAAGGAGAAATCGCCTACGGGAAGCTGCGCCGGACCGGTCACGGTCAATTGTCCCTCAGCGTAGTGCACCCGGGCACCCAGGGCGGGCAGAAGCTCACGCCACATATCGCCCACCTGGGTCGTACCCGCCGAAGAATCAGCCGCGGGTGCCGGCCAGTGGGGGATAGTCACCGACTCGCCGGTAACCACGGCGGCGGCAAGGAACGGACCGGCATTCGACAGGTCCGGCTCAATGGTCATCTCAAAGCCGGGGAAAGAACCGGGATGAACCGTCCAACGGTACTCGCCGCCCTCTGCTTCGTTGCCTTGGTTCGGGTAGTGCTCCTGAACCTCGATGCCCATCTGGCGTAGCGCCTCCACGGTCATCTGAATGTGCGGGATGGACGGCACCGAAGAGCCTTCGTGCACCAGCACCATGCCCTGCGGCAGGCGGGGCGCCATCAGCAGCAGAGCCGAAACGAACTGGGACGACGTCGAAGCATCAATACGAACCACGGGTGCCTCAGAGACACCCTCCGCGCTCGCCAGACCGGGGGAGCGCAGCACGAAGGGCAGAGCGTTCTCGCCCTGCTCACAATCCACCTGCACACCCAGCTGACGCAGACCCTCCAGAACAGGACCCATCGGACGCTGACGAGCGTGCGGGTCACCGTCAAAAGCGAACTCACCCGGCAGCAGCGCCGCCAGGGCGGGCACAAAACGCATCACGGTACCGGCAAGACCACACTCAATTGACACGGTGCGCGACTGAGCGGAATCTGCCTGCGCAAAGTTGAGGGGAGTGACCTTAACATCCGGGCCGAACGGCGAATCGGTCGGCACCAGCTCAATACCCGCACCCAGCTGACGCAGCGCCTCAATCATCAGCGCCGAATCGCGCGAATGTAGGGGCGCACGCAAATACGAGGGGGAATTAGCCAGAGCAGCAAGCAACAGATAACGGTTCGTGAGCGACTTAGAACCCGGAATATGCACCAGCGCGTTCTTGCCAGAGGCTTCGCTGGAGGCGGGTGCTAGGGGAGCGGGCCAATCACCGGGGGAAAGCTGCACTGCTGCGTCGCTCATACATCCTCTTCTGGTTCAAATCATGGGGAAGGCGCAGAATCAGAGAGGCTGCGCCGGTTGATGTCTACCCCTATTCTACCGGTTGAGGGTTTGCGAGCCGCTGAGGGCTGTCGCGCTGAGACAGACAGCGCGAACCAGACAATACGCGGGAAGGCGGCGCACCGTCATCGGTGCACCGCCTTCACTCATCGTCAGTTTTTTGTCCCTCAGCGAGACAACAGCGTGGGGCAGCTTAGAGCTTTGCCTCGGCACAGAACTTCTGCACATCCTGCAACAGACGAGCCTTCAACTGCTCGGGCGCCTGCTGAGCGCACGAAGAACGCATCTTCTCACGCACCATCAGCTCAAAATCCTTGACATCCGCGCACTCGGGGCAGGCGTTCAGATGTGCCTGAATCGTGCGCAGCTGCTCGGGGCTCAGCTCCCTATCGAGGAACTCGTAGAGGTGCTTGAGGGTCGAGGAGCAGGGCTGGCCGCCGCAATCCTCCAGCGGCTCGGAAGCTGCGGCGGCTTCGGGGGCTTCGGAGAGTTCGGGGACGGAAGAATTCTTGTCTGTGCTTGACATCGGGGTTCCTTTCACACGGAAGGTATAAAGCGTTAGGGGAGTCTAGCCTCAACCTCAAGGGGGCTAGCTCACGTGGAGAAGAGTGGAACTAAGAATCCGCAGGCGCCTGGGAACGAGAGCCCGCCGGCGGGGACTTTACGCCCTTGGCCGCCTTAGTGCCCTTGGTAGCCTTAGTGCCCTTGGTAGCCTTAGCCGGCTGAGCCTTAGCACCTGCCTTCGCGGCAGCTTTCGCCTCAGCCTTCGCTTCTACCTTTGCGATAGTTGAAGGGCGCAGGCCGTTCTCACGCGCATAATCGAGCAACTTCTCACGCAGAATCCGGCGGCCACGATGCAGACGAGACATCACCGTGCCCATGGGGATATCCAGAATCTCCGCAATATCCTTGTACGCGAACCCCTCCACATCGGAGTAGTACACGACCATGCGGAAATCCTCAGACAGCTCATTCAGAGCCTCACGAACCTCCGTATTCGGCAGTGCGCTCAGCGCCTCCGCCTCAGCAGAACGCAGACCCACCGCATCATGCTCACCGGCCTGAGCCAGCTGCCAATCCTCCACCGTCTCACCCTGAGACTGCTGCGGCTCACGCTGACGCTTACGGTACAGATTGATGTACGTATTCGTCAGGATGCGGTACAGCCACGCCTTCAGGTTCGTACCCTCGGTGAACTGGTGGTACGAGGCAAAAGCCTTCATATAGGTTTCCTGAACCAAGTCTTCAGCATCGGCAGAGTTGCGGCTCATCCGCAGGGCTGCAGCGTAGAGCTGATCCACATACTGCATAGCGTCCGCGGTGAAGCGTTCGCGCAGCTCGCGGGTATCCGCCGCGGTGTTGGTTTCAGCCATGTTTCTCCTCTACAGGAACGCGCTAGGCGTTCACTTCCATAACGTAGAATTCTTCTCTTTATTCCGCAGAACGTGCACAAACACCTGCGGGTAAAGCAAAACCCCGGGTCCGAATAATATCCGAAACGCCGGGGTTTTAAAGTGTATGCAAGATACCTTATGCGTTGGGGCGCTTACCGTGGTTTGCGCCGCCCTTACGACGGTCCTTGCGCTTACGACCGCGCTTGCTCATCAGAGCCTCCTTATAGTGTTCATGGATGCACGCCCCACCTTCGCGGTGCGCGCTCCCTATTACCTGCCCTAGCAGAGGCGGTCACCGAAACCGGTGCTCCACGCTATAAGGGCAACGCCGTCTATTTTTTCATAGAAACGGCATGATTGCATCTTGGAACCGGGATATGAGCTAAAAAACACGAACTTTCTTCGCCTCAACTCACAGTCCCGCCCGGGGGAGCAGGCTCTTAGCCGTGCTCAGGAATGTTCAGCCAGTTGTACCAGCCGCGGTGCAGAACCAGCCACGCCATCAGACCGTAACCGGACTGACCCGGACGACCATCATTCGCAGCAAGATCGTTGCGCCACTGCTCGTGGTGAAGCAGCGGGTTGAACGTATCCACGTACACGTGGTTACGGCGGGTCACCACATCCGCATACGCCGCCGACAGGTCAGCGATACGGCGGTTACGCTCAGCGTCCAGGGTCGGCGGCGGACCAACAACCAGAACCTTAATGTTGTTCTGCGACGCCATGTCCACAATGTTCGCCAGGTTCAAACGCGAACGAGCGCTAGTCAGACCCAAATCAATGTCAAAGGTCGACGGAGCAATAATGAGGCGGTTATCAGCACCGGGAACGAAGCGGCGGCGCGCCTCCTCGAACCAGCGTGCATTCAGCTGCTCGCTACCTTCATTGGGGGCGGCAAGGTTATATGCCGCAATGGATGCAGTGGTCTGCGGGGTGCGCGCCATAACGCGACCAAACCAGCCCAGGGTACGGGGGTCGCCAACACCGGCGAGCAGGTCATCGCCGACTGCCACAATTCGAATATTGCGTTGCTCCACGGAATTCTTTCTTCAGCAGGATGCGCCCGCCGTGAGAGGCGGCAAGGCACGTGAGTAATAGTCTTCATATCTAGGATAAGCGCTCTTGAGCCTCTTTTCGAACTTAATACCCTCTTCGGCAAGCATCCGAGACTAAAAAACCCGTCTTCCCACCAGAAACATCTGACGGGAAGACGGGTTTTGAAGAGCTAAAACCTTAGCAGTTTAGCCGTGGAAGACCTTAGCCTTCGAAGACCTGCTTGAGCAGAGCCTCAGCCTCAGCGGCGTGCAACTTACCGGTACCAGCAGCCGGGGAAGCAGCTGCGGGGCGGGACGCAAGACGCATACGGCGGTCGATCAGCGGCTGCAGGTTCAGAGCCATGAACGGCCACTGACCCTGGTTAGCAGGCTCATCCTGAGCCCACACAACGTCGGTAGCGTTCGAGTACAGAGCCAGCTGCTCCTTGATCTCGCGCTCGGGCAGCGGGTACAGCTGCTCCACCGAGACAATAGCGGTCTTGGTGTCGCCGCGGCGCTCGCGCTCTGCTTCCAGATCGTAGTAGAGACGGCCGGACACGAAGACCAGACGCTCAACCTGAGCCGGGTTGATGCCCGAACGATCGCCAATCACCGGCTGGAACGAACCCTCGGTGAAGTCCTCGACGGAGGACGAAGCAGCCTTCAGACGCAGCAGCTGCTTGGGGGTGATCACCACGAGCGGCTTGTACGGACGGTGCTGAGCGTGGCGGCGCAGCAGGTGGAAGTGCGAAGCCGGGGTCGAGGGGCATGCAACAGTCATGTTGTTCTCAGCGCACAGCTGCAGGTAACGCTCAACACGAGCCGAGGAGTGGTCAGGACCCTGACCCTCGTAGCCGTGAGGAAGCAGCATAACCAGCGAGGAACGCTGGCCCCACTTCTGCTCGGAGGAGGACACGAACTCGTCAATGATGGTCTGAGCGCCGTTCGCGAAGTCACCGAACTGAGCCTCCCACACCACGAGCGAGTCGGGGCGCTCCACCGAGTAGCCGTACTCGAAGCCGAGAACGCCGTACTCAGAGAGGAAGGAGTTGTAGATACGGAACTTGCCCTGGTTCTCAGAGAGGTGCTCCAGCGGCGACCACTCTTCATCAGTGATGTGGTCGTGCAGAACAGCGTGACGCTGAACGAAGGTACCGCGCTGAACATCCTGACCGCTCATACGAACGTCGGTGCCCTCCATCAGCAGCGAACCGAAGGCGAGCAGTTCACCCATACCCCAGTTCACGTTGCCGGTGCGGCCCATCTCAACGCGCTGCTCCATGAGCTTCTTCAGCTTCTTGTGGACGGTGAAGCCCTCGGGCTCCTTACCGAACGCGTCAGCGATGTGCTGCAGAGTTTCGCGGGAGATTGCAGTCTTACCGGAGTGAACGACCTCGGTGTTCTGCTGGGATGCGGGCAGTTCCAGACCGGAAACGTGCGCGCCAGCAGGAGCCGGTGCCGAAGACTGAGTCTCGACGAAGATAGCGTCCAGCTTCGAGTGGTAGGAGTCCAGAACTTCGTCTGCCTCTTCCTGAGAGACATCGCCACGACCGACCAGGTCCTGTGCGTACAGGGTGCGGGTCGAGGGCAGGACGTCAATATCCTGGTACATCTTCGGCTGGGTCATCGACGGATCGTCAGCCTCGTTGTGACCGCGGCGGCGGTAGCAAATCAGGTCAACGACAACGTCGCGACCGAAGCGCTCACGGTACTCGAATGCCAGGCGTGCGGCGCGAACCACTGCGTCCGGGTCATCAGCGTTGACGTGGAAGACCGGAGCCTTAGTCATACGCGCAATGT
>ERZ773213.1361-NODE-1361-length-13029-cov-11.316402_pt1 | contig 13029 bp, 7 predicted proteins | sample MGYA00580996_ERZ773213 | MGnify/ENA primary metagenome ERZ773213 (study PRJEB29015, sample SAMEA2738152) | human oral metagenome | biome: human oral; feature: human-associated habitat; material: saliva | place: China | collected 2197 ...
ACGTGCGTTCCAGTCCCGGCCGGGCCGGGAATCAGACTGAAAGGACACCCATGACCAAGCACGTCTCCTCCGGTGACGACAACGCCGCGGCCTCCCAACGCGACGCGACCACGGAGAGCCTCACCACTCGGGGAACCGCCGACGACGCCGAGAATCGCCTTCCGCAGGGCGCCCCCGGCGGTCGGAACGGCGACGGTACCAAGGAAGCCGTGGGCGCCGCCGCGAAAGACTCGGTGAAAGACTCTGTCAAGGACGTCACGAAGGACTCCGCCAAGGAACCCGGAGCGAAACGTGCACAGGCCGGTGATGCCGCCGGTGCCACCGCGCAGATCCCTGCTGATCATTCCGATGGGGCGGCTGCGGATGCGTCGGCCGGCAAGGCCCGGTCGGCTGGAGCCGGCAGTAGTACCGTCGACACGAGACTGGCAGGAACATGGGTGTCCCCGGATACTCAGAACGCCGCGACCATCGGCGTGGGCGGCCCTGCCTCCGACGCTGCTAAGAAGGCGCGCGCCAAGAATCGCAAGCCCTGGTACCGCCGTCGCGTCGTCGTCGGAGCTGCCGGGGTCGCATTGCTGGCGGGATCGTTCGCGGCCGGTTGGGGGACCAACGAGCTCCTCGGCAATGACAGCCACGACGGTACCGCCGGCCGCGCTCAGCAGGACTCTGGCAACGGGCAGGGCATGCCCGGAGGGGGCCCGGGCGGTCCCGGCGGGCAGGGAGGCCCCGGGGGCCAGGGCAGTGCCGGTGGGCAGATGCCCGGTGGCGGCCCCGGAGGTCAGGGCGGCCCCGGCGGGCACAGCGGCCAGGGCGGTCCAGCGGGAGGCTCCGGTGGAGCCGGCCGGACCACTCCCAACGGCGACGCGCCCGGCGGCTCCGGTTCGGGCGAGGCCGGTCAGCAGGGCGGCTCCGGTTCCTCGGGCGTCCTCCAGCAGCAGGACTCCACCGAGGGCACGGAGGACTGACGGCACAGCCATCGGGATCAACGTTTTCTGCAAGGACAATGCGTAGCCGTAGTTATCCCTGAAGTCTCGGTTGAGCTCGGCGGACTCGCCGACGGTCGCTGATACGTTATGCACTGTTCGCCGTGATGGAACACGAAGGGAGTACTTCGATGACTGATGCACACCCTCGCATGGCGCTCGGCACCATGCACTTCGGCACCCGTCTGCCCGCCGCTCAGTCCCGGGAAATCCTCGACGCTTACCTGGATCTCGGCGGCCTGTGGATCGACACCGCCAACTGCTACGCGTTCTGGGGCTCCGAGACCGGGTTCGGGGGTCAGAGTGAAACCGTGATCGGCCACTGGCTGTACGACCGCGGGGTGCGAGAACGGGTGAGGATCAGCACCAAGGTCGGCGCGGAGCCGACTCGCCCCCATGGCTTCCCGGGCGCAGTAGAAGGCCTCAGGAAGGACACCGTCAACCGGGCCATCCGGGACAGCCTGCAGCGCCTGCAGACGGAGCGCGTCGACATGTACTGGGCTCATATGGAGGACCGCGAGCAGTCGATTGCGGACGTGGTCGATACCTTCGGCGAGTTGGTGGTTCAAGGACTGACCGCACGTATCGGGCTGTCCAACCATCCGGCCTGGTACGCGGCAGCGGCCAATGTGTATGCCCAGCAGCGGGATTCGGCCCAGTTCAGCGCCCTCCAGCTGCGGGAGTCCTATCTTCACCCCAGGCCAGATGTACCTGTTGAGGGCGAGGATCATCCACACGGGATGATGACGATCGAGAGCAAGGACCTCGCCGAGCGCTGCGGACTGGACCTGTGGGCCTACACGCCGCTGCTGACCGGCGCCTACGAGCACCCGGAGCGCCCGCTTCCCGAAGCCTACGAGCACCCCGGAACCCACAGTCGGCTGACGGTACTGCGCGAGTGGTCGCACAGGCTGGCTATGAAGCCGAGCCAGGTCGTTCTGGCCCTCCTCAACGCCCAGCAGCCGGCCATCACCCCCATCGTGGGCGTCAGCAGCGTCACCCAGTTGACCGAGGCGGTCGAGGCGACCCGTTTCAGCCTTCCAGAGGAGGCCGTCGAGGAGCTTAACGCAGCCGGCTAGACCGAGCGGATCCGAGCCGGCGACCAGCAGCCCACAGATCAACATTTTCTTCAGGGACGACGTGTATCCGTGTTGGTGGGGTCAGGTGGTGTCTGCAGGATCGGTTACGGTCGCTGGCTCCGGGACGGGTGGGCACCCGGCCGCTATTCCAACCGTGAGTGTGGGGAGGACGACGTCGTCGGGAGTGGCGATGAACTGGCCCCTGCGGTGCGCCGCCCACTACACTCCCCGGAGCAAAGGCACTGACCCGGCCATCACCGGCGAGCCTCCGGAAGAACCGGACCCCGGCGCACCAGCGTCGTCGGCCCTCAGTAGAACCGGACGGGACAGCCCGTCACAGCTGGAAACGAAGCGGTCGTGCACACCGTCCCTCTCGGGGGCGCGCAGCACGGCAAGCGAGGTGGTACCGCGGTGCGGCACCAGCCGGGCACCAGGCCCGGTCGGGAGCCGACGTCGTCCTCGTCAGGCCCCGGGCACCCGCCCGAGGCGGCAGGAACGAGTGAGACGAGAGCACACCGCGATGGCTGAGAAGATGGCTGACAGCACCACCGCCGACGGCAGCGAGCCGACCGGCGCCGCCTTCTACCCCCTGCACCGCCCGGGGGAGCAGATCGACCCCTCGCCCTCCTTCCCCGCCATTGAGGAGGACGTCCTGGCCTACTGGAAGGCCGACGGCACCTTCCAGGCCTCCATCGACAACCGCGGCGAGCCCTGCGACGAGTTCGTCTTCTACGACGGCCCGCCCTTCGCCAACGGCCTGCCCCACTACGGCCACCTGCTGACCGGCTACGTCAAGGACGCCGTCGGGCGCTACCAGACCCAGCGCGGCAAGCGCGTCGAGCGCCGCTTCGGCTGGGACACCCACGGCCTGCCCGCCGAGCTCGAGGCCCAGCGCCTGCTCGGCATCGACGACGTCACCGAGATCACCCGCCCCGGCGGCATCGGCATCGAGAAGTTCAACGAGGAGTGCCGCAGCTCCGTCCTGCGCTACACCAAGGAGTGGGAGGACTACGTCACCCGCCAGGCCCGCTGGGTCGACTTCGACAACGACTACAAGACCCTCGACCCCGACTACATGGAGTCGGTGCTGTGGGCCTTCAAGCAGCTGTGGGACAAGGGACTGGCCTACCAGGGCTACCGCGTCCTGCCCTACTGCTGGCACGACCGCACCCCCTTGAGCAACCACGAGCTCAAGATGGACGACGACGTCTACCAGGACCGCCAGGACAACACGGTCACGGTGGGCCTGCGCCTGGAGGAGCCGCTGCGCCAGGGCGCCGAGCGCCCCGAGCTGGTCCTCATCTGGACCACCACCCCCTGGACGCTGCCCTCCAACGTGGCCATCGCCGTGGGGCCCGACGTCGAGTACGTGACCGTCCACGTCGACGAGGACCTCGACTCGCCGGTGGCCGGTCAGGACGTCGTTATCGCGAAGGACCTGCTGGGCTCCTACGCCCGCGAGCTCGGCGAGGACCCGCAGGTGCTGGCCACCTGCACCGGGGCCGACCTGGTGGGGCGGCGCTACCACCCGATCTTCGACTACTTCGATGACGCCGCCCACCGGGCCGAGGGCGCGGCGCCCGGACCGAACGCCTGGACGATCATCGCCGCCGACTTCGTCACCACCTCCGACGGAACCGGACTGGTCCACATGGCCTCGGCCTTCGGTGAGGACGACATGATCGCCTGCTCCGGGGCCGGCATCGAGACCGTCGTCCCCGTCGACGACGGCGGCTGCCTGACCGAGGAGATATGCGATTACGCCGGGCTGCAGGTCTTCGAAGCCAACAAGCCCATCGTCGCCGACCTGCGCGACGGCACCGGCCCGCTGGCCCGCCGCGACGAGAGCCAGCGCGCCGTCCTGGTGCGCCAGGCCTCCTACGTGCACTCCTACCCGCACTGCTGGCGCTGCCGCAAGCCGCTCATCTACAAGGCCGTCTCCTCCTGGTTCGTGCGCGTCTCGGCGATCCGCGACCGCATGGTCGAGCTCAACCAGGACATCGACTGGTACCCCGGCCACATCAAGGACGGCATCTTCGGCAAGTGGCTGGCGAACGCGCGCGACTGGTCGATCTCCCGCAACCGCTTCTGGGGCGCGCCCATCCCGGTGTGGGTCAGCGATAACCCCGACTACCCGCGCACCGACGTCTACGGCTCCTACGCCGAGCTGGAGCGCGACTTCGGTGTCAAGGTCACCGACCTGCACCGCCCCTTCATCGACACCCTCGTGCGGCCCAACCCCGACGACCCCACGGGCAAGTCCATGATGCGCCGCATCCCCGACGTCCTGGACTGCTGGTTCGAGTCCGGCTCGATGCCCTTCGCCCAGGTGCACTACCCCTTCGAGAACGTCGAGTGGTTCGAGTCGCACTACCCGGGCGACTTCATCGTGGAGTACATCGGCCAGACCCGCGGCTGGTTCTACACCCTGCACGTCCTGGCCACCGCCCTGTTCGACCGGCCCGCCTTCACCTCCTGCGTCTCCCACGGCATCCTCCTGGGCAACGACGGGGCCAAGATGAGCAAGTCGCTGCGCAACTACCCGGACGTCTCCATGGTCTTCGACCGCGACGGGGCCGACGCCATGCGCTGGTTCCTGCTCTCGGCGCCGGTCATGCGCGGAGGCAACCTCGTGGTCACCGACAAGGCCATCCGCGACACCGTGCGCCAGGTGGTGCTGCCGCTGTGGAACACCTGGTACTTCTTCGCCCTCTACGCGGGCCAGGTGGGTCAGTCCGGCTACGTCACGAGCGGCGTCGACCTGGACGACGCGAGCCTGTTCGCCAAGCACGGCGGCCTGCACGTCATGGACCGCTACGTCCTGGCCCGCACCAAGGACCTGACCGAGACGGTGGCCGCCCAGATGGACGGCTACGACATCACCGGGGCCTGCGCCACGATCCGCGACTTCCTCGACGTGCTCACCAACTGGTACCTGCGCACCTCGCGCCAGCGCTTCACCGACGGCGAGACGGCCGCCTTCGACACCCTGGCCACCGTGCTGCGGGTGCTCACCGAGGTCATGGCGCCGCTGGCGCCGCTGGTGAGCGAGGAGATCTGGCGGGGCCTGACCGGTGGGCGCTCCGTGCACCTGACCGACTGGCCCGTGCTGCCCGGCCACGTCGCCAATGCCGAGCTCGTGGCGGCCATGGATGAGGCCCGAGCCGCGGTCTCGGCCGCCCTGAGCCTGCGCAAGGCCGAGAAGCTGCGCGTGCGCCAGCCGCTTCGCAGCCTGACCGTCGCCACCGCTGACCCGGCCGGGCTGGCCCCCTTCCGCGAGCTCGTGGCCGAGGAGGTCAACGTCAAGGAGGTACGGGTCCTGGACGCCGAGTCCGCCGGCTACGAGGCCCGAACGGACCTGGCCCTCAACCCGCGCGCCTTCAGCCCCGAGGTCCGCAAGCTCACCTCCAAGCTCTTCGCCGCCGTCAAGGCGGGCCAGTGGGAGCTCACCGAGGACGGGGACGTGCGCTTCAACGACGTCCTGCTCGATGGCGCCCCCGTGGTCCTGGAGGCGGAGGACTCCGCCTTCACCCTGACCACCCGCATCGAGGTCGACGACGACTCCCTGGCCGCCACCATGCTGCCCTCGGGGGCCTTCGTGGTCCTGGACACCGCCCTCGACGACGCCCTGGAGGCCGAGGGCTGGGCCCGCGACCTGGTGCGTCTGGTCCAGGACGAGCGCAAGGCCGTCGGCCTGCACGTGGGGGACCGGATCCGCCTGGAGCTGCGGGTCCCGCAGGACAAGGACGCCTGGACCGGTGCCCACCTGGACCTCATCAAGCGGGAGGTCGGCTGCGTGGACGCCTCCGTCGTGGCTGACCCGGCTGCCAAGGAGCCCACCGCCACGGTTGAGAAGGTCGCCGAGGCGAGGGAGAGCTGACCTAGCCGCCGAACGGGCCGCGTCGCGGGGCCGGCCAGACCGATGAGCTCGGTCTGGCCGACCCCACTCCTGCATCCAGGTCGGAGAGCCGGGAGTGCGTCACTCGGGAGAGAGGCGAGCTGAGGTTCTCCCGCCCCAGCCCAGTGATGACATCGTGGTGATGAGCTGCCGGGAGGGGCGCTGCGCACGGCGACGCGGAGCCGATCCGACACGCCGGTAGGTTAACTTTCCTATTACCTGAGGTGTGAGGCAGAATAATCCCGTTGCTCGGCCACCAGGACCTGGTTGAGCGACGGTGCTCCTCCTCCCGCGGTTCGCCTCTCCCATCTCCCGGTCAGCATGCCTTCTACCGCCATGATGGCGGTAGGGGAAGCGTTGTGCGCAGCCTTCTCCCTGGAGCAGGCTCGCTGGTGGCCTTGGTTGTGAGAGGTGCGGACGATGAGTATCAAGGGTGCTGCAGAAGCAGTTCTTCCCCCGCCGGCTCAGGGATGGTTGAAGCAGGCGATCTACCACCGCAACTGTCACCTGTCGCCGCCCCAGTACCGTGCGGCCCTCAAACACTGGTACTGGCTCTTCAAGGGACGCCCCTGCCACCTGGAGGCGCCGCGCACCATGACTGAGAAGATCCACTGGCTCAAGCTCTATGACTCCACACCCCTCAAAGGGCGTCTGGCGGACAAGTTCCTGGTGCGCGAGTGGGTCGCCGACACGGTGGGGGAGGAGTACCTCGTACCTCTGCTGGGTGTGTGGGACTCGCCTGATGAGATCGACTTCGCCTCCCTGCCGACCAGCTTCGTCCTCAAGGCCACGCACGGCTCGGGGTGGAACATCCTCGTACCGAACAAGAGCGCTCTTGATGAGGAGTGGGCCCGTGGACGCCTCAGGGAGTGGCTCAGCCTGCGTCAGGCGATGAAGGGCGGCTTCGAGCTGCACTACGAGTACTGCGAGCCGCGCATCGTGTGCGAGCGCTTCCTGCGTGACGGCACAGGGGGCCTGAGGGACTACAAGTTCATGGTGTTCGACGGCGTCGTCCAGTTCGCCTTCACCGTGGACAGGCGTGCGGGGCTCGCGATGCGGGGGACCTACCTGCCGGACTGGACCCGAGCCCCCTTCGAGTACACCTGCGAGGCTGTCCGTGCCCCGGACGTTCCCCCGCCGAGCGGCCTGGAGACCATGCTCCGGCTCGCCAGCAGGCTCGGGAAGGGGTTCGCCTGCGCGCGCGTTGACTTCTACCAGGTGCGGGGACGTGTCTACTTCGGTGAGATCACCTTCACCGACGCCGATGGGTTGTCTGAATTTGCTCCCGCTCGCTACAACCGTATATTCGGTGATCGAATCGTCCTTCCCGAGAAGAAGTCGTTCAAGGGCATCATCCTGTGATGGTTTAATGCTCAGGGAATAGTGTCTGTAGATTTTCTACGAAGATCGTCGTGCTCGGTGAGTGAGACCTCTCAAGTCTCTCGATGTGCGTGAGGGCTTTCTCATTAAATCCGTCGGTTACTTGCCCTCTTCGGGCTCTTGCGTGTTACTGTCTGTGTCATTAATTCTGGCGCTCCTTCGTGGGGTATCGTGACTGTCGCTTCATGCTGGTGAGTGCTGTGTCCTATCAGTCCTGAATAATGACAGGTGGTATGCGGATGACGCTCGAGGACCTTCTTCATCTAACTCGTCGACGTTTCGGATCTCTCGCGCTGGCGATCGTGATCTGCGTACTTTTGTCAGTAGCGTTCGCTTTCGTGACGCCGAGTTCCTATACGGCGACGGCTCAGGCCTACCTGCACGTGGAGGTGGGCGGAGACCCGGGGCTGAACACGCAGTCCCACTACAACGCCGCACAGCTCGCCGACTTGAAGGCCGACGCCGCCGTTCCGGTCTTCACCTCAGAGGCAGTCGCCCAGCGCGTGATCGAGTCCCTCAAGCTGGATGTCACCCCGGAGGAGCTGGCCTCCTCGGTGTCGGCGACGCGGACGCCTGAGACAGTGTCGGTGCAGGTCTCCGTGGAGGCCTCCACCTCGCGTCAGGCTCAGGTTCTGGCCGATGAGGTCGTCCGCCAGACGGCCGAAGAGGTGACTGAGCTGGAGGGCAGTGACTCTCCGGTGAAGATCTCCCTGCTGTCCTCCGCCGAGCTGGTGAGTGCTACTCGGTCCCCCGCCCTGGTCACCTGTGTGGGTGTGGGGCTGCTGGCCGGGCTGGTTCTGGGGTACGTGTGGATTCTCGTCCAGGAGCTGCTCGACAAGAGCCTCAAGGGACCCGAGGATGTGCGCAAGGCCCTGTCGGCGCCCGTGCTCGGCGTGCTGCCGAAGGATCCGTCGCCTCTGCGACTGGGGCGTGGTGCGCAGACGGAGGTCGAGGAGCGGCTTCGGGCCGCTCGCACCAACGTGCTCCATGCCCTGTCTCACGGGGCTCGGCAGGTCGTGGTCGTCACCTCTGCTGGTCCGCGGGAAGGGGCCTCGACGACGGCTGCCGGCCTGGCGCGGGTCCTGGCTCTGTCCGGTCATCGGGTCGTCCTGGTCGGGGGAGACCTGCGCTCGCCAAGTGCGGTCGGCGCCCCGGGTGCCCCAGGGCTCGCGGAGGTCCTGGTGGGGACGGCTCGTCTCAGTCAGGTCCTGGTCGAAGGCGAGGTGCCGGGCCTGGAGCTCCTGCCTGCCGGCGACATGCCCGGGAACCCCTCTGAGCTGCTCGGGGGCCGCAACATGAGCGACCTCCTGCATCATCTGGCCGCAGACCGCATCGTGATTATCGATGCGCCTCCGGTGTGCCGCTTCACCGACGCTGTGGTGCTGGCCGAGTATGCCGGTGGCGTCCTCCTCGTGGCGCGAGCCGGGCGCACGTCTGCCGAAGAGCTTCGCGAGGCCGCGCTGGCCGTGGGGCAGGGAGGCGGGCACATGCTCGGCGTGGTGCTCACCAACGTGTCCGATCTCGGGCGCGGTAGTCGGAGTGCCCAGGCTGCCGTCACTCATGCGGAGAGTGCCACCGTCTGACCCTTCCTTCACTGAATGCGGCACGTGTGCAGAGAGCCGAGACGTGACGTCAAGGATGTTTATCCAAATGTTACTTTGCAGTCGCACTGACGTTAGTCGTTGGGGTGTGTGCTCCGGGGTTCCGCTGGAATGAATCTTGACGCTTCAGGCTCTCGGGCCCAGTCGCCTGTGGATTTATACCATTGTGCCGAAGTGGATCTGTTGGTAAACGACGATCGAGGAGTAGTATCCTCAAAATCTTCCAATCGGTGACTCTCGGTGTTAGATTAATGCTGAGCATTAAATACGGAATCTAATAGTGATGATTCAATGGGTTCCGTATGCCCTTTTCTGTGCCGTCTCCTCCTGTTGAGCAGTAGGAGCCGCATCCCCAAGTCCGTCCCGCGAAGCAGTGAAACCTGCTCGCCCATATGCAGATTGAAACCCTGATGACATTTGAAATCTGTCGCTCCTGCCAGCGTCAAACGCTTGATCGGAGTTCCTCACTCTCAGGCGGTGTGTCCCATGCTCCTCAGCAGACTCAATGGAGCGTGACGACTCATGGCTGAAGCACATCAGGACTCCCATGGCACCGCCGGCCGTGATGAGCGCAGTACCGAGGTTGGTCGCCCTGGCGCACCTCAACCCGCACGATCCCTCGCAGCGCCCGGGGGTGCCACCGCGGGCGCCCCTTCAGCACCGGGCTCAGCGCCCGTGAGACCGTCGGACTGCGGCGCGCAGCGGGGAGGCTTCGCCCTGTGCCGGCTCGAGCCCCTCGCCTTGATGGTCATCGACTTCCTGGCCACGTATATGGCGCTGTACTCCGCGGCCTGGGGGACCACGAAGTGGGCGACCGCCACGGGGGCGACCGGCGGCCTCCTGGCCGTCGGGGTGCTCGGGATCGTCAACGTGGGCGTCTTCGCCACCTTCAAGATGTACAACAGCCTGTGGCGCTACGCCTCGATGGCGGAGGCGCTGAGGATTCTGTACGCGACCGTCGTCGGCTCGATCTGCGGCGACCTGCTCTTCTCCCTGGCCTTCGATGGTGGGCTGTCGGTGCGTTCCTACGTCATGGCCTGGGCGCTGCTCGTCATCATGACCGCGGGGACTCGCCTCGCCGCCCGGGCGCTGTGGCACAGCCGCGCCCACCGCAGTGCTCGCGCAGGTGAGCCGGGCTCCCGCCCCCGTACCCTCATCGTCGGAGCCGGGCAGACCGGTTCTCTGACCATCAAGCGCATGCACCTGGGGGACGAGGACATGTGCGGAGAACCGGTGGCCCTGGTCGATGACGACATCACCAAGCACGGTCGCCACGTCCACGGCGTCAAGGTCTACGGTGCGTGTGACGACATCCCCCGCATCGCCCAGGAGTGCCGGGCCGAGCAGATCGTCCTGGCCTGCCCCTCGGCGCTGGCCTCCGAGCGCCAGCGCATCCTGTCCATCTGCCTGACAACGGGCCTGAGGATCCTCACCCTCCCGAACGTACGTGACCTGGCTCAGCAGGATGACGGGCGGATCGCACTGCGGGAGGTCGAGATCTCCGAGCTGCTCTCCCGTGACGAGGTCGCCTTCGACTCCACGGGGATGGGGTACGTGCGCGACCAGGTCGTCCTGGTCACCGGCGGTGGTGGCTCCATCGGCTCTGAGCTGGTCCGTCAGCTCATCGAGGCCCGGCCCAGCCAGATCATCATCTTCGACGTCTACGAGAACACGGCCTACGAGCTGCTCCACGAGATGCAGCCCAAGGCAACCGAGCTGGGGGTGACGCTCTCGGTCGTCATCGGCTCAGTGACCAACGAGCGCATCGTCCGCGACTGCTTCCAGCGGTACCGGCCCAAGGTCGTCTTCCACGCGGCGGCCCACAAGCACGTGCCGCTCATGGAGGACAACGCCCGTGAGGCCGTGGAGAACAACGTGCTGGGCACCTGGGTCGTCTGCCGTCTGGCGGAGGAGCTCGGCTGCAGCCACTGCATCCTGGTCTCCACCGACAAGGCGGTCAACCCCACCAACGTCATGGGGGCCACCAAGCGGCTGTGCGAGCTGGAGATCCAGGCCCTGGCCCAGACCAGCCGCTCCACCGTCTTCGCCGCCGTGCGCTTCGGCAACGTGCTCGGCAGCCACGGCTCGGTCATCCCGCTGTTCAGGCGCCAGCTCAGATCAGGTGGGCCGCTGACTGTCACCCACCCCGACATCACCCGCTACTTCATGACGATCCCCGAAGCGGCCCAGCTGGTCATCACCGCCGGCTCCATGGCCCAGGCCGGAGAGATCTTCATCCTGGAGATGGGCAAGCCCGTGCGGATCTACGACCTGGCCGTCAACCTCATCAAGCTCTCGGGCCTGCGGGTGGGGCGTGACATCGAGGTCGTCTTCACCGGGCTGCGTCCTGGCGAGAAGCTCTACGAGGAGCTGCAGATGCACGATGAGGATCTGCACCCCACGCAGAACCCCTCGATCCTCGTCTCCACGGCACCGCCTCCCACCAGGCTGGAGGTGGAGGACAAGATCGCTCGGCTCATGGCCTGTCTGCCCCAGGGCGGCGAGCAGATCAAGCGGGAGCTTGCTCGCGCGGTGCCCACCTATCACCCACGTTTTGACAACAGTACGAATCCGTCGCCAACAGTGAGGACAGCTGACTGATGCGTGTTGATTTCTCGCCTCCAGACATCACCGACGCCGAGTGCCAGGAAGTGGTGGATGCACTGCGCTCTGGCTGGATCACCACCGGACCGCGCACCAAGACCCTGGAGAAGCAGGTGGCGCAGCGCTGTGGAACCACCCGGGCCGCCTGCCTGAACTCCGCGACCGCCTCGCTGGAGCTGACCCTCCGGGTCCTGGGCATCGGTCCCGGAGACGAGGTCATCGTCCCGGCCTACACCTACACGGCCTCTGCCTCCCCGATCGTTCATGTGGGCGCCACCCCCGTGATCGTCGATGCCGGCCAGGCCGACGGCGGCTACGGGCTGGACCCCGGCGCCCTGGAGGCCGCCATCACCCCGCGGACCAAGGCCGTCATCCCGGTCGACATCGGTGGTCGCATGTGCGACTACCCGGCGCTGCGCGCGGTCGTCGACAGCCACAGCCACCTGTTCACACCGGCAGGGGCAGTCCAGGAGGCGCTGGGACGTGTCGCCCTCGTCGCCGACGGCGCCCACAGCTTCGGTGCCCGGCGCGACGGCACACCCTCGGGCAGTGCCGCCGACTTCACCACCTTCAGCTTCCACGCCGTGAAGAACCTGACCACCGCGGAGGGCGGCGCCGTCACGTGGAGGCCGGAGCTGGGCCTGGACGAGGAGCTCTACCGCCAGTACATGCTGCTGTCCTTGCACGGGCAGAGCAAGGACGCCCTGTCCAAGACCCGCCTGGGGGCCTGGGAGTACGACGTCGTCAGCCCCGCCTACAAGTGCAACATGACCGACGTGTGCGCCGCGATCGGCCTGGCGCAGATGACCCGCTACGACTCGATGCTCGAGCGTCGGCGCCAGATCATCACCCGCTACGACCAGGCCCTGGCGCCGGCGGGCGTGACATCGCTGCGGCACTACGAGGACGGGAGCGTCTCATCCGGGCACCTCTACCTGGCGAACCTGCCGGGCCTGGGGGAGGAGGCGCGCAACGAGTTCATCGAGCGCATGGCGCGCGCGGACGTGGCCTGCAACGTCCACTACAAGCCGCTGCCCCTGCTGAGCGCCTACCGCGACCTCGGCTTCTCCATTGAGGACTTCCCGCAGGCCTACGCCCTCTACGCCAGTGAGGTGAGTCTGCCTCTGCACACCTCATTGACCGACGAGCAGGTCGACTACGTCATCAGCTGCGCGCTCGAGACGCTCGCGGCGATGGGCCGCTCATGACGATGCCGCCCTGGGAGGAGCTGCCGGCCTCCCTGCGTACCGAGGAGGTCCGCCCCTACTACGAGGCACTGGCCCGGCGCGGAGTCCAGCTGCGGCTCAAGCGCCTGCTCGACGTCGTCGGAGCGACGATCCTGATGGTGCTGCTCGGGTGGCTGTTCATCATCCTGGCGGCCCTCATCAAGCTGGACTCGCCCGGACCGGTGTTCTTCCGCCAACGGCGGGTCACCCAGTTCGGGCGCGAGTTCCGGATCGTCAAGTTCCGCACCATGACGCACC
>ERZ773213.1362-NODE-1362-length-13028-cov-79.884452_pt1 | contig 13028 bp, 12 predicted proteins | sample MGYA00580996_ERZ773213 | MGnify/ENA primary metagenome ERZ773213 (study PRJEB29015, sample SAMEA2738152) | human oral metagenome | biome: human oral; feature: human-associated habitat; material: saliva | place: China | collected 2197 ...
AGCCTCCCATTCCCTGGACTTCAATTTCGATGTCCAAGAAACGGGAGGCAGTTCAGGCGCACCCCGGGGTTCCCCTGATTAACCCCTGAACGCTCCTTCCTTTTCCCCCTGAGTTCGTTGAAAACCCGCAGCTTGACATGATTACCGGAACAGTATGCGCCTCTGTTTTGTCCCGTACGGTTAAACCATGACCATCACACGACGCACTCTGACAGCGGCCGCGCTCATCACCGCGGCCACCCTCGCTCTGGGCGCCTGCGGTTCTTCCAAGCCGAAGACCACCGAGACCGCCGCTCCCACCGCGGAGGCCACCACCGACGAGCCGACACCGTCCCCGACTGCCTCAGCCACGGCCTCGTCCACCCCGACGGTGCCCGGATACCGTCCCGGAGAGATCCCCCCGATCCCCCTGTTCTCCCTGCCCGCTATCGACGTGTTCGCCTCCAACGCCGACAAGGCCGTCATCGATTCCGCTTCCTCGCAGCTCTCCTCCGTCGAAGGCGTGACCGTCTCGCCCGCCAAGTGCGACGGATCGTCCTTGATCTCCGGTTCCACGATCTTCGGCGGCGACGGATCGGCCGTCTCCTCCTCTGCCAATGGCACCGTCGTTAACGCCGGCGACGGCTCCGGCGTCATCACCGAAGGCTCGACCACGATCACCTACGCGGGCGATGGCTCGGGCATATACACGAACATGGCGACCATGCTCACGATCACCGTCGACGCTGACGGCTCCGGCACCTACACCACCCCGGACACCACCTTCACGCTCGACGGCAAGGGATCGGGCACCTACACGAACACCAGCTCCGGCGAGACCATCACCAACGACGGCAACGGCTCCGGCACGCACACCACGCGCACCGTCACCGTCATCAACAACGGCGACGGCACCGCCCAAGTCAACGGCCACAAGGTCACCGACGCGCCGAAGGTCGACAAGGCCGCCAAGCTCGGCAAGTTCCCGGCCGTCGAATCCCTCAAGCCCGTCGAATCCTGCGGCACGCTCATCACCCTGGAGGACGGCGTCCTCTTCGACTTCGGCAAGTCTGAGATCCGTTCCGACGCCTCACAGACCCTCAAGAAGCTCGCGGACGTGCTCAACAACGCGAAGGTCCCCACCGCCCACATCTACGGGCACACCGACTCCATCTCGGACGAAGCCTTCAACCAACAGCTCTCCGAGGCACGCGCGAACGCCGTGTCCGGCGAGCTGAAGAAGGACGGCGTCACCGCGACGATGGACGCCACCGGTTACGGCGAGTCCAAGCCCGTGGCCCCCAACGAGAACGCGGACGGCTCCGACAACCCCGCCGGTCGCGCGCTCAACCGCCGCGTCGAGATCTTCATCCCCGCTTTCTAGTACCCTGACCAAGGTGTAACTTCGATCCAACGAAAGGGAGACGCCATGTCTATCAAGCCCCTCCTCCCCGCCGCTGCCGCCGTGGCCGTGGCAGCCCTGGCCCTGACCGGCTGCACCCAGAACAACGCCGCCCCGGCCGAGTCCTCCTCATCTTCTGCCGCGCCGGCCGCCTCCGCGCCCGCTTCCTCCGCTCCCGCGGGTTCCGCCGATTCCTCGACCACCCCAGCTCCCGCCGCGCCGTCTGCCGAAGCTCCGTCAACTGGCGCTGCGGACACCTCCGCACCCATCACCTTCGACGAGTCCAACCAGCACCTGACGATCCCCGCAGGCATCACAAAGGTCATCGTCAACGGCTCCAACAACGCGATTGAGGGCGGCTCGGTCGCCGACATCACGGTGAACGGCTCCAACAACGACATCCACGTCGAGGCTCTCACTGCCACGGCAGCTTTCACGGGATCCAACAACACGATCACGTTCGAGAAGGCCACCAACTTCAAGGTCACCAGCGACACCGGCGCGAATAACACCATCGAAGGCGTCGAGTGACACCGACTAAATAATCGGGGGGGTGCAGGTCGTCCTGCACCCCCCCCGATGACATGTATCGATCAGGCATGCGCCTTACGGTACGCCTCGACAATCGGAGCGGGAATACGACCACGATCAGAAACATCGAGGCCCTCCCCCTGCGCCCACGCACGAATCTTCGCGTTCTCCAGGCGCTGGTTCGGGTTGCCCGCATTGCCACGGCGGCGAGTCGAGCCAACCTTACGGCCAGCCTTAATGTAAGGCTGAATAGCCTCAGCGAATTCCTCGAAATGCGCGCGGTTCAGATCAATTTCGTACGAAGCGCCGTTAAAGGCGAAACGCACCGTCTGATCGGCAGGCGAGCCATCGAGATCGTCAACAACTTCCACGACCTTCGTCGTCTTCTTCATATTCTATTCCTCCTGAGGGATCAAGAATTCCACATTCCAACCATCAGCGGAATTCGTGTTAATTAGAATAACGCAATGCGCACTCCCTTTCTCACTATTCGCATTCCATGTCAAACGTGACTTATATAGCACCGATTGCTAGCTACCGGTAATTGAAAGTTATACTCGTCATCAGACGCGCGAGGCTGGGGAGGCCACGCGACTCACCCAACGAGACGAGGAGACACAGTGAGCGGAGCACACCACCACCGAGCGGCGGCATGGGAGCTCTACTTCACCACCACCGCTCGCCTGACCGAACGCATCGAAGCCGCCCTCAAATGCCAGTCGGGCCTATCGATGCCCGAATACTCAGTCCTCCTCATGACCGACCGCGCCGGCGAGGCAGGCATCCGCCCCTCCGTCCTCGCACACAAGGTCGTCTTCTCCCGCTCACGCCTCACCCACACCATGAAACGCCTCGAATCACGCGACCTTATCTCCCGCCGCCCCTGCCAGGGCGACGGACGCGGAGGCCTCGTCTTCCTCACCGACGCCGGCAAGCGCCTCTTCGACGAGGCCGCCATCGTCCAGCGCGACGTCATCCGCCGCCTCTTCCTCAACGAGATCACGCCCGAGGAAATCGACATGCTCACCGGCCTCTTCAGCCGCGTCAGCGAGCGCATCGACAACGACACGCCATGTCCGTAACAACCCGGCGATTCGCGGTCGCAACGCTACTCACCGGAGTCATCGCCGGCCTCGTCGGCCTGGCATGCATCCACCTGCTGCACTGGATTCAGGCCCTCGCCTGGGACATGCACTCCGGGACTCTCCTGGAGGCCGTCAGCGCCGCTTCCCCGGCCCGCCGCGTTCTTAACCTGGTGCTCGGCGGCATCCTCGGTGCCGCGTCGTGGTTTTTTCTCTTCCGGCGCTCCCGCGCAATCACGTCCGTATCGGCGGCCGTGGGCGGCACACCAATGCCGCCCCTGCGCGCCACCTGGCACGCCCTGACCCAGGTGCTCATCGTTGGCCTCGGCGCATCCGTCGGGCGCGAAGTCGCCCCGCGCGAAATGGCCGCCGCGTTTTCTGCGGCCGCCGCCGACCGCCTGGGACTCACCCCCGAAGACCGGCGCATCATCGTCGCGTGCGGCGCGGGCGCGGGCCTGGCCGCCGTCTATTCGATCCCCATATCCGGGGCGATTTACACGCTCGAAATCCTGCTCGTGTCACGCTCGAGGCGCGCTGTCGCCGCCGCGTTCTGCACATCGGCCATCGCCGTCCTCATCTCCACGGGATTCACGAGGCCCACACCCTTTTACTCTGTCCCCACCCTCACGCCGTCACTCTCCCTAACCGTGTTCGCGGCCCTCATCGGGCCGCTACTGGGGGCCACCGGGTGGGCCTTCAAGCAGGCCGTCACCCGCGTCGGTGCCGCCCGCCCGCGCGACTGGCGGCTGCTCGCGTCACTTCCCACCGCCTCGTTCCTCGTCGGCGTCATCGCCGTGTGGGTGCCCTCCGTGCTCGGCAACGGGCAGGCCAGCGCGCAGACCCAGTTCGACGCCGTCTGGGCGACCGGTGCTGGCCTGGGCCTCGCCGCGCTGGTACTCGCCGCCAAGACGGTCACGACCTTCCTCACGATCCGCGCCGGCGGCTGGGGCGGCGTCCTAACCCCCGCCGTCGCCCTCGGCGCTGGCATCGGTACCGTCATCGGCCTGCCCTGGGCAACCGCGTGGCCAGGCTCGCAGGTCGCCGCCTTCGCCTTCATCGGGGCCGCCGCGTTCCTCGGCGCGTCCATGAACGCACCCTTCACCGGCCTCATCCTGGTCATCGAGTTCACCGCTCAGGGACCCACGATCCTCGTCCCCGCGACCCTCGCCGTCGGCGGTGCCACCGCCGCAACCGCCTGGCTCAGCCGCCGCTCGCTCAGCAGCGCCCGCTGAACTACCCCGGCCTCGTGGCTGCTCCACGCACCCCTCAGATACCGGCGAGCGCCTGCTCCAGATCCGCGATCAGATCACCCGCGTCCTCCAGGCCAACCGCCAGGCGCAAAAGCGTGCCAGGAACGCCGCCAACCCCGCCAACACGCGTCGAATGCGTCATGATCGCCGGGTGCTCAATAAGGGACTCCGGCGCACCCAGCGACGCAGCCAGCGCGAAAATGCGCGTGCGCGTCGTCAGCTCGAGGGCCGCCTCCTCCGTGGCAACCTGGAAGGACAAAACCCCGCCAATGCCTCGGGGATTCTGGCGCTGGGCCAGCTCGTAGCCCGGGTCCGAGGCCAGCCCCGGATAGTGGACCGCGCTCACCTTCGGGTGGGAAGCCAGGAACTCGGCGATCCTCTGCGCATTCTCGCAGTGTCGCTCCACGCGCAGAGCCAGAGTCTTCAGGCCACGGTGCGCCAGGTACGTGTCGCGCGGGGACGGCACGTGACCGAGGGCCATCTGGAGTTTCACGGCCTCGGCCGCCGCGTCGCGCTCGCCGAAAAAAGGCTCGACGTGCGCGGGCAGTTCCAGGCCATCGCGCAGGATGAAAGCTCCTCCGATCACGTCGGAGTGGCCGCCCACATATTTGGTCGTCGAGTGCACGACGACGTCCGCACCCAGCTCGAGGGGCCGTTGCAACACCGGCGTCGCAAACGTGTTATCCACGATCAGCAGGCCGCCCACCTCGTGCGTGAGGGCCGCAATCGCGGCGATGTCAGTAACCAGCAGGAACGGGTTCGAGGGCGTCTCGACCCACACGATCTGGGGGCGCTGCGCGCGGATCACGCGTTCGGCCTCGGCCAGGTTAGTCAGGTCCACCGCCTGGGAGGTGATGCCCTCGGCAGGCTTGATGACGCTGAGGAGCTTATGAGTTCCCCCGTACACGTCGGTCGAGTGCACGACGTGGTCGCCGGGGCGCGCCAGCAAGCGGATCACCGTGTCCTCAGCGCTCATGCCCGACGGGAACGCGAAGCCGTGCGTCGCCCCCTCCAGCGCAGCCAGCGCCCCCGCGAACGCGTTGGTCGTCGGGTTGCCACAACGCCCGTACTCGTATCCGCTGCGCAGCTGGCCCGGCCGGTCTTGCACGTACGTCGACGCGACGTGCATCGGCGGTACCACGTCCCCCGTCACGGGGTCCGGGTCAAACCCCGCGTGGATGGCCAGCGTCGCGAAGTCGGTACAGTCAGTCGTGCTCATACCGTCACGGTACGAGGCCATGGCTGACCACGCCGGAGGGTTTCGACCGCCGGTCGTTTGTGACAGCATCCGAGGGCAGCGCCCGGCACTGCTCACACATCCACGTTGCCAACCGGATCACCACGCTCGCGGATAGGAAAAGAGCTGACGGATAGGTTATGCACACGCGGATAGCTTAGTAACCTATCCGCAAGTGAATAACCTATCCGCATGGGCACAACCTATCCGCGATACGCACGCACTCTCTCATGCGCACGCGGTCGGATCAGCCCCGCGTCTCCTCTCGGATTGACGTACGCTTCTACACCCAGCCAGCGAGAGCGATGCGGGACTGCTCTTCCAAGGCAGCAACCGCACCATCGGAGTCGTTCGCCCACGGCACGTAGTGGAAGTCGCCGCCCCCGGCCTCGACGAAAGTCTCGCGGTTCAGCTGATCAATCTCCTCGAGCGTCTCCAGACAATCCGCCATGAAGCCCGGGCAAATGACGTCCACGCGCGGGCACTTCGCGGCACCGAGCTCGCCCATCTCGTCGATTGTCTGCGGGCCGAGCCACTGCGCACGCCCAAACACAGACTGGAAGGTGGCCGTCAGGGAACCCATTGCCAGGCCGAGGCGTGACTCGAGGGCGGCGACCGTATGGCGGCACTCGGCGCGGTAGGGGTCCCCGGCCTCGTCCATGGCGACCGGGATCGAGTGGAAGGACACGACGACGCGGTCCCCCGTCAGGAAGTTCGGGCGACCCACCTGCTCCCAGTGGCGCTCCAACGCGGTCGCAAGCGCCTCGATGTACGCGGGGGCTGCGGGGAAGGAACGATGCAGGCGTAGCTCGAAGCCGTCGCGGTTGCGGCCGATCCAGCTCGCGACCGCGTCGTTGATCGTCGCCACCGTCGAGGCCGCGTACTGCGGATACGCGGGCAGGATCGCGACGCGGCGCACGCCCTCGGCGTTCAGGCGGTCCAGGACCGAACCGATGGAGGGCTGCCCGTAGCGCATCGCGACCTCGACGCGCACACCCGGCAAGCACTCGCCGAGGCGGCGGGCCTGCTCGCGGGTGTAGTGCATGAGCGGCGAGCCTTCCTCCATCCAGATGCTGCGGTACTTGGCGGCGACCTCGCGCGGGCGCACGCGCAGAATGATGCCCTCAAGGATGGGCTTCCACAGGAGCGGACTCATCTCGATGACGCGACGGTCGGACAGGAACTCGCGCAGGAACGCGCGCACCGGACCAGGCTCGGGGGCAGTCGGCGTCCCCAGGTTCACCAGAACCAGGGCGGGCTGTGCCTCTCCGTGGTGCGCATGGATCGACGTCGAGGTGGTCGCTGCTACGTCCTGGGAATTCGTCACTCCACCAGCCTAATGTTCACGCTTCCCCATGTCGCTGACGCTGTGTCACCTTCCGAGGAGAACGTTCGCGCCGGTCCCCTCCCCGTCGCGCTCCTCCCGAACACTGGCGAGGCCTCGCCAGCCGAACGCGATACCTGCGGCGCACACTGCGCACATACGTCCGCATACCGCAGAGCGCCAACCTTGTTCGACTGCGACTCCATCGCCCCATCCACCGCGATGGGCGAACTCACGCACACACAAGGGCGCCCCGCCTGATACACAGGCGGGGCACCCCGATGCTATTCACACGAGCCTACGCGACTCGCTCCCTCCTCACGGAGGGATCAGGCTCAGGCCTGGCCGTTCTGCGAACGGATGAACCACGCCTGCTGCTCGAAGCGGCGGATGTAGTCGTTGAGGATGTCGGCGGAGGCGGAGTCCTCAGCGTCGACCTTCTCGTGGACCTCGCGCATGGTGCCGACGGTCGCGTTGATGGCGGCGACGGCAAGTTCCTCGGCATCATCGGTCTTGATGATCGTCTCGGGGACGGTCGGGAGGGTGTTGCGCTGGGCGACAACCTCGGGCAGGCCGTTGGGGACGACCTGGAGGGCGCGCATGCGCTCGGCGATCTCGTCGGAGGCCTCGCGGGCGATGTCAACGACATCGTCGAGGTACAGGTGCAGCGAGCGGAAGCCCTCGCCGGTGATGTTCCAGTGCAGCTGCTTGCCCACGAGGGACAGCGCCGTCACGTCGGTGAGAACCTTCTGCAGGTTACCTGCGAGAACGTCGGAAGCCTTGAAACCAGTGGACTCAACGGTCATGATGAATCTCCTCTACATATCATTTCGGTGCGGGGTTAGCCCTTGTGGGGCCGTGCCCTTCAGACACATCCATAATGGTCCCTTGGTCCCACAATTTCTAGTGCTATCCACTGTTTAGTCAAATGTTTCACGATACTGTCAAACTCGGGAATAGAGCCGTCGTTTTAGGCGTTTTTACGTCATAGGGACCTTTGCCCTATGGGATAGGATCGCCTTACCAATCTTCGCCAAGGTTACGGTTGCTTCATGCGTTTGAGCGTACGCACCTTCGCGCCCGCGCGAGGCGGCCGCCTTGCTCACACTGTCAGATCGTGCGTACATGCCCCATGCCCGTGTGGATGGCGTTGGGGAATGACGCCGTTGCCGAGCAATCGCAGGCACATCCCATGTCCGTGCGGACGGAGAGCATCGGCAAACTGGATGGGAACCGTCAATCTGGATAAGTGACGGCGTTCTGGATAGAAAAGTAACCTATCCAAAAGAGCAGTTCCTATCCAGAACACGCGAGTCCACCGGATGAGAGACCACAGCTGCGACCAATTCAGCTCTTTTGCGGATAGGTTAATAAGCTATCCGCATGCCCATAACCTATCCATGAGACAACAACCTATCCACGTACGCAACGGCCCTCGTCCGACGGGCACCGCAAAGACTTGACCAAACTGCTTCTGACGCGCACATTAACCCGATAGGTGACTGCCTGGGCGTGTTGCCCACCATGCCTCAATAGGGTTTATCTGCGTATTGAAGGGTTAATACTGCCAATAGATGAGCCCAGCTGCAACCGCTGCCCCGCACGATCTATTTCACCGCAACACTTCAAATCCTCGCGAGGCAACTCAGCCCCACGCGGTTTCCCTAACCCGCACGTGGGTCCCAAGTTATATCCGAGCCCGCCATTTCACACGTAAACCCTCTAAACCGCACGCTAACCCGCTAATGCGTGCGTGGGCAGTCCCGCCCACGCTCCGAATAGCGGGTTTGTATGCGACGTAGCGGGTTACCGCTCGCAACATCGGGTTCGCGTGCGAACAACACACCCTGCCAGACGCCGTTGTGCCCAAAACGCAGACCACCTCGCCCACAACAGCCCATTTTCAGCATTTTTCGCCGAGGTGGTCTGCACTTTGAGCACCACACCACCACGAACCGCGACCTCACCACCACCGAACGGGGGAATTTCGCTACGCGAGGGTCCGACACGTCGGCGACACGCCACCAAAAGGCTTCGTATAGAAAACCCCACCAGCGCCAGTGCGGAGGCTGCCGGAGGGCCAGGCTGCGGTGCCGGTGGGCGGCGGCAGGGCCTGGCCGGGCTTCGAGACGACGCGCCGAGCGAAGCTCGCGGCGCGGACGGCGAGCGGACGGGCCGCCGCCCACGGGCACACCAAGCAGCCCAGCCGCGATAGCGGCAGGGGGCGAGGCCCAGCCCGGGGCACCCCAACCCCATAACCCGCACACTCGCCCACACGCTCGCCCGCGCACTCAGCCCGGGCCTCGTACATAGACGAAAGCGTCCACCCCTGTAGGGGTGGACGCTTCTGAGCCGCCTGTGGGAATCGAACCCACGACCTATTCATTACGAGTGAATCGCTCTGCCGACTGAGCTAAGGCGGCCGCGCCTGCCGTTCCGCCGTTTCCGGGGCGCGCAGGCAACGGCATAACTCTACTGGACGAACGGGCCATTACGCAAACCAGGACAACCAATCCAGCAATGTCGTGGGTCACTATCTACCGGATCTACCGGACCGACTGGATCAACCGGACCGATTGGACCTACTGGCAGGTGAGTCCGTTCTGGGGCACGTTGCCCTTGACCAGGTAGTCTTCGACGGCCCTCACGACGCACTGGTCGGCACCGCGACGGTACGCGGTGTGGTTCCAGCCCTCGACGGTGATGAGGACGCCGGAGTCGAGCTGTTCGGCCAGGCTCTGCGCCATCGGGTAGGGAGTGGCGGGGTCGTGCGTGGTTCCAATGACGAGGATGGGGGCGGCACCGGTCGCGTGAATGGGCTGGCGATCGGCGTGCTCGGTCGGCCAGGCGGACAGGCCGGCGGAGGGGTAGCCGACGTAGCGGCCCAGGATCGGCAGTTCGCTCTTGAGTGCGTCGGCGCGTTCGATCCACTGGTCGGTCGTGCCTTCGGGTTCGTAGTCCAGGTTGTTGATCGCGTTGATCGCGTCGGTCGAGTTATCGGCGTAGGTGCCGTCGGGGTTGCGCGAGTTCATGAGGTCGGCGATCTCAAGCAGCGCACTGCCGTCGCCTCGGCGCACCGCGTCGGCGTACGCGTCAGAGAGCTGGGGCCACCACTGGGTGTTGTACATGGCACCGATCATGGCGGTGATAGCGAGGCTCTCGGTGAGCGGGCGGTCGGGGTCGCTGGTGGGAAGCGGGGCCTTGTCGAGGGATTCGAGGAAGGCTCGTACGTTCGAGATGCCTTCGTCCTTGGTGCGTCCCATCGGGCATGTGGACTGGGTGGCGCAGTCGGCGATCCACTGCTGAAGGGAAGCATCAAGGCCGCGCATCTGCATGGCGGAGACGTCTTCGATGCTGATCGAGGGGTCGAGTGCTCCGTCGAGGACGAAGCGTCCGACGTTCTCGGGGAAGAGGCCCGCGTAGGTGGTACCGAGGAAGGTGCCGTAGGAGTAGCCCAGCAGGTTGAGCTTGTCCTGGCCGATGACGGCGCGCACCATGTCGAAGTCGCGCGCGGCGCTGACCGTGTCGATGTGTTCGAAGATGGAGCCGGAGTGGTCGCGGCACCCGTCGGCGAGGTCGCGCGAGCCTTCTTCGGCCTCGGCAATCGCGGATTGCGGGCTGTCATCGACGCCGTCGGTTTCGGCACCGGCGTTATATTCGTCCTTTTCCTCGTCGGTCATGCAGAAGACGGGGGTGGAGTCGCCGACGCCGCGCGGGTCGAGCGCGACGATATCGTAGGCCTTAACGACGGATTCGCCGAGGCCCTGGGCCGAGTAGTAGGGCAGCGCTGAGACGACGGGGCCGCCGGGGCCGCCGGGGTTGATGAAGAGCGCGGGTGCATCCTTGGCCCCGGAGCGGTGGATGGCGAGGGCGAGGGTGATTTGGTCACCGTCGGGGTTGTCCCAGTCCAGGGGCGCTTTGAGGAACGCGCACTGGTACTCGTTCGGGTCGGAACTGTTGACGCCTCGGTAGCTGTCGAAGGTGCCTTGCGCGCACTTGCCCCACGTGATGCCCTGGTTGTAGTACGCCTGGATGTCTCCGCCTTGGACATCGATGGGCGCGGACGAGGCCGTGGCGGTTTTGGTGGGCGCGGGTGTCTTGAAGCGTTGGATCCCGTAGTAGCCGACGATGGCCAGGATGATCGCGACGACTGCGAGGATCGCGACGGCTGCGGCCGCGATTGAGCGTGTTTTCATGGCCCCGATTGTAACGGAGTTTGTGCGGGCGGGATTTAGGCCTGGGGGCGCAGCGAAATCGCCATGTCTTCGAGGACGAGGAGGGGGTTGCCGTTGGCGACGAGGCGTTTGCGCGCGGTTTCGATGTGGTCGACGCGCGCGAGGGTCTGGTGGGGCGTGGAGTCGTGTGCGATCTGGTGTACCAGCTCGGACAGGTCCGTGTTGATGAGTTCGCCGTCTCCCCCGACTTGGACCATGAGGACGTCGCGGTAGATGGCGAGCAGGTCGATGAGGGCGCGGTCGATGGCGTCGGTGAGGGCACGCTTGGAGCGGCGTTTCTGGTCTTCTTCGAGCTGGCGGAGCATCGTGCGCGAGGCTTTGGTGGCGTTTTCGCTTTCCTCCATGCCGAGTTGGCGCAGCAGGTCGGCTTTTTCGCGGGCGTTGCGGTCGCTGACCTGCGCGTCGGCCTGGGCTTTCGCTGTTTCGAGGAGTCGGTCGGCGGCCATGACGGCCTCGCCGACACTGCGCACGGAGGCGGGCGCGGTGATGATGCTGCGTCGGCGCTCGCGCATCTGGGGGTCGCGGGCGAGCGCGCGCGCTAGTCCGATGTGGGATTGGGCGGCGCGCGCGGCTTCGAGGGCGACCTCGGGGGTGGCGATGCCCTCGCGCACGAGCAGGTCGGCGACCGCGGTCGCGGTGGGGATGCGCAGGCCGAGGTGACGGCAGCGCGAGCGGATCGTGGCGATCATGTCCTCGGGGCTGGGGGCGCACAGCAGCCACACGGTGTGCTCGGGCGGCTCCTCGATGGCCTTGAGCAGGGCGTTCGCGCCGGACTCGCCGAGGCGGTCGGCGTCTTCGACGACGATGACGCGCCACAGGCCTTGGGAGGGCGAGGACTGCGCCTGCAGCACGAGTGAACGCGCGGTTTCGACGTTAATGATCGAGGTTTCGGTGGCCGCGAAGAGCACGTCCGCGTTCGTGCGTCCCATGGTCGTGCGGCAGCCGGGGCACTGCCCGCAGCCGGGTGTCGCTCCGGTGCACTGAAGGGCGGCCGCGAAGGCGCGGGCTGCGACCGAGCGGCCGGATCCGGGCGGGCCGGTGATAAGCCAGGCGTGGCTCATAGAGCGCGCCTCGTCGGTGGCACGCCCGCTGCCCCGGGAGGCGACGATTGCACGGGCAGACGCCGCGGCCTCGCTGAGCTTAGCGACCGCCGCGTCCTGACCGACCAGCGAGGACCAGACGCTCATCATTCATCCCACAGCGCGCCCTGGGACTCGCCCAGGGCACCCACCATGGTCGCGGGCTTACGCAAGGACCGTTTCTCGGTGCTGCCCTTGTGCGAGGCCTTGGCGGCGCGATGCTTCCGGGTGGCGGTGGCCTCGGGGGCGTCAACGAGGACGGAGGCTGCCTCGTCGGAGGCGGTTTCCTCGTCCGCGGTGTCGGGGGCCGAGGCCTCGGGGGCGTCGGCGAGAGGGGCTTCCTCGGTCGACGCCTCGGGGGAGGCAACCTCGGGAGCGGCATCCTCGGACTCAGCGGGAGCCTCAGTCGGAGCCTCAGCGTCCGTGTCCGCGTCGGTCACCGATCCGGCGGAGCCGTCCACTGCCTCGTCGATGGTGCTGGAACCGCCGTCGAAGCGCTCGACGAGGACGCCGCGGATCTCGGAGAAGACCTCATCGACCGTGCCGACCGCGTCGATGACGACGATGCGCTCGGGCTCGGCATCGGCAAGGCGCAGGTATTCGTGGCGCACGCGCTCGTGAAAGTCCATGGACTCGCGTTCCATACGGTCCGGGGCATCGGTGCGGCGGCGCGCGCCGACCTCCGGAGGCATGTCCAGGAGGAAGGTCAGGGACGGGTAGAGGCCCTGGGTCGCCCACGCGCTCAGGGAGGCGATCTCATCGACGCCGAGGGAGCGGGCCGCGCCCTGGTAGGCCAGCGAGGAGTCGATGTAGCGGTCCCCCAGCACGACCGCTCCACGCTCGAGGGCGGGGCGGATGACCGTGGCGACGTGGTAGGCGCGGTCGGCCGCGTACAGGAGGGCCTCCGTG
>ERZ773213.1363-NODE-1363-length-13021-cov-13.830942_pt1 | contig 13021 bp, 5 predicted proteins | sample MGYA00580996_ERZ773213 | MGnify/ENA primary metagenome ERZ773213 (study PRJEB29015, sample SAMEA2738152) | human oral metagenome | biome: human oral; feature: human-associated habitat; material: saliva | place: China | collected 2197 ...
CCAATGCAAGCTCCATTCCACGATCCATATGGTGGACGTCAATTATCAAGTATTGGTAACTATTCAGAAGAAATGCTGAAAGAAATCGATAAAGAAGTACGTAAAATTATTAATGAATGTTACTCTAAAGTGTTACACATCATTGAAACTCATAGAGATCAGTTAGAACTTATCGCTCAAACTCTTATGAAAGTTGAAACAATTGATAGAAAAGAAATTGTTGCTCTTTACCAATTTGGTAAAATGCCAAAAGAGTTAGATGAAAGAGAAGCAGAACAACTTGATAAAATAGTTAATAAAAAATACTATGAAGAACAAGCTCGTTTAGCTAAAGAAAATGAATCAGGACCAGAGATTTATGTAGAGTCTACTGATGATACTGATAACAAAGATATAGAAGAATAATTAAGAAGGCCAGGTTTGAATTTAATTCAAATCTGGTTTTTTATGTTTAAAAATAACATATTTCCGGGGAAATTAACTTCAGTTAAGTTTAAAGCTATACAATATATTTTATGGTATAATTGTTATTAATCTACTATTTTGAAAATAAGAATATATAGAGATTATTGGAGGAAAAATGAAGTATTTGACAAGTGAAGAGGTTAAGAATGCTAAGAAAAATATTAGTGTTATAAAGCCTTATAAAACAACAAAAGAAATAATATTTTCTAATATCTTCACGTTCTTTAATGCGATGAACTTGGTATTAGCTGCTTTTATTGCTACAACGTTAAGATTTGAAAATATGTTATTTTTAGGTGTTATCGCAATAAATACAGCTATAGGTATTTATCAAGAAGTTAGATCTAAAAATGCTTTAGAAGAATTAAGTTTATTAGGGCGAAATAAATATCGTGTAAATCGTGATAACGAAATAATAGAAGTTGATTCAGAAGAAATAGTTTTAGGTGAGTATCTTCATTTAAATCTAGGTGACCAAGTGCCTGTAGACGCAGAGATAATCGAAGGTAGTGTTGAGGTTGATGAATCGTTGCTAACTGGAGAAAGTGATAATATTTACAAAACTACAGGTAATGAACTTATGAGTGGTAGTAACGTAGTAAGTGGTAGTTGTCTAGTAAAAGTTACCGCTGTTGGTGGGGATAGCTATATTAATAAACTAGCTAAAAGCACAAAAGAATTTAAAAAATATCCATCAAAACTAAGAGACTATATGGATAGAATCCTGAAAGTAATATCAGTATTATTAGTTCCAGTTGCTATTATGCTTTATGTTAGAGGTGCTAGTCTAGGGCGTGGATATACAGATATAGTTTTACGTAGTGCAGGTGCATTAGTAGGTATGATACCAGAAGGGTTAATCCTACTTGTAAGTGTGTCTTTAGCGGTTGCTGCGATGAAACTAGCTAAGAAAAAAGTTCTAGTGCAAGAACTATACTGTGTAGAAACTCTTGCACGCGTAGATGTACTTTGTTTTGATAAAACAGGAACAATAACTACAGGTAACATGAATGTAGTTGAGATAGATGAAAAAGTAGCTAGCGAGTTATCTAGTTATTTAGCATATTTTGAAGATGAGAATGCCACATCAAGAGCTTTAAAAAATTATTTAACTTGTGAGAAAAAATGGGATGTTGACGAGATTGGCGCATTTTCTAGTAAAAATAAATATTCATACATTCAATTAAAAGAAGGTGGTACATTTTTCTTCGGGGCCTATGAATTTTTAGGATTTGAAGAAGATATGACGGAATACTATGAGAGCCTGAAACAACAAGGTTATAGAATATTATCTCTAGCTTATACTGATGAAAAAGTAACTACACCATCAAATATGAAGTTGATTGGTCATGTAGTACTTTCTGACGAAATCAAAGCTAATACAAAAGAGACATTTAAGTATTTCGAATCACAAGGAGTGGCTGTAAAAATAATAAGTGGAGATAACCACATTGCAGTTCTTGGGGTAGCTAAAAAAGCAGGGTTTAAAGAAGATGCTCGTGCTGTAGATATGACGAAAGTAACAGAAGAAAACTTTGAGTCTGTAGTATTAGAAAATGATATTTTTGGTCGAGTAACACCAGATCAAAAACAACGCATGGTAGAGATTCTACAAAAAAATGGAAAAACAGTTGCGATGAGTGGAGACGGTGTTAATGACGTGCTAGCACTGAAAAAAGCTGATATTAGTTTTGCGATGAATGGTGCAACTAGTGCCGCTAAGAGTGTTTCTAATATTGTATTTTTAACAAATGACTTTGCAGTATTTTATGATATTTTAATGGAAGGTCGTCGTGTAATTAACAATATTCAAAAAGTAGCATCGCTATTTTTAACAAAAACATTCTTCTCGATAGTATTTGCGGTGATAAGTGTATTATTTGCCTTTGAATTTGCATTTATTCCTATTCAATTTACTATTATTTCAGCTATAACAATAGGAGTTCCATCGTTCTTCCTAACGTTTGAATCGAATAAAGAAAAAGTAAGTAATAACTTTATGAGAGATATTTTAACGAATGCCGCTATTGGTGGTGGTGTGTTGGTAGCGAGTGTACTACTGACAAATATTGTAATAGATAACCAAGCACAAATGAAGTTTATTTGCTTTGTACTAGCGCTTATTAATGGGCTATGTATGGTAGCTAAAGTTAGTTTACCTCTAAATAAATATAAAGTAGTATTATTAGGGGTACTGAGCTTTGCGGCTATCGTTGGTGTTTTTGTTAATATATTTATTTTAAAAAACCACTTTGCTCCATTAGCTGCTCCAAAGCTACTATATATAGTAGGGCTTGGATGTTTAATAGCGACTATTCATTTCTTTACAAAACGAAAAAGTTTAGTTTAATTAAGACGACAATTAGTCGTCTTTTTTTTATTCCTTTATAAAAATTGAAATATATAATATAATAAGTATTAACGAAATAGGAGCATTTAAATAATAAAAAAATTTTTGGTCGCAACCATAACAAGTATTTTGTTGTTAATTGGAATTGTAGCCGAAAGTATTTATTACGAAAAATATAAAATAGAACATATTGTGAAAAGCAATAATTATATGTATATAAAAATGAACACTGCTGATAGTGGTTTAAAATAAAAGGAGGTTTTAGAAAATGGCGAAGAAAAAGAAAAAAAGTAATAATATGGTTGATCGCTATCATGGGCCATTAATTGAAAATGAAGTGATGTTAGGGTACATAAAGCTTGTACCATGGCTTACTCTGGTGATTTCAGGTATGATATTTTGGGGGATGACAATCGGAAATTGGACTGACGTCTATAGAACTTTGTTTGAGGTGTGCATATACTACAGTGCTTTCGCAATAGTCATTTCTTTTTTTGATAAGTTTATTTTAAAATTTAAAATTTTTGTTTATCTGCTTATTTCTTTGATTTTCGTAGTGTTAACTATTGATATTAGTTGTATAAATTTGTTGCTTATTTCTCAAGGTGAGTTATCTTCAGAAATGATGGAAGTTTGTGTTTATATAGCAATAGGTCTGTTTCTAATTTTCAGCTTTGTTTATGCATGGTATTATTTGCCGAAAAATCAAGGGAAGATTTGGGCGATTAACCAATGGGAAACTTATGAAAAACTACTTAGAAATAAGAAATTAATGAAGTTTCTAAAACCTTTACCAGTTGTTGCATTTGTGCTTATAGTGATAGCTGTTTTATCAGGGCATGAGAACTATATTGAATGTGTCTTTGGTGTTTTAAATGGAATTTTAGATTTATTCGCTTTTCCAGCCCTTGTAGTAGATGCTATTTATGGAGCTATCTATATAAGTGGAAATCCTAGCTACGTTGAGTTGGAGTAGAAGGTGTGATTATACGCAAATAAAACTTTAAAAAGAATAGTGTCGTATAAACTGATGTTTTAATAAATAAATATAGAAATATATATGAAGTGAAGAATGTTTTCTTCGCTTTTTATTTTTTATAAGACACAGGTGGTTAATATTATAATTATTTGGATAAATATAACTTGCTAATTGTGATAAAAGTAATAGTACAGAAAAAATATTACCTAAATTTTATTAAATTATTTCTGAATATTGAATTGATTTTTCTGATTATTTAAGTTAAAATATAGATATTATTTTTTAAAAAACCAGGAGGAGTTATTAACATGAAATTTCCGAAGAAGCCAGTAGTAAGTGTAGTGAGCTTATCTTTACTAGTGGGGAATGTTAATTTATTAACTAATAATATTAATTCAAAATTTATTTATGCACAAAATGGTGCAAAAGAACAAGCATTATCTAATGTTTCAAAAGAAGATGAGAAAAAATTTAATAATGATGATAAGGTAAAAATAATTGTTAAATTAAAAGAGGATAAGGTAAATCCTGATGATTTAAAAACAGCTGAAGGGTTGAAAAAACGTGAAGCTAGCACAAAAGAACCTCGTGAAAAAGCCTTAAAAGAAATAAAAGAAAAAGGTGTGAATTATGAAAAACTATTTGAATATGACACACTTTTAAATGGGTTTGCTTTAGAAACTACTTATGAAGATGCTAAAAAAATTCAAGCAATGAACTTCGTAGACAGTGTAGAGGTAAGTGTTGCTTACAAAAAACCAGAAACAACTACTAATGCAGTTGAAACAAAAAAAGAAGAGGTAAATGACTTCTCCAAAGCTTTAGATAGTTATAATCTAATTAACATCCAACCACTATGGGATAAAGGTTTCCGAGGACAAGGAAGAGTAATAGCGGTACTTGATTCTGGGCTTGATCCAAATCACCCTGTTCTAAGATTAACAGATAACTCTCAATCTAAATATAAAACAAAAGAAGATGCTGAAAAAGCGATGAAAGAAGCGGGAATAGACTATGGTAAGTGGTATAGTGATAAATTACCATTTGCTTTTAACTACAATGATTGGAACAATGATATTAAACAAAGTGGATTCAAATCTCATGGTATGCACGTTGCTGGTACTGCGGTAGGTAATCCTAAAGAAAAAAGTGGAACAGGTGACTTTATTACAGGTGTAGCTCCAGAAGCACAATTAATATTTATGCGTGTATTCTCAGAATCTAAAAATTCAGGAACAGAGTCTTATATTTATACTAAAGCTATTGAGGATGCTATTAAATTAGGTGCGGATACTATTAACCTAAGCTTAGGATCACCAGCTGGTTCAGTAATGGAAGTAGGTGATGGTTTAATTAGTGCATTAGAAGTAGCTAAAAAAGCTGGAGTAAATATCGTAGCCGCTGCTGGTAACAATGCTTACTTCTCTAAAGGTGGTTTTGATTACATCACACCACGTGCGGTTAACCCAGACTACGGGACAGTAGGACGTCCATCAGTATCTGATGATGCTATTTCTGTAGCTAATATTAGTAATAGTGTACTTAATAGAGAGATTGCTACAGTTGCGAACTTATTAGGTAATGTAGCTTTCAACAATGGTAATGTGCCTATCTTCACATATTCAAAACTTTTTGAAAATAAAGACTATGACTATGTTTATGTAGGTGTTGGGAAAGAAGAAAATTATGAAGGTAAAGATTTAACAGGTAAAATCGCCTTAGTTCAACGTGGTGAAAACAGCTTTGAAGATAAGGTGAAAATAGCTAAAAAACATGGAGCTGCAGGGGTAATAGCGTACTTTAATGATGGAGATACTATCTATAATGTTGTCTTAAATGGTCAAGATAAAGACTTCCCGGTAGTAACGACTTATTATAACTTTGGTAATGAGCTAGCTCAACATGAAGGTGAGTATAAAATTAACTTCAACGGGAAATGGGAGAAAAAACCAAATGAAAATGTTGGTAAATTCGATGATTCATCTAGTTGGGGGTTAACAGTTGATGGATACTTAAAACCAGATGTTACAGCACCAGGTGGAGATATTATCTCTTCTTATAATGATGGAAGATATGGATTAGATAGTGGGACAAGTATGGCTTCACCTCACGTAGCTGGAGCAACTGCATTAATAAAACAAGCTCTAGCGGAAAGATTCCCAAGTAAGACTGCAGAAGAACTTCAAAAATTAGTAAAACACTTATTAATGAGTACAGCTAGTATTAATGTTAATAAAGATAATGGTGTATACATTTCTCCAAGACAACAAGGTGCAGGATTAATAGATGCGTATAAAGCTGCTTATGGAGATGTTTATGTTACTGGAACAAATGACTATGGTAGTGTAAGTTTAGGTAATGTAGGTGATAAATTTGATGTAAAACTATTAGTTCATAATATTTCTGATAAACCTAAAACTTTAAAATATAAATCAACATTAATTACAGATGATGCATATGGTGAAGGTAATGGTGATTGGACAGGTTACTTAACTATGACTTCACGTTTACTTAGTGAACTAGAAGGTGAAAAAACAGTTACTGTAGGAGCAAATTCTACTTCAGAAATCACGGTATCAGTAGATGCAAGTAAATATAATGAAGAACTATTGAAATTATTTAAAAATGGTTATTATTTAGAAGGGTTTGTAGAGTTTTATGGAGCTGATGGTAAATTAACAGACAAAGTAGCAAGTATACCTTTTGTAGGATTCAAAGGGGAGTTCCAAAACTTACCAGTATTAGAAAAACCAATTTATTCTATGAAAGATGGAGAAAAACCAACATATGAATATGGATTTGATTCAAATAATAATAACTGGGATTCTCTAACGGATATGAACTTCACAGGTATATTGACTACATATAAAGAAGATAAGAAAGATAAGAGAACTCTTGCGGGAGCATATATTAACCCACTAACTAATGTGAGATTCTTTACAGATAAAATATTCTTCTCTCCTAATGGTGATGAAAACTATGATGAAATCGGAATGCGTGGAGTATTCTTACGTAACTATGAAAACTTAAAATTAACAGTATATGCAAAAGATGATGTTGAACGTAAAAATCCACTTTACGAAAATGGAAATGCATCAGGGAATAAAAACTTCTTTAACAATACAGGTAAAAAATATACTGCATTATCATTAACAAACTGGAAAGGTGTAGATAAAAACGGGAACCCTCTTCCAGATGGAGAATATCAATATGTTCTTTCTTATAGTTCACAAGCGACTGGTGCTAAAATGCAAGAAACTTCATTTAATGTAGTAATCGATAGAAAAGCTCCTAAGATTACAGGTGCTAATGGTGGATATTACGATGAAGCTACACGTAAATTCACTCCTTATCCAATAATGGAAGACGGAAGCGGAGTATTCTATAAAAAATTAAGTTATGGAAAAAATGTAATCCAACCTAATGAAGATGGAAGTTACACTATTCCAGAAGGTGTAGACTTAAAAGATGTTACTTTCGAGGTAAAAGATTTCGCTGATAATAAAGATAGCATAACTCTATCTAATATCGCAGGTAATGGTAAAGGTAGTCTTGAAGTAGAAATCAAAAAAGGTGACGGAACAGGTAATAACTCTCGTCGAGTTCGTTATAAAATCACTAATGAAAAAGGTGAAGTAGTAGGTGATGACTTTTCACGTAATAAACGAACTTACCAATCATTACCATTTGGTAAATATACTGTAGAAGTAGTGTTATTAGATGAAGATTATAGATTAAAAACACCTTCGAAAATAGAATTCGAAATAACAAAAGACACTCCAACTAAAGAAGTAGAATTTAGAGTAGATGAAATCATCAAAAATGCTGTAGAAATCAGTTTCGATAAACCAGTTCCTACAGGTACAAAAGTATATGCTGTATCTGAATCAGGAACAAAAATTGAATTACCAACAAGTCTATATGGAAAAAATGCATTCCAAAAACGTTTAGAAAATGGTAAATACACGATTCAAATAGTTACTCCAGAAGGCTATACGCTAGAAGAAAATAACTTTGAATTAGAAGTTAAAGATGGACATAATAGAAAACAAGTTGGTATAACTGAAAAAGCAGTAGAAACTCCAAAAGAGGATAAAGAGAAAGAAACTCCGAAGGAAGACAAAGAGAAAGAAACACCGAAAGATGACAAGGTGACAGAAGCTCCGAAAGACGACAAAGAGAAAGAAACACCAAAAGATGATAAAGAGAAAGAAACACCGAAAGACGACAAGGTGACAGAAGCTCCGAAGGAAGATAAGGAGAAAGAAACACCGAAAGACGACAAGGTGACAGAAGCTCCGAAGGAAGACAAAGAGAAAGAAACACCAAAAGATGATAAGGTGACAGAGGCTCCAAAAGAAGATAAGGAGAAAGAAACTCCGAAAGATGACAAGGTGACAGAGGCTCCAAAAGAAGATAAGGAGAAAGAAACTCCGAAAGACAACAAGGTGACAGAAGCACCGAAGGAAGATAAAGAGAAAGAAACACCAAAAGATGATAAGGTGACAGAAGCTCCGAAGGAAGATAAGGAGAAAGAAACACCAAAAGAAGATAAGGTGACAGAAGCTCCAAAGGAAGACAAAGAGAAAGAAACACCAAAAGAAGATAAAGTTGTTGAAACTCCAACTCCAAGTACACCAACGACGCCAACAACACCGGCAAAACAAACGCCAGTGACACCAGCGCCAAGTACGACACCAACAACACCGGCAAAACAAACGCCAGTGACACCGGCACCAAGTACAACGCCAACAACACCGGCAAAACAAACGCCAGTGACACCAGCGCCAAGTACAACGCCAACAACACCGGCAAAACAAACGCCAGTGACACCAGCACCAAGTACAACACCAACAACACCGGCAAAACAAACGCCAGTGACACCGACACCAAGTACAACGCCAACAACACCAGCAAAACAAATGCCAGTGACACCAGCACCAAGTACAACGCCAACAACACCAGCAAAACAAACGCCAGTGATACCGACACCAAGTACAACGCCGACAACACCAGCAAAACAAACACCAGTGACACCGGCACCAAGCACAACACCGGCAAAACAAACACCAGCGACACCAGCACCAAATACACCGGTTAAAGAGATGCCAAAAGAAGATAAAGTTACTGAAACACCTAAAGAAGACAAAGTAACAGAGGCTCCAAAAGAAGACAAGGTGAAAGAAACTCCTAAGGAAGACAAAGTAACAGAAACACCAAAAGAGAATAAAGAGAAAGAGACTCCAAAAGAGGACAAGGTGACAGAAGCTCCGAAGGAAGATAAGGAGAAAGAAACACCAAAAGATGATAAGGTGACAGAGACTCCAAAAGAGGACAAAGTAACAGAAACACCGAAGGAAGACAAAGTCACAGAGCTGCCAAAAGAAGATAAAGTTACTGAAACACCGAAAGAGGACAAAGTAACAGAAACACCGAAGGAAGACAAAGTTACAGAGGTACCGAAAGAGGACAAAGTAACACCAAACCAAGGTGGAAACTCAAACGATCAAGCTAGCAATGTAAGTAAAGACAATAAACCAAATACTAGTACTACAGCTCCTCAAGTTGATAAAAAAGAATTAACAAATCAACTTAACAATAGTAGTAAAACAGTAGGAAGTTCAAGTTTTGCTAAGGCAAGTGAAGAAAATAGACAATCATATCTAAATTCTATAAGCAGAGCCCAAGAAGTAGTTGCTAATGGTCAATCTACTCAAGAAGATGTAAATAATGTACTAAATGCATTAAAAGAATCTGAAGAAAAAGTTACTGATAAAGCTCCTGAAAAATCTTCAAACTCAGATGATAAAGCAAAAGACCAAGCTAAATCAGAAGAGAAAACAAATAATGATAATAAATCAGAGAAAAAAGAAGAAAAATCTTCTGATAAAGAATCAAATGATACCTTACTATACGTAGGTTCAGGACTACTAGTATTATTACTAGCGGGTGTACTATTTAGACGTCGTGGTTAATAAATAATAAAAAAGAAGTATCTTAACTCATTATGAGTAAAGATGCTTCTTATATAAAAAAATAAAAGAGGAGTAAGAATTACTATCAATTTTGTATATTTTTAGCTTAGGAGATTTGTAATTTTTTTAATTAATTTTTAGTAAATGGGAGTATGATTATAGTATCAATTTACATAAGGGTGTAATATAATAATTTAAAGATAATGGAGGATTTTCCAATGAAAAAACATAGCATTTTAAATGATCCGTTCCTTAATAAAGGAACTGCGTTTACCTTGGAGGAACGAAAGGAACTAGACCTTATTGGGTTATTGCCCCCTTATATTCAAACTATTGAAGAACAAGCGGCACAAACCTATGCGCAAATGCAAACAAAAGTAAACAATTTAGAAAAACGTCTATTTTTAATGGAGATTTTTAATACAAATCGCACGCTTTTCTATTATTTATTCTCTCAACACTTAGAAGAGTTCAATCCAATTGTATATGATCCAACAATTGCAGATACTATCGAGGGTTATAGCGATCTTTTTGTTGAGCCACAATATGCAGGATATCTAGATATTAATCATCCTGAAAATATAGAAGAAACCCTTAAAAATGCAGCAGATAACCGTGATATACGTCTAATAGTAGTTACTGATGCAGAAGGTATATTGGGGATTGGAGATTGGGGTGTTAATGGAGTAGATATTTCTGTAGGTAAACTTATGGTCTACACAGGAGCGGCAGGAATTGATCCTTCTATGGTTCTTCCGTTAGTTATTGATGCAGGAACAAATCGTGAGGAATTACGTAATAATCCGAATTATCTAGGTAATCGTCATGAACGTGTACGAGGGGAGCGATATTATGAGTTTATTGATCAATTCGTCCAAACTGCTGAACGTTTATTCCCTAAACTTTATTTACATTGGGAAGACTTCGGGCGAATGAATGCGGCGAATATACTGGAAAAATATCGAAAAAACATCCCAACATTTAATGATGATATTCAAGGGACAGGTATCGTAACTCTAGGAGGTATTTTTGGAGCTATGGATATTACAGGTGAAAAATTGGTTGACCAAGTATATCTTTGTTATGGTGGGGGAACTGCAGGTGCAGGAATTGCATCACGTGTACTACGTGAGATGGTAAGTCAGGGGTTATCTGAAGAAGAAGCATATGAACGTTTCTTTATGGTAGATAAACAAGGGCTTCTCTTCGATGATATGGATGATTTAACTCCTGAACAAAAACCGTTTGCTAAAAACCGTGCTAATTTTCCAAATGCTGATAAATTAACAGATTTATTAGAAGTTGTTAAAACTGTTAAACCAACTATTCTAGTAGGAACTTCGACACAGCCGAATACTTTTACTAAGGAGGTAGTCGAAGCTATGTGTCAAAATACTGAGCGTCCATGTATATTCCCGTTATCAAATCCTACTAAATTAGCAGAAGCGTCTGCAGAAGATTTGATTGCTTGGTCTGATGGTAAAGCGTTTGTAGCAACAGGTATCCCTTCTGATAATGTTATATATAAAGGTGTGGAGTACATTATTGGTCAAGCTAACAATGCCCTTATATACCCAGGGTTAGGACTTGGAGTGTTAGCATCAGAAGCTAGCCTTTTAACAGATGAAATGATTGGTGCAGCGGCACACTCATTAAGTGGAATTACAGATATTACTAAACCTGGAGCTCCAGTGTTACCTCCGTTCAAATATGTTGCAGATGTTTCTATTAAAGTAGCAGAAGCGGTTGCTAAAAAAGCACAAGAACAAGGATTGGCTCGAGCTCAAGAAAAAGATATGGCGAAAACTGTTCGAGATTTTAAATGGATTCCAAAGTATAAATAATTAAAAAGAAGTATCTTAACTCATTATGAGTAAAGATACTTCTTTTTGTTAAGTCTTAGTTTTATATAATATATATCTTTCTTATTTAGCTCGTTGAGGAAATAACACAGCTAACCCTTGATTATATACCGCTTGTATCAATGATGGCCAAGCATTTTTTGTGGCTTTTGGTTCCTTTCCTTTTGCGATATTTTGCATAAGAACTTGATAATATACAATACCAAGGAGAGAGCCAAATATTTTATCTAACTTCTTAACTCCTGTTGATACACGTGTAGTTTCTACAATAGTGTAAGTTCCTTGTTTTATTTTATTAGGTATATTTGGATCAATTGTCAGTGGACGAGCGATACCTATAAAATCAGTAGTATTATCATTTAATAATGTGTTCATCGCATTAATAGAGCGGATACCGCCAGTAACGACAACAGGGATTTCAATTTTTTGTTTTAGTTTTTTGCTGTATTCTGCGAAAAATACTTGATTAGTAGATTTACTTGTAGCGCCCATCATCGCAGGTCTTTCATATGTTCCTCCTGAAATTTCAACAAAGTCTAGACCTAAGTTAGCTAATTCAATTATAGTTTTTAAAGAATCTTCTTCTGTAAGTCCATCTTCCTTAAAGTCGGTAGAGTTAATTTTTATTCCGATAGTAAAATCTTTTCCTAATTCTTCTCTCATCCCAAGGTAAATTTCTTTTAAAAATCTCATTCTATTTTCTAGTGAACCACCATATTTATCAGTTCTTCTATTATCGTGTGGAGATAAAAATTGACTAATTAAATAACCGTGTGCGGCGTGGATTTGAACGCCAGAGAAACCTGCTTCTTTTGCAACTTTTGCAGAAGTCACAAATTTTTGAACAAGTTCTTCTACTTCACTAGTAGTAAGTGCGCGTGGTGCGCTAAACAATTTATTAAGCCCATTTCCTAAAGGTACTGCACTAGGTGCCACTGTCTCTTTAGCTATAGTTTTTGGGACTTGTTTACCAGGGTGATTTAATTGCACCATAACCTTAGCACCATGCTGCTGACCTTGTTTTGCCCAATTTTTAAGAATTTCCATATTAGAATTTTTATCAAAAACTATATTTCCTGGTTCTGCAGTTCCCTTAGGGTCTACCATAATATTTCCTGTAATGATTAATCCAGTTCCACCTTCAGCCCAACGTTTGTATAATGTAGCAATATTCTTTTTAGGTTGAAAATCTCTTGTTCCCATTCCTTCACTCATAGCCGATTTAAAAAATCTATTTTTTATAGTAGTTCCATTTGGCAATGTGATAGGGGTGAATAGTAAGTTTTCTGTCATTTTTTAATCTCCTTACTTTTATATGTTTAAACTATTCTACTATAATAAAAAATATTTAGCAATATAAAAAGTGTGTTAAAGTTATTGAAATAATTTC
>ERZ773213.1365-NODE-1365-length-13001-cov-6.709022_pt1 | contig 13001 bp, 8 predicted proteins | sample MGYA00580996_ERZ773213 | MGnify/ENA primary metagenome ERZ773213 (study PRJEB29015, sample SAMEA2738152) | human oral metagenome | biome: human oral; feature: human-associated habitat; material: saliva | place: China | collected 2197 ...
CGCGCCGCGCCGAGCTCGAAGAGCAGGGGCTGCTCTCTCCCCTGGCGGCGGGCTCGAACGTGGTGGTACACAACGGGGTCTCTGATGAAGAGTATGCGGAACTGTTAGAGTCTGCGCATGCACTGGTGACGGCTTCACGGGCTGAGGGGTATGGCCTGCCCGTGGTGGAGGCACAGGCGGCGGGCTGCCCCGCTGTGATTAGCGATATCGATATTTTCCGCGAGATCGCCCCGCACGCCGTTTTTGCTCCCGTCACTGACGATCCACAGGCAGATGCGTCTGCCTGGGCTGAGGCAATCCGCTCCCTCGAAGACGATGCAGTACGCGACCGTGTCATCCTCGAAGGCTTGCAGGATGCTTCACACTACTCGTGGCGGGACTCGGCGCTGAAGCTAGTTAGGATTTTGAAGGGGCTATAGAAGAGTTGTCCCATAAGTAAAATGATAACTACCATATTTAGATTTTTAATAAACCCCAGCGTTTATATATAATTATAAAGTATGTTATATAGCAAATAAATAAAATACAAATATACAAACTCATTTCCTGACTTAATAGCATTATAATTGGAATTATTATAGGAAAATATAGACATTTATGTATAAGTTTTCCAGAATATCCTATTAAAATTGCAGAAGAAAAAATGTATGATATATATGAAGTCAAAACATATATTCCCATTAAGTCTTTTGCATTTTTGTCATGTTCATTAAAATTATTATAGAGTATGTAACTGTTGGAAAATATACTTAATGAAAATATTACTAAAATCAATAGAAGAACAATCGTTTTTAATGAAGGTTTTACTTCCTTCAATAAAGAGATATTTTTATATGTTAATATCCTATAATATAAATTCTTGTCTGAAATATCAATATTAATATCACGTTTAATGTTACCTAAATTGCTAATAAAAGCTGCAGAGATATAGAATATTATGTATATTACGAATATGGCACTAAGAAAAGCAAGATATAGTCCAATAAGTGATTTATTGTTTGTTCGCATGTCGTAAAAATAGAACGTCAACATAATCATAAAAGGAGTATAGGAGATATAGAAAAATTTCCTTCTTCGAAGAGAATGTTTATATATAGATTCCTCTACAGACCTATCAGGTTCAGTGCAACTATAGATGTACTCAGATATTACATAGGGAACGGAGGAGTAGTCTTTAAAATAATTTAAATGAACTGTTAGAGGGTTTCCAGGAATACCTACTGGTCTTACATTAGGATATTTTTTACTATCGTTACTATTCTTATTTAGAAAATACAAAGGAGATAAACGCCCTACTATATCATGTACGGATGAGTACTCTTCCCATACCTTTATATCTAAAGGGCTAATGGTAATTTTGAGTATAATTTTACTATATATATAGATAACTGCATATGCGACTAGTAATATAACTAAGAATAAGATGAACTTGTCTATATCTGTCCAATTTATAAAATTAATATCGCCTGGATTATTCGCAGCCAGATTCCCTGTTAACCTGAGAAATATATAGATGGGATTTAAATTAACCGCAAAGCTCTTTACTAGCTGGTAAAGTAGGTGTACAGAAGAATCTCCAAGAAACAATATACCATATGTTACCATAGAGATAAATATTAAAAATAAAAGCCAACCACAGATAAGCCGTTTCATGGATGCTTCTTTTAATATAGTTATTGGTATAATACCGCTGCCCACACAGAATAATCTATGTACCTTCTTAGCTTCTGAGGACTTATTCTCTAATAATTTATACGCAAGATATCCACCCTGAGAATGAGCTACTATAGATATCCTTTTTACTGTCTTTGGAAATAAAGATATATCTTTACGTATTCCTTCCTCTATATCTAGTAATTCATTCTTTCCCTCTACCGCAATACGTATGTAATTAAACAATTTTATAATAGCTATAAAAGTTATAATAATCAGAACCAGTAGTATCAAGTATACAATTAGAATAGAGGTATTAGAATACTCTCCTCTAAATATATAACGTATAGTTAATATAGGGATAGATAATAGAGACAAACCTATGGTTATTCTGATTAGAATTCTAAATATTTTAGACCAGGAATTTTCATTAGATAAACCTCTCCAATCGTAGAAAAAGAAAATTAAAATTAGTGGTATTCTTGTCAAAAACCACAGTATTTTTCGTTTAGAAGCTCTTTTAAAAGTATTATTATCTGCCCAATGGCTTTCTCGGATATATATCTTTCTATAAGGAGATGCTGATCCACAGTCTATAGTATATTCAGTATATTCATCATCTGTTATCTTGATGGTATATTCACTTCGTTGAGAATCATCAGAACTAGCTATATTTGCAATTTCACGTGCAATTACTTTTCCTTGCTTGCGTAAAGTGCTACCTTTTTTTCTATTTCCTATTCCATGAATTAATAAAATGCCATGGTCAGGTTTTTCTGTATCAACTGCTTTCTTACCCTTACTCCTACTCATCCTTACCCCCATTTGAATATAGAATTCTCTTCCAAGATGTCCAGCTAACATACAAAATATCGAAATCTCATGTAAGAATCAAGAGAACACTCATACATGCCTGAAATATTTCTATAACTTTTAGAATAAAGTAAATGCTATCTCGGGTAGAACTTACTGGTTACACTACATCCAGCCCATCACAACGAACCTGAACCGCTCCGACACGCTTGAGTGCCGAAAGTGCCGCACGCACGGAACGCAGCTCGTGGGTAACTTTCGGTGCTTGAGCGTAGGGGAAGAAGAGAATAGCGCGCCAGTCGCCGGGAACCGCATCCTCATTGGGGTTAGCAGCAACAGGCTCGGAAGTATCACCCTCTCCCCCGCTCTCAGTACCGACATGCACAGATTGGTGCGCAAAGAAATCTTCGTCGAGCGGCACAGGCCCGGTCACCCGAACACCTTCCGGCAGGTTCAGCTCCGCCAGGAATGCCTGAACATCATCCTCGGTACCCGTAATGGCCGCTGTGCGCACCGCCGGGGGCAAACCGATCTGCGATCGCTCATCCAGCTCATACAAGGCAAACCATGTGGGATCCCACCGGACGAGCGCCTGCTCCACCGGCGATGGTGACGCTGTCGTCACCACAACCCCACCCTGAGCCGCAGAACGCACCAGCGCCGCAGCGTTGAACCAGCGCCTCAACGCGGCCTCCGGGGCGCGCAAAGAATCAAAACGCAACATAGAATCGGCGTCCAAAAGCAAAGCCGCCGCATAACCGCCGAACGCCACAGGCTCAGCCCCGGGGGTGGCAACCACCAGCGCCGGTTCGGCACCCACCGAAGCACGCACATGATCCCCCGCCGAAGAAATTACCGGAACCCCCCGGAAAGCACGTCCCAGCTCCTCCGCGGTACGCAAAGCACCCACAGTACCCGAACGCCACTGATCATACCCGCACTCTGCACACCGCCACTGCTGTGCCAAACGCCCGCACCACGAACAACTCGGCACCGAAGCACCCGCCGCCAACGAGAGCGGCCCCCGACACGTATTACAGCGCGCAGGCATGCGGCACCGCTGGCACGAAAACGACGGAACATAACCGCTGCGCGCGACCTGCACCAGCACCGGGCCATGCTGCAGAGCCACACGCGCACGCTCAAACGCCAACCGAGGAATACGTGCCACAGCCGCCAACGGGTCACGCGCCAACTGATAGTCGTTGCCTGTCGAAAAAATGCGCGGCGAAAACTCGTGCACCGTCGCCCTAGGTGCCCGCACATGCGAAGCCCACCGAGTGCGTACCAATCGTGCCGATTCGCTGCTCATCGCGTAACCGGCGAACAGTGCCGCCGCATCCGTTGGTTGGGCGCGCAATAACAGCACATCGCGCGCATGACAATAGGGCGAACGGCGCTCCACAAGCGAAGAATCGCCGTCATCCCAGCACACCACCAACCCCAAATTAGCGACCGGAGCGTAAGCCGCCGCACGAGTGCCGATCACAATGGGCACCAGCCCTAGGCGTGCCTTCAGATAGGCATGATACCGGCTATGTGGTTTATCACTCGAACTCAACCGAACATAAGCACCCGCCGGCACCCGACGTTTCAGCGCGGACTCAAGCCTATCGAGAGTCTTCTGATCGGGAGTCACCGCTAAGGCGCCACGACCATTTGCAGCCGCCGTCACCACAGCAATAGCCAGCAGTTCAGCCCAATCGAACTCAGGATGCGCGGGCAGCACGTTCATGACCGCACGCGCCGGGGACCCAGCCGCCAAGTCCTCTAAAAATTCGGCACCATTCTCATAATCGCTAAAGGCACGGGAGTCTTCTGCCGAAACCTGGGCGGCAGGCGGGTGAAGCTGGTAGGGAGCGAAACCGCCCAAGAGGAAACCGCGAATATCATCGGTCAAAGAGGGTGAACCACTGGTCGGTAATTCCTCGGAAACTTCCTCCTGCGGCTCGTGGTCGGTATCTAAGCCATCTTCGGCGACCGATTCAGAAACGCTATCTTCCGCCTTATCGGCGGTTTCATCAGATCCTTGCGGCAGACCCATGAGCTCGGAGAACGTGGGCAAAAACTGCGCGTACTGTTTATCAAGAGATGCCACGCGCGGCGTCACCGCAAGCCGCAAAACATTCGCCACGGTTGAGGCGTAACGATCGGCAAGTGCCTCTGCAAGGTCAAAGATCTCGGCAGAAACCGCAGGAATCCTCGACAGAACCGACAAAAGCGGCTGCAGGCCCTTAGTAACATCGGTTGTTTCGGCGCGCTCCGCAATAAAACCCGTAACCCGCTGCGAGCCGAACCGCACACGCACACGGGCGCCGGGAACCGCGTCTTCGCTCAGCTCAGCGGGAACCTGATAGTCAAAGGTACGGTCAAGATGCGGCAGGGTGTTATCTAACCGAACCCGCGCCACCGGGTACGGAACCCCGCTCTGAGCAAGCTGCCGGTGCACATCAACAGGCTCAGGCTCGGGAGGAATCAAGGCATCGCGGAGAGCAGGAAATCCCTGCAACAGATCAGGCTGTTGCAGGGATTCCTGCTGAGCGGGCTCAGAAGCCGAAACGTTCATCGACGAAGTATCGGTAGGGTTCTGAGCATCCGCGTCATTGGGCTGCATACTCGCAGGTTCACGCATTAGGATGCTGAAACCGCCGAACGCAGAGCCTCAACACGGTCCAAACGCTCCCACGTGAACTCGGGTTCATTGCGGCCAAAATGACCGTGAGCCGCGGTCTTTTTATAGATGGGTCGGCGCAAATCAAGGTCATTGATAATAGCCAACGGGCGCAGGTCAAAGACCTCACGCACGGCCTTCTCAATCTTGAGGGGATCAACCTTTTCGGTTCCAAAAGTCTCGACGTACAGGCCCACAGGTGCCGCCTGCCCAATAGCGTAAGCGACCTGAACCTCGGCACGGTCAGCAAGACCAGCGCCCACAATATTCTTGGCGACCCAACGCATGGCGTATGCCGCAGAACGATCAACCTTCGAGGGATCTTTGCCCGAGAACGCGCCGCCGCCGTGACGGGCTGAACCGCCATAGGTATCAACAATAATCTTGCGACCGGTCAAACCGGCATCGCCCACGGGACCGCCCTGCACAAAACGACCGGCAGGGTTCACAATAAACTTCGTGTTCGAGCTATCAAACTCGGCGGCATCCAGCACCGGAGTAATCACGTGCTTGATAATATCCGCACGCAAATCCGCTAAATCGTAATCGGCGGTGTGCTGGCTAGAAACCACCACGGTATCAACCGAAACAGGCTTATTATCGGCATCATACCCCAAAGTAACCTGAGTTTTGCCGTCCGGGCGCAAGTTCACCAGCGTACCGTTTTTACGAACATTCGTCAGACGTTCCGAGAGACGATGCGCCAGCCAAATCGGTGCGGGCATCAATACGTTCGTCTCGTTCGAAGCGTACCCAAACATAATGCCCTGGTCGCCCGCGCCCTGGCGGTCATAATCATCAACTGCGATACCGCTGCGAGCCTCTAAAGACTCATACACACCAGCATTAATATCGGGTGACTGCTCGCCAATTGATACCGATACACCGCAGAATTCACCATCGAAACCGCGGGTCGATGAATCGTAGCCAATACCTAGAATAGTTTCACGAACAATCGATGGAATCTCAACATAGCTTGAGGTTGTCACCTCGCCAGCAACATGAACCTGGCCGGTTGTCACCATTGTTTCTACAGCAACGTTCGCGGTGGAATCCTGCGCGATAATGCCGTCAAGAATCGCATCAGAAATCTGGTCACAAATTTTATCGGGATGCCCTTCAGTCACCGACTCGCTGGTGAAAAGGCGTAGATGGTTATTACTCACGGTTTCTACTCTACTAGGTTTGGGGCACGCGGGATACAGTACCCAAGGATGTGAACTCGTGTATCAATTATGACAGAACGTTACACGGGTTCGGAGGGAGGCAGTCATAAACTTAATCGGCTGCACCTTAGGCGTATTTATGTTTTCTTCAGGGCTTTACATACTGTGCAAGAGTGCGCAATATCTGATCGGAAACGACTTGTTTAGAGCCTGAAAAAACAGGTTCCCGATCTGTGAACGAAGAGAGCAACGTAATCGTATTCTCATCGGTTCCGAAACCCTGATTTACGCCCACCGTGTTGAGAGCCAGAAAATCGCAGCCCTTACGCGCCAGCTTCTCGCGCCCAAGCTCAAGCGGGGTTCGCTCAGCTGACCCAGTCTCTGCGGCAAAACCTACAATCAAGTGCGCACCGGCACCTGTCTTCTGTCGAAGATCCACAACTTCACGCAGAATATCCGGGTTGCGTACCAGCTGAATCGTGGGAGCGTCCGAAGAATCTGCGGTCTTCTTAATCTTGAACTCGGCGTATTCGGCAGGCCGAAAATCTGCAACCGCTGCTGACATAATAAGCATATCGGCGTTGTTCTGAGCTTCCAGCACGGCATCGTGTAGTTCACGGGCGCTCACCACTCGGGTTACCTGTACTCCCTCAGGCGCGGGGACTTCAAGATTAGCGCCGATTAGATGTACCGATGCCCCCAGATTACGCGCAGCTTGTGCCAAAGCTACACCCTGTTTACCTGTTGAGCGGTTACCCAAAAAACGCACCGGATCCAAGGCCTCACGGGTGCCTCCAGCTGTAATCACGATGCGTTTCCCCGCCAAAATTCCAGGCTCGGACTCAACACCTAATGCAAATGAGCTGCTAGGCTCTTCCGCCGAGCCAGTGTGAACCGGACGTGTGGGCGTATATCCCGGAATCTGCGAAGGATGCTGCTCCCCCTCCGGGAACTCGGCAATTACGCGCTGCGCCGCCTCAAAAATATCTTCCGGCTCCGGCATACGGCCCACACCCGAATCGGGACCCGTTAGACGCCCAACCGCCGGTTCAATCACGTGATACCCAAGTTCGCGTAAAGTCTGCACATTTGTTTGCGTTGCCGGATGCTCCCACATCTGAGTATGCATAGCGGGAGCCATAATCACCGGAGCGTGAGTAGTCAGTACCGTAGCAGAGAGCAAATCATCGCAGCGCCCCGCTGCCAACCGAGACATCAAATCGGCGGTCGCCGGTGCTATAACAATCGCATCCGCTAGCTCGGCCTGGCGAACATGGTTAACCTCAGGAACACGCTCAAAAACGCTCGTGGAAACCGGGTTGCCGCTCAGGGCCTCGAAGGTAGCTTTACCCACAAACTCCAGGGCAGCTTCGGTGGGCATGGCAATAACTTCATGCCCATCTTTTGCGAAAAGACGAAGGAGCATTACCGCTTTATACGCGGCAATGCCCCCTCCAATACCAACGATAATGCGCATGGTATTTACAAACGTTCCTTACTCAGCGGAGTCGTCAATAACAACCTCTTCAAGAGCAATAACCTCTTCGGTACCAGCAGGAATGTACTCCTCCTCAATAGCACCGAAATCGGCGTCGCCCAGACCCAAGGATGCGAATTCCTCAGGAACCAGGTAACCGTCTTCGTTGAAGTGCCCATCCGGCACGTGATCGGCAACAATCTGATCTGCCATAATTTCACGCATTGCAACCGAAAGAGCCTTGTCATTAGCCTCAGACTCAACCAGAGGACCAACGTGGTCGCCCGCGCTCTCCTGCAGATTCGCGTAATAAGCGTTAATCTGGCGAGCACGACGAGCACCGAAAATCACCAGCCCGTACTTAGACTCAGCCTTCTGAATCAGCGCATCCGCGCTGGGATTCACAATCCCCTCGGGAGCTACGCCATCAACGAAGTTGTAGTCTTCGTGCTCTTTGATTTCGTTTACCATAGAAACTCCAATATGTTGTCTTTGTACACTGCTGACATTCATGTACACGAACTCAGCCAAAACTAAAGCAATATTCTACCGCTAAACTCGGTAAAAATCACGTACCCTAACGAGAAAGCACAATAATACCCGGCACACCGCCAAAATATGTACCTATGCTTCAGCAGATTCAGCACCCACGATGTGCGCAATCTCCTGCGCCGCGCGCTCTACTGAATCATTGACCACGGTTACGTCGAACTCGCTTTCAGCCTCAAGTTCGATTTTGGCGGTCTCAAGACGCCGCTGCTGTTCCTGCTCCGATTCAGTACCGCGCCCCACCAGTCGAGACACGAGCTCATCCCAGCTGGGCGGTGCCAAGAAAATCAGCTGTGCCTCCGGCATAGACTCCCGAATCTGCCGAGCCCCTTGAAGATCAATCTCAAGGATTACCGGGCGACCAGCATTTAGAGCTTCCTGAACCTTAGCACGCGGAGTACCGTATTTATTCTTACCGTGCACTACCGCATACTCAAGCATCTGCCCGTCGGCGATCATCCGATCAAATTCCTCATGCGAGACAAAATAGTAGTGCACACCCTCTTCTTCACCGGGGCGAGGGTCACGAGTAGTTGCCGAAACGGAAAACCAGACGTTCGGATAGTGCTCACGAATATACTGGCAGACGGTTCCCTTACCCACGGCGGTGGGACCAGCCAGAACGGTAAGTCTAGGTTGAGCAGTCATCGGGTTCTCCCTGCGGTGTGATGTAATAATGCGTATTTTATCCGGCGGCGAGAACTACCGACCGTTGCGGCGGCGTGTATGCCGAACATTGCGGTTAAAATACTCCACCATTTTACGGCGTTGATGCACGCCAAGACCGCCCAAACGACGGGTTGGGGCAATCTGCAGCTCTTCCATAATTTTTTCGGCACGAACAGCACCAATTCCCGGAAGGGCACGGAGCATTTGATCAACAGGCATCTTTGCAAGAGCTTGGTCGTCATCGACCAGATCGAGTACCTGACGTACCGACAGCTCACGGGTAGAAAGTGCCTGCTTAACTTCCTGGCGGCGAGTACGGGCAAGCAACGCCTTTTCACGTGCTGATGCACGCACCTCATCGGTTAGCGGCGTAATCGGCATGGGGTCTCCCATCAAGCGATATATGTATATAAATCAGCGTTCTTACGTTTTCTAACTTAGCATGTTGCACTGTAAAACGATGAACTGAGGTTCGTAACGTAAAGCCTTTCAGGCTCAACACAGCGCAATGGCGCACAGAGCAGATAAACTCTGTACGCCACCACGCGATCACAACGAGTTACGATGTGCCACGTGCACGCACTAAATCGTCACGTGCACTCTGCGCCGCCCGCGCCAGGTCAGCCAGCTGCGGACCTGCAGAGAGCACGCCACGGCTGGAATTCACCAAAACCTGAGATTCAACACCTGCAAAAATTCGGTATAGCTCCTCAGCGCTAGCCCCCTGGGCACCATATCCCGGCGAAAGAATGGGACCGTTGAAAGTGCTCAGGTCTATCGCCAATTCCTTGAGGGCCTCCCCCACAGTGGCGCCCACAACTAGACCGCATGAACCCATGCGTTCCCAAGTTTGCGCAGTGTTCTCTACAGTGGCTGCGGCAATAACCTGCTTCGCTACCGCGCCGGTATCTTCTGCTTTGCCCACATGCTGCACACTCTTACCCTCAGGGTTTGAGGTCAGTGCCAGCACGAAAGTTCCACGCTGGTTCGCAGTTGCCGCATCCAGCGCTGGGCGAAGCGACTCGAACCCCAAGTACGGGCTTAACGTGACCGAATCCGTGCCGAGTGGTGAAGAGGTACCGAGCCAAGCATCCGCATAGGCTTTCATAGTCGAGCCAATATCACCGCGTTTTGCATCCGCCACGATCAAAACCCGGTCTTCAGCGGCGCGAGCAAAGAGCTCTTCCAACACAGCAAGACCTGCGGAACCGTGGCGCTCAAACAGGGCAACCTGGGGTTTGAGCGCTGCGGCGTAGGGGGCGCATCCTTCGTAGACAGCTGTGGTGAAGGTACGCAGAGATTCTGCAGAATCTTCCAGTCCCCACGCCTGCAGCAGGTTCGGATGCGGGTCAATACCCACACACAGCGGACCGTATTCGTCCATCGCAGCCGCAAGACGATCGCCGAAGGGGATCACGAAAGTTCCCCCTCACGCACCTGTTCGCCCTTGTCCTGCCCCTGCTCGCCGGTGCTGGCGGTCCGCAAAAACTCACCATGTTCTTGCAGATTTATAATCTCCCAGCTACGCTCGCGCAGCGCGGTAATAGCTTGAACAGCAGCCGCGAACTCCGAAATCGTGGTCATCACAGGGCAACCAACACTGACTGCGGCCGCACGGATTTCGTAGCCATCGCTACGAGCTGCACCGCCGGCAGGTGTATTCAAAATCAGATCAATTTCGCCGTTGCGCACCATATCAACGATCGAATGCTGTCCGTTTGCCTCCGCAAACTTGGAGGCAACCGTGGAATTCACACCATTACGACGAAGCACATCTGCAGTGCCGCCGGTGGAGACAATCTCAAAGCCCAGCTGTTCAAGCATCTTGGCATAGATGATTACATTACGCTTATCGTGGTTAGCCACCGAAACGAAGACCTTGCCCTCGGTCGGTAGCGGTGACCCCGCACCTGCCTGGGCTTTCGCAAAGGCAGTGTCGTAGAGGGTATCAAGACCCATGACTTCGCCGGTCGAGCGCATTTCGGGGCTAAGTAGGGAATCAACCACCACACCCTCAGGAGTGCGGAAGCGGCTAAACGGAAGAACCGCTGCCTTAACTGCAATTGCAGTATTCTGCGGCAGGGAAGCGCCATCCATGTTCTTAGGCAAGTATCCCTCTGCCTTCAGTTCAGCAATGGTTTTCCCCAAACCGATCATCACAGCCGCCTTAGCCAGCTGCACGCCGGTTGCCTTTGAGACAAACGGTACGGTGCGAGAGGCACGTGGGTTCGCTTCAATCACGAACAGATTCTCGGAGACATAAGCAAACTGAATATTAATCAGACCCCGTACTCCGGTACCACGCGCAATAGCCTCGGTTGCTTCTTTAACCTTGGCGATCACATCGGGACCCAAGGTAATTGGCGGCAAGGTGCAGGAGGAATCACCTGAGTGAATGCCAGCCTCTTCAATATGTTCCATGACACCGCCCAAGTAGAGCTCGGTGCCGTCAAAGAGCGCATCCACATCAATCTCAATAGCGTCTTCCAGGAACTTATCGATGAGCGCTGGCTGAGAGGGAGAAACCTCGGTCGCATTTTCAAGGTAGCGTGCAAGATTTGCTTCGTCATAGACGATCTCCATACCGCGCCCGCCCAGCACATAGGAGGGACGAACCAACACCGGGTACCCAATCTCATCGGCAACGCGTTTGGCGCCCTCGAAGGTGTATGCGGTACCATTCTTCGGCGAAATCAGACCACCTTCCTCCAGCACGCGCGCAAACTCGCCGCGATCCTCAGCAAGGTCAATAGCTTCGGGAGTAGTGCCCAAAATCGGCACACCAGCATCTTTGAGGGCTTTCGCGAGCTTTAGCGGAGTCTGTCCGCCCAATTGCACGAAAACACCCAACAATCCGCCCGTGCGGCGCTCAGATTCAACAATTTCGAGCACGTCTTCCAACGTCAGCGGCTCAAAATACAGACGAGTCGAAATATCGTAATCGGTCGAAACAGTCTCCGGGTTACAGTTCACCATAACCGTCTCGTACCCCAGCGAACGCAGCACCAGCGAAGCGTGCACGCAAGAATAATCGAACTCGATACCCTGGCCGATGCGGTTCGGCCCCGAACCTAAAATCATGATCGAGGGAGTCTCATGGTGAGCGACCTCATCCTCAGAATCATAACTAGAGTAGTGATAGGGGGTAAACGCCTCGAACTCAGCAGCACAAGTATCAACAGTCTTGAATACGGGGCGAATACCTAGGGCATGGCGCACACCGCGCACAACGTCCTCAGAAGAACCGATAATCTCTGCGATTTGCGGGTCGGAAAAGCCGTGGCGTTTTGCCAGCTGCAGGATTTCAGGGGTCAAGTTATCGCGATTTTCCCGCACAATCCCGGCGACTTCATTCAGCAGCACCAGCTGATCTAAGAACCATGGATCAATCTTGGTGGCTTCAAAAACCTGCGCGATAGATGCGCCCGCCAAAAGTGCCTGCTGTACCTGGTAAATACGCTGCGTGGTGGGTATCTTGGTCTTCTCGATAAGCGCGTCAAGTTCTTCGGCATTCAGTTGCTGCTTCGTGAACGAGAAAGAAGCACCTTTCTGCTCTAGAGAGCGCATAGCCTTCTGGAGTGCTTCGGTGAAGTTACGGCCCAGCGCCATTGCTTCACCCACCGATTTCATGGTGGTTGTGAGAGTCGGATCAGCGGCCGGGAACTTCTCAAATGCAAAACGCGGTACCTTGACGACCACATAGTCGAGGGTCGGTTCAAAGGATGCGGGCGTTTTCTGGGTGATGTCGTTCGGAATCTCATCCAGGGTGTAACCCAGCGAAAGTTTGGTCGCAATTTTAGCGATCGGGAACCCGGTTGCTTTAGACGCAAGCGCTGAAGAGCGTGAAACGCGTGGGTTCATTTCGATAACGATGATGCGCCCGGTCTTGGGGTCTACGGCAAACTGAATATTGCATCCGCCGGTATCAACCCCAACTTCGCGGATCACGTTGATGGCGATATCGCGAAGTTTTTGGTACTCGCGGTCGGTGAGGGTGAGGGCA
>ERZ773213.1368-NODE-1368-length-12980-cov-11.076905_pt1 | contig 12980 bp, 14 predicted proteins | sample MGYA00580996_ERZ773213 | MGnify/ENA primary metagenome ERZ773213 (study PRJEB29015, sample SAMEA2738152) | human oral metagenome | biome: human oral; feature: human-associated habitat; material: saliva | place: China | collected 2197 ...
CCTTAAAGATAGTGTTGAAGATTTTAGCTTTAGATTGCTATTTTCTGAAGAATATGATAATAATAACGCTATTTTGGACATCCATGCTGGAGCTGGGGGTACTGATGCTACAGATTGGGCAGAAATCATGTTGCGCATGTATGAAAGATTCTTCTCAAAACAAGGATTAAAATACAGTTATTTAAACTATCAATCAGGTGATATCACTGGTGTGAAATCAGCGACAATAAAAGTTGAGGGAGACTTTGCTTATGGATTACTAAAAGGTGAAAAAGGTGTGCATCGTGTTATTCGTATCTCCCCTTTTGATCCTTCTGGAAAAAGACATACCTCATTTGCCTCTATTGATGTTATGCCAGAATTTTCAGATGATGAAATCAATATAGAAATTAACAATGATGATTTAAAAATTGATACGTATCGTGCTCAAGGTGCTGGTGGGCAACATATTAACACAACAGACTCAGCAGTACGTATTACTCACCTTCCTACGGGAATAGTAGTTCAGTCTCAAGCTGAAAGAAGTCAAATCAAAAATAAAGATACAGCAATGAAAAATCTTAAATCTAAGCTCTATCAATTAGAGTTAGAGGAAAAAGAAAAAGAATTAGCATCTATTCGTGGAGAACAAAAAGATATAGGTTGGGGATCTCAAATTCGTTCATATGTCTTTACTCCTTATACTATGGTTAAGGATCATAGAACAAACTACGAAGTTTCTACCGTTGATAAAGTAATGGATGGTGACATTATTGATTTTATTGATGCTTATCTTCACTACAATATGAAAGAAAAAGAAGTGTTGTAAAAATACAACACTTCTTTTCTATATATCATTCTAGTTTTCTTTTACATACCCTTGATCTAATAGATAATTTTCAGCTTTTTCGAAACTAACATCTGAAGTAGTAGTGTCAACAGAAGTACCTGGGAGACCTATTAATTTATTTTTATCTACCTTAGTATAATCAACTGTTATCGTCTCATAAGCTGCATCATCTTGAAAATCTACCTTTTGTTCTAGCCCTTCAATACCTTTGTATTTTTCCATTATTGGCTTAGCATATTCTATAAATTCCGCTTTAGTAACACCCATTTGTTTGTAGTTCATTATATTGTATGCCGTTTGTTTAAGCACCTTATCTCCCTTATGATAATATGTAACTTCTAATTTTACTCCATTTGCTTCAGTATAAAATTTACTAACTTCTACATTTTTAGTTGAATCTTCTTTGTTTTTATTACTTTCTTCACTCTTATTACTTTCTGTAACATTTGAAGTATTCTGCGAATTATTAGTAGTACCATTATCTTTTGATGAACATCCTACTAAAAAAATTAATAAAACCATTGATATTATTGATAAAACTTTTTTCATTTTCTATACCCCTTTTGATGGAAAATTACTTAAAAATTATTTTTTAGTAAATCCTTGACTTAATAAATGCTCTTCAGATTTTTTCATACTAATATCTTTACTGTCACCATCTATTGTAATACCTTGAATATTATTTAATTTACTTTTATCCGCTTTTGTATAATCAATACTTAGAGTTTCAACTGCTTTGTCATCTTGGAAATCTATTTTTTCTTCTAACCCATCAATTCCTTGATATTGTTTTGCCATAGGTTCTAATGCCTTTTTCACTTCATCTTTAGTAGCACCCATTTCTTTATAGTTCATTGTATTATTTGCAGTTTGTCTTAATACTTTATCACCATCGTGATAATACGTTAATTCTATTTTTACTCCATTTTTTTCTAATACATATGTAGAGCTTTGTTCTTTTGCTGAGCAACCTGCCACAAAAATTAATAATATAGCTGAAATTATTGATATGATCTTCTTCATTATTTTTTATTCTCCTTTTAATTTAATATTACTATTTTTTTGTAAATCCTTGACTTAATAAAGATTCTTCAGTGTCTTTTAAACTTACGCTTTCCACATCAGTATCTATGTCCATTCCTGGTAAATCTTTTAATTTTTTTAAATCAACTTTTGTATAATCAATAGTTAGAGTTTCAACAGCTTTGTCATCATCAAAAACTATTTTTTGTTCTACTCCATCTATTCCTTGATATTTTTCAGATACCGGCATAGCTACATCTTTTAGTTCATCTTTACTAACTGCCATTTTTTCATAATTCATGGTATTAACTGTTGTTTGTTTAGTTACTTTGTCACTTTCATAATAAACAGTTATTTCAGTTTTAACACCACTTTTTTCCAAAACATATGTCTTACTACCATCTTTTGATGAACATCCAGCTAAAAAGATTAATAGTATTGCTGATAAAATCGTCAATATTCTCTTCATTAAAAATATGTCTCCTTATCAAATTTATTTTTTTTTCTTTATAACGTATTAAATGCTATAAAGAACGATAAAACTAACCATATTTATTCTATAATATTGTTTTCTCCATTTATCAAACTAAAAATTATAATCTCTCGTATTCTTCTGGAACATCAAATGGATTGTCTTTATTAATATGATCATAGAACATAATCCCATTTAAATGATCTATTTCATGTTGGAAACATATCGCTGGTAAGTCAGTTAACACTAATGTTACTTTTTCATCATTTTCATCATAACCTATTACTTTAATTTTTGAATATCTTGGAACATATCCTTTTTTCTCTTCTTCAACTGATAAACATCCTTCTCCACCAGCTAAATAACATTTAGCAGCTGAGTTAGAAATAATTTTAGGGTTGTATAACGCATAAGATACTGTATACTCAGGATTCTCTTCATCTGGAATGTGCACTGCAATCATACGTTTAGAAACATTGATCTGAGGTGCAGCTAAACCAATTCCAGGTTTCAATCCTAATTCCTCCGCTTTTTCATCATCTTGAGAAGCTATAACATACTCTAATAAACTTCTTAATATCTCTTTATCTTCGTCAGATATTGGACTTTTTATTTCCTCTGCTCTTTTTCTTAGAGTTTCATGAGGATCAATAATTATATCTTTTGTTGTAATCAAAACTTATCTCCTTTATTTAAATACTAATTTCTTACTATTTATTATTTCACAAATACTTTATATTGTCAAAGAAGATTTACATACAATATAGAATTCTTACCGTATTTAGTGCTTATTAAAAATTTATATACACTACAGTTTATCCAAAAGTATTTAAAATATTTATAAAGATACATTCTCTACAATTTATTTTATGAATTCGCTTTTGTAATTTTACTATTTTCGTGTTATTATATAGTTACTGACATTTATTAAATGAAATTTACGGGAGGTTATTTATGACTTTTGAAAATTACAAATACACAAGACCTAATTTAGAAGAAACTTCTAAAAAACTATTAGATATTGAAAAAAGAGTTTTAGATGCAGCTTCTGCAAAGGATGTATTAGCTGTTTTTGATGAATATAATACACTACGCAGAGATTTAGAAACACAAAGTGTTTTAGTTGAAATTAGACATACAATTGATACTACTGATAGTTTCTATGAAGAAGAACAAAACTTCTGGGATGATTATAAACCAGAATTAACAGCCCTATATAGCAAAGTAGATAAAGCTATATATAATTCGAAATTCAAAGATGAATTAAAAAAAGAAATTGGAGAACACTACTTCAATTTAACAGAAACAACATTAAAAGTGTTTAGCGATGAAATTATTGAAGACTTAAAAGAAGAAAATAAACTTGCTTCTGAATATACTAAACTTACTGCAAGTGCACGCATTCCATTTGACGGTGAAGAGCGTAACCTTAGTGGTATGGCTAAATATACTCAACATGAAGATAGAGAAACTAGACTTAAAGCTTCTAAAGCAGTAGCAAAATTCTTCAAAGATAATTTAGAACAATTCGATAATCTATTTGATAAATTAATTAAAGTACGTACACGTATCGCTAAAAAACTTGGTTTTGAAAACTTTGTTGAAGTAGCTTACCTACGTTTACGCCGTACAGACTATACTTCTAAAGATGTTGCTAACTATAGAAAACAAGTATTAAATGATGTAGTACCTTTAGTAGAAGAATTTAAAGCTGCACAAGCTAAACGTCTTGGATTAGAAAAATTATCATTCCACGATGAATCTGTAACTTTCAAATCTGGTAACCCTACTCCTAAAGGAAACCGTGAGCAACTTGTTGAAAGTGCTAAAACAATGTATAAAGAATTATCTCCTGAAACAGATGTATTCTTTAAATTTATGACTGATAACAATCTATTAGACTTAGATACAAAACCTGGTAAATCTGGTGGTGGATATTGTACATTTATCCCTAACTATAAAGCACCATTTATCTTTGCTAACTTTAATGCTACACCACATGATGTTGAAGTATTAACTCACGAAGCAGGGCATGCATTCCAAGTATATCAAAGTAAAGACTTTATCCCAGAATACGTTTGGCCTACTTTTGAAGCTTGTGAAATCCACTCAATGAGTATGGAATACTTAACTTGGCCTTGGATGAACTTATTCTTCAAAGAAGAAACTGAGAAATTCAAATACTACCATATTACTGGTTCTGTTAAATTCTTACCATATGGTGTAACTGTAGATGAATTCCAACATGCAGTTTATGAAAACCCAGAATTAACACCTTATGAACGTCGTATGAAATGGTTAGAAATTGAGAAAAAATATCTTCCATCTCGTGACTACTCAGAGATTGCTGACTTAAATGAAGGATTATTCTTCTACCGTCAACTTCACATTTTCTTATACCCATTCTACTACATTGATTACACATTAGCTCAAGTATGTGCACTTCAATTCTGGAATAAATCAAGAGAAAATAGTAAAGAAGCATGGGAAGAATACTTACACCTTTGCCGCTTAGGTGGTACTAAACCATTTACTGAGTTAATCAAAGCAACTTCTCTTAAAAACCCATTCGAAGATGGAACTATTGAAACTATAGTGCCAGAAGTTAAAAAATACGTTGATTCTGTTGACACAACTGAATTCTAATGATTAGAGCGAGGTTACCCTCGCTCTTTAATTTAATTTTAATTATAGCTTCTATAATTAAAATAATGTCTTTATTTATTCAAAAGTTAAATAAGTAGAATTATAGAATAAATTAGATTGGAGGAAAAAATATGAATGATAAAAAAATAGCTGCATTCTTTGACATAGATGGTACTCTACATAGAGATTCACTAATGAATGAACACTTTAAAAAGTTAATAAAATATGAAGTTGTTGATGAACGTTTTTGGGTAAATGGTGTTAAAGATTCTTACATAAATTGGGATAAAAGATTTGAAGATTATGATAACTATTTATTTGATGTTTCTGCAGCATATGTAAAAGCAATTACAGGTTTACACAAAAAATATATTGACTTCGCTACAGAGCAAGTTATGAAATTAAAAGCAGATCGTGTATATAAATACACACGTAATATTATTGAAAAACATAAAAAAGAAGGACATCTAATAATATTTATTTCAGGAAGTCCCGACTTTTTAGTAGAAGCAATGGGTAAAAAACATCACGCTTTTCTTGCTATAGGTAGTAAATATATAATGAAAAATAATTATTTTACTGGTGAAGTTATTCCGATGTGGGATGCAGATAGTAAAAATAAGACTATAGATAGATTAGTTGAAGAATATAATATAGACTTAGATAAGTCATATGCTTATGGTGATACAAATGGTGATTATAATATGCTTCGCCGTGTAGGTAATCCAGTAGCAATGAATCCAAGTAAAGAGTTATTTACTAAAATAAAAGCAAATGAAGAACTAGCAAAAAAAGCTACAATTCTTATTGAGCGTAAAGATGTTATTTACAAAACAAAAGCAGACATAGACATACTAGAACTATAAAATAAACTCAAGGAATGACAATATGTACATTCCTTGAGTTTTTTAAAAGAAAAATAAAACGAAAGAAAGAGGACTTAATTTAAATTTTCTAACTTAATGCTAGCTTACTTTTTGTGTTTGCTCCATAAATATTAGATATCTTTTTCTGATCTTTATAGATGTTAAAGACCTTTTCTAATAATCTGAATCCTTCTAACATATAACTCTCATGAATAGAATAAAATGAAAATTCTTTTTCTTTACTATTTTTCAAATACTTAATTACACATTTTTTCGAATAGCATTCAATCCCTCTTATATCTTTGTAATAAATTTTCAAACCTAATGGTTTGTAAAAATATCTTAGTGAAGTAATTTTAATATAATCTTTTCTAAAATAAATATCACCAAAGAAACTTACAGTAATACAATAATTCACTCTATCTAAGATAGATAAGTCTTTGTTTTTAAACAATATGTTCAAGTTGTTTTTTATATGTGAAAGAGGTGAATTGTACTTTTTATTATAAAAATTATAGTCTTCCTCAATCAACACCTTTTCTACATTAGTTAATGCCTTTAAATTAATATTTTCCATAACAAATCCTCCTTACTACATTTAGTATAGTAAATAAGTTGGACAAAATATGGGTAACTTCAATATTTATTTTTAAGTTCTTATTATTTCATAATTTATTTTATAATCGTTTCTTAACTAATTTTAATAATTTTGTAGCAAGTATAACACCTGATACTTTCTTTGGATTTAATACTCTTCTTACTGATTTACTCATTAAAATTCTAATTAGTTTATTCATTTCTACACCTCCCTTTCTTCTATTATTTTCACATTTTCTCCTTGGCTGTTTAGCCACATTTTTATTCCATCGCCATAACACTCTGCAGTGATAGTATGTGTCTTATCTTGAGTTTTTATTACTTTAGCCGTAGGCAATCTATCTAATACGGCTTCTAATGATGGTCCGCTAAATTCAAAGATGAATTTTTTTAGTTTTCCTGAGTACATAAACTGTATTCTTTTTCTGAATTCTCCGTCTTCAAATCTGTCTTTATAAGGAATATAAAACCTCTCATCTCTATATTTTATATTTTTCATTTTGTCAACTCTAAATACCAACGGCATGTCTTCTTCAACATTTAAGCCATATGATATAAGATAAAAATAGTATTCTGAGAACATTATTGCTGCAGGTTTTACTTCTTTTTTAGTTTGTTTCTTATCCATTCGAGTATAATCAAATGTTATTAGCTTTTTCTCCCTGATAGCTATTGATAAATCCCACAGGATCTCTAACAACTCTTTACCATGTTGTAACTCAATGTAGTGATGAAGTTCATCTAAAATTAGATCATCCACTTCTTTTTTACTTTTATGACTTAACTGATTTTGGAACTTTTTAATTAAAGGAACCATCTCATTTTTAGTAAGAGCCCTACTCTCAAGTAATATTTTACTAACGGCTAAGATTTCTTTTTGAGTTAAAGTATTATCACTATCTGATACAGCCTTGTAAACATAATGTTTATTCTCTACTTTAATTTCGAACTCACCTATTTCATTTCTTTTCTCATAAAGATAATATCTTAATTCTTCAATATCTCTTTGAATAGTTTTTAACGATACACCATATTCAGTAGCCAAATTTTCTTTTAATAACTTTTCTCCTCTCCTAAACCTATCATATATTTCTAGCGCTCTAAACGTTTTGTTCCTTTGCATAACCTTCATCTTCCTTCCTTTACTCTCTATCAGTTGTAAGCACTTTCTATTATAATGTAAATAGTTGTTAATTTCAATAACATTTTTACATTATATATATACGAATCATCTCCTTTAAATACATAGTATCAAACTACTTGGACATATTTTGTCTTAAATTATTAATTACTATATTTTAGTCAAATTTTTTTCACAATTATTAATTAATCTATAAAAATTTTAGTTATACTATAATTTTTTTTATAATTTTATTATTTTTTCTCATATCACTTTACATTGTAATTGATAATGATTATAATTTAAAGTAGAAGATATTATAGAAAGCGAGCATTTAAATATATGAAAAAATCTAAACTATTCTTAGCGATTATGACTGGAGCTCTTGTTATTAGTGGATGTTCTGCTAAAACAGATCAAAAAAAAGAAGAAAATAAAACTGAACAAGTTGATACTTCTAAAAGCACCAAAGATCAATTAAAACAAGCTACTGAAGCTTACAAAAAATATGTTGAAGGTCAAGTAGATAACCTATTAAAAGATACTGAAAAATTTGCTGAAACTTTAAAAGCTGGTAAACTAGATGAAGCTAAAAAACAATACCCTCTTATCCGTATGGCATATGAACGTTCTGAACCAATCGCTGAAAGTTTTGGAGAATTAGACGTAAATATCGACTTCCGTCTTGCTGATTACTTAGAAGAAAATAAAACTGAAGAAGGTTGGAGAGGTTTCCACAGAATCGAAAAAATTATGTGGGAACAAAATACAACTAAAGGTACTGAAAAATACGCAGAACAATTAGTTAAAGATGTTAAAGAATTAAAAGCTAAAGTTGCTACTGTAGAAGTTACACCAGACATAATGGTTACTGGGGCTGTAGACTTACTTAACGAAGTTGCAACACAAAAAATTACTGGTGAAGAAGAAGTATATTCTCACACTGACTTATACGACTTTAAAGCTAATATCGAAGGTGCTGAAGAAATCTTCAAAATCTTTAAACCTTTAATTGAGAAAAAAGATAGTAAATTAGCTAAAGACTTAGAAGAAAAATTTGCTACTATCAACGGTTTATTAGACAAATATAAAACTGATGATAAAAACTACAAACTATACACTGACCTATCAAAAGAAAACACTAAAGAACTTTCTGAAGCTGTTACTAAATTAGGTGAACCATTATCACAAATGGGTGTTATTTTAGACGAAGAGGCTAAGTAATATGGCTGAAAATGGTAATAATTGGACTGACAAAAAAATAACACGTCGTGATTTCCTAAAAAAAGCTGGTATGACTAGTGCTGGTGCCGTTGTAGGGGCATCTGCAATAGGTGGTTTTTTCGCAAACAAAGCAGAAAATCAGCGCGAAATTGCTGATGGTGATGAAAAAATCACTTTTTACGGTGAACACCAAGCTGGAATCACTACCTTAATGCAAAAAAATATCTATTTTGTTGTATTAGATCTTCATTCAACAAATCGTGAAGATGTTATAAACATGTTTAAAGAATGGACTCAATATAGCGAAAAACTTGTTAATGGTGAACTTGTTGAGCCTGCTCTTAAAAACCATTACTTACCACCAAAAGACACAGGAGAAACGGTAGGACTTAACCCCTATCGTTTAACTCTTACCTTTGGAATTAGTCCTAGTTTCTTGAAAAAAATGAAACTAGAGAATAAAGGTCTTGAGGAATTTAAAGACCTACCTCCTTTTGCTCGAGAACAACTAAAAGAAAGGTATACTGGTGGAGATATCTGTATTCAAGCATGTGCAGATGATGAACAAGTAGCATTCCATGCAGTAAGAAACTTAATTCGTAAAGCTCGCTCTACTGTGACTATGAAGTGGAGTCAATCTGGCTTCGCTGCTATTGGAAACAGAAAAGAGACACCAAGAAACTTATTTGGTTTTAAAGATGGTACAGCTAATGCAACAAAAGAAGATCAATTTAATAATATAGTTTGGTGTGACAAAGATAACTGGATGAAAGGCGGAAGCTATATGGCTGTTCGTCGTATCCAAATGCACCTTGAAACATGGGATAGAACAAACTTAAATGAACAAGAACATACGTTTGGTAGATATAAAGATAGCGGTGCCCCTCTTGGTGAAAAAGACGAATTCGCTACTGTAGACTTAGAGAAAAAAGGTCCTGATGGAAAACTATATATTCCTGAAGACTCTCATGTACATCTAGCTCATAAAACTGGAGTTGAATTACTGCGCCGTTCTTACTCATACGCTGATGGTATTAATGATACGACTGGTCAATTTGAATCTGGTCTATTGTTTATATCGTTCCAAAAAAATCCACAGCAATTCATTACTGTTCAAAATAGTTTAGGTAATGAAGACAAAATGAATGAATACATTACTCATATAGGTAGTGGTTTATTCGCATGCTTTGGTGGTGTTAAGGAAGGTGAATATATTGGTCAAAAATTATTTGAGTAAAATTTTAATAGCATTTGTTATTATTTTCACTTCTTTTATACCTTTAGCTCATACAGCTATTGCTAAAGAATCTTATAGTGATTTATTTATTAAGATTACAGATGCTAATACTGCCCTTAAAAATAATGATAAGGAAAAAGCAAAAAAATTAATTGAAGAATTCAGAAATGAATTTAATGCTACAAAAAATTCAGATTCAGAGGCGGGTAAAAGAGTTAAGAAAACTGCCCTTTCTGAAAATCTAGATGAGGATCAGTTAAGAGAATTATCTACTGCTCTTCTTGCTTTTGAAACAGAACAAAATCCTATAGATATTGAGGCAGAGAAAAAAGCTTTTAAAACAAAGCTTTATCCTTCATTTGATAAACTTGAAAAAGCTATCGATACTAAAGATGTAGAAACTATGAAAGCTGAGTACGTTAAATATAACGCTGCTTGGGTTCGTAATGAAGGAATCGTAAGATCTGTTGAACCGGCTTACTATGGAAAAATCGAAACAACAATGTCATTTTTACGTAGTTCTATGGAAGTGGAACCTTATGATTACCAAACTACAAAAATGTATCTATCTGACTTAAAAAAATATCTAGATGACTTCTTAGCTGGTAAAAAACTTGAACAAAATTCAGATGTTAAGTCTCTTGATCAAGGAATTAAATTATTAGAAGAAAGTTATAATGCTTTTGTTTCTGGTGATAAGGCACAAGGTTCTCAAAAAATGAAGAAATTTATTGAGGTATGGCCTATTATTGAAGGTGATGTTCGTACTAGAAATGCTTCACTTTATACTAAAGTTGAGAGTGAAACTCCTATAATTATGGTTAAAGGTAACGAACAAAAATACCAAGATCAACTTAAAGATTTAATAGCTGAATTATCAAAAATTGATACAAAATCAAATTATAATGCTATAGATTCTATGTTAATCCTACTACGTGAAGGTGTTGAAGCATTAGTAATCGTCCTATCACTAGCTAGCGCTTTAAGAGCAGCAAAACAACGTAAAGGTCTTGTTTGGGTTTATGCTGGAGCTATCGCCGGTATCTTAGCTAGTATCTTAGCTGCAGTAGTACTAAAATACTCATTCCCTGCCCTATCTTCTGGTACTAACAGAGAGATAATAGAAGGTGTTGTTGGTATTTTTGCTGTTGTAATGATGATTGGTATTGGTATTTGGCTGCATAGTAAATCTTCGGTTAAGGCATGGAAAAATTATATGGATAAAAAATTAAATGTTGTCTTATCAACAGGAAGTTTTGTCTCTATGTTTGCTCTAAGTTTCCTTGCAGTATTCCGTGAAGGTGCTGAAACAATACTTTTCTATGCAGGTATTATGCCATTAATTACTACATCTAACCTACTTATTGGGATTGGTTTAGCAATAGTTGCACTTATCATTCTAGGTTTTGCTATGATGAAAGCATCTGGAAAATTACCTATTAGTAAAGTGTTCCTAGTATTATCATGGTTAATCTATATTCTTGGATTTAAAATGTTAGGAGTAAGTATCCACGCATTACAAATTACTGATATGTTATCAAATCACATAATTGATCATATGCCTACTATTGAATGGTTAGGTATCTATCCAAGTTATGAAGTAGTAATTTCACAAATAGTATACATGATAATTGTTATTCTTAGCATGATATATGAAAAATCAAAACATAAATAGGTGTTAAAATATGAAATACGGCGATAAAGTATCTACCGTTGATCATTTAACTGAACTTAGAAGGAGAATGATATATTGTTTAATATTTTTTATCATCTCCTTCGTAGTTAGTTTAATTTGGTCAGCTGATATATATAAATTTTTAACGAGTAATTTTAATCATAAGTTGATTGTTTTAGGGCCTAATGATATACTATGGATATATCTTACTTTAGCAGGAATTTGTGCAATAACATTTACTATTCCATTTACCTGCTATCAAATATGGGCATTTATTAAACCAGGATTAGAAGAAAGAGAAGCACGTGCATTATTAGCATATATTCCTGCAGTATTTATTTGTTTTTCTTTAGGATTAGCATTTGGCTTCTTTCTTGTGACTCCAGCAATTCTAAATGTATTGCTGTCTATTGGTGATGATTTATTTAATACTCAATTAACTGCCCAAAATTACTTATCTTTTGTAATTAATACTACGATTCCTATCGCAATATTATTTGAATTTCCAGTAATTATTGCATTTTTAACATCGATTCGTATTATTACCCCACTATTTTTAACACGTAATAGACGTTATGCTTACTTTATTTTAATATTTGTTGCTGTAGTTATTACCCCAGCTGATTTTATTAGTGATATAGTAATGTCTATTCCACTTATTCTTATATATGAATTAAGTGTTTTAATAAGTAAGTATATTTATAAAAAAAGAGGTGACTAGAATGGGATTCTTACGTGATATAGGAGCTCCTGGAGTTATAGTGTTAGTTCTTGCTGCACTTCTTATCTTCGGGCCTAAACGACTACCAGAATTAGGTGAATCAATCGGAAAAATGTTTACATCATTTAAAAAATCAATATCTGGATTAACTGATGATGAATCGTCTTCTGATAAAAATGAAAATGAAAATGAAAATAAATAAAGAAGTAGTTTTTTATTAGTAATGTTAACTAATAAAAAACTACTTCTTTTACTTTTAAGGGATTTACTTTGCTAATTCTTTTAAATCATAAGGAGTCAATTGATAAACTTGATTTATCCAATTATGGTAAAATAGGTACGCTACTCCACGCCAAGTATTTTGAGGTGTTTTTGTATCGTCATCATTTGGATAATAGTTATATGGTACTTCTATAGGAAGATTGCTATTTTTATCTCTTAAATATTCATTTTGAAGTGTATCCGCCTCATACTCTATATGTCCTGTTATAAATATTTTTCTTAGGTCTTTTGTTGCTAATAACAATGTACCAACATCTTCAGATCTTGCCAATACATCTAATTCAGGAA
>ERZ773213.1374-NODE-1374-length-12936-cov-10.421706_pt1 | contig 12936 bp, 11 predicted proteins | sample MGYA00580996_ERZ773213 | MGnify/ENA primary metagenome ERZ773213 (study PRJEB29015, sample SAMEA2738152) | human oral metagenome | biome: human oral; feature: human-associated habitat; material: saliva | place: China | collected 2197 ...
ATTGAATCAAGCTTCTGCAAGCATATCGAATTGTTTTAGTGTGGCAAAAATGCTGGAGCAGAGTGCTTAGCTAGTCGGTGGCCCATAGGGATTTCGCGGTGAATCTCCAGGGGCTCCGGGGAATTCAGTGGATGAAGAACCCGGTTTTTCGGAGTGTCCCTGAGCAACGCCTGTTGTATCCGTTTCACCTTCCCAATCCGTCGCGAAAGGATTTGGGGAAGTGCGAGCAGAAGACCCCATCGCGCTTGGAATAGAAGAGGAACTGAAGGGGGACGGAGGTGTGGGAGTCTTCGTTTTGGCCTTGCGCTTCTGACGTCTGTCGAACCACGTACGCAAGAGAATGATCACAGTTGCCGGAAATAAGATGCTCCCCGTCATCGCCAGAACCAGTCGGGTGAATGATCCGGGGGACGAGGACGATTCTGATTGAGTCGTGGGTGAACTTGTAGCGGTAGTGCGACGCGCGTACGACGCGTCTTGAAGATTCGTTGGCATGGGGACTGCTACAACCCCATTGAAGTTTTTGCGTTCGATGGTGTGGAAATTCGCGGCTTTCTCTACAATCCCCTCAGCAGCGAAGGTGGGGGTCTGGATATTTATCCACTCCACGGTACTGAAGTTGGGGTTACTGTCATCCATCTGAGCGCCGCTACTGGTTTTAATGAAACGCATGTAAAACCCTGAAAGCGTGACGCTCTGACGTGCGACGACTGTATTTTCGGGAAGACCCAAAGACAGCTTCTCCAAGGTCAGTGGTGAAGTAGCGAATGTTAACTTCCCGTCTTCGTCGATGCCAACATAGGGATTCGCGTAGCGATTAAATTCCGTGCGCATCGTGCAATCGTTCGAATATGTCGCTTGAGTAAAGGTCACCGACGACCAATCCAGCGCAAGGGGAGAAGCTTGGCAGGCCTCTTCAGTCAGTGTCTTCGAGAAATCGTGCACCGTTACTTCGTGCGTCACCGAATTTGGTTCCCGAATTGTGAAGACTTCGTCAATTTTTGCTTCGTTTTCGGCGCTATAACCAGGGGTAGCGGCAAAAAGTGACAGCGCGATGACAGATGCGCACACAGCCGTCCCAGTCTGCAGGCGGTGAAGGTGTCGGTGATAGGGGTGCATAAATTTCCTCAAGGTGAGCTTAGATTCAAGGATGTGCGAGCGTTAGGGGTCGATTTAAGCCGAAGGACTACGCCACTCCGAATCGAAAGGATTGTGAGGTTCTTGAACAGTCGGGGTGGGTGCGGGGGGCGCCGAAGATTGGGCTTGGTAGTCCGAGGAGGCAAGGGTCCCCGCCTGAGTCTTATTTCGTTCTAGACCTTTCTTCAGTATGCACCACATGCACCACACGAAAAACCCCCCCAGTCCCACGCCGATTACGGGGTTGATGACCCGGTTGATCAGCCACTCAAGACTAAAGGGTGATGGCGAGCTTGCTGTAGACGAAGGAGTGTATGAACTTGCTGTAGACGAAGGAGTGTATTGCGTCGGCGCCGCAATAGTGCGTGTATGCGGGAAATCTGTCATTTCGGTCGGTACTGGAACAGCCGTAAGTTCGTTGAAATCTTTGCGCTCAATCGGGTGGGAATAAGAAGAAGAACCTTGGATGAATCCTTCGGCGCCGACAACAGAATCGAGGTCATTAATCCATCTCACGGAATCGCTGGTGGGATTGCTCTCGACAAGTTCCGAGCCTTTCGTGCCCTTTGTGATGGTTAGGTAGGGTCCAGTGAAGTCAACTCGACGTGCTATCACGGAAATGTCTTCGGGAAGACCAAGGGAAAGGTCTTTGAGCTCCAGTGGAGCCGTAGCAAAGGTCACCTTTCCATCCTGATCGACGCCAACGTACGGGTTTGTTGCACGCTTAAAATCCGTAGTAATTGCGCATTGGGTCAAATATGAGTCATCGGTGAATCGAGTCTGAGACCATTGCTGGACCATGGGAGATGCGCCGCAAGCGTCTTGGGTGAGCGTCTTTGAATAGTCGACAACCGTAATGGTATGACTGACATTGCCGTCCGACAAAATAATGAAAAACTCTCTGATCTCCGCCTGATTGCGAACAGCATGAGTGGGCGTTGCCCCGAATAAGGAACAGGAAATCATGAGCACACAGGCCGCAATGCTGAGCAAAATGCGATTTCTTCTGGAAGTAGATGTCCTCATGAGTAATTCCTTAGTTTTTTGATGTCCCGCTGCTGTGACCCCGTGCATCCGGGGTCATTCCTCCGGTGGCGCAAAACGATTGCGTCCCTCTGAGTCTTTGCTTGATGCAGCCCCACCCTGTGGGGAAGAAGATGACCAGAAAGGATCATCCGCGGCCTCGGCTGCCGATGCCGCCTCGGGAATCGAAGGAATGTCCGGGGTGCTGGACGCAGACTCTAAGGAGAAGGGATTGCGTTCCAGCGGGGTCGGGGATGGGGAGGGCTCGGGATAGTGGAGCGCAGTGGAGGCCTCGGCCTCGGTAACGGGCTGAGAACTCACCTCAAAAGGATTCTCTGAGCTGGGCTGGGCAGGCGGACGAGCTGGCTCGTAGTACTGGGGAATACTGAATGGCGAGGGTTCGGCTTTCTTTTGCTTCTTCCTCTTCTTTTTGAGTGAGTCGAAGCCCCAGACAATCGCGATAAAGATGATGACTGCGGGAAGACCACCATATTTTTGAAGCGAACTCAAGACGGTGTCAAAAAAAGAAATCAAGTCGGGCGTGGAGCTTGAATTCTGAGAACGTGTTGTACTTCGCGGTGTGGCTTTGGTGGGAGCCGAGGTCGCTTGATTGACGGTAGTGAGGTCGCTAGGTACATCAACTGGTGAAATACCCCAGTTCTCCATGCGCTCGATCGGGTGGAAATTTGAGTGCACCTTGACCGTGCCAATAGCTGCGACGGGAGCATTTACTGCATCACCGCTCCACTTAACAATGACCCAGTGATTAAAACCATCGTCAATATAACCCCCTGATGAAAGCTGGGTAACTGCGGCGTTCGGTGCGCCGAAAGTGATCGAACGCATGCCTTTGATATCTGTATCCGCGGGGAAAGAAAGATGGAGGTCCTCAGGGGCTACCGGGCGTGCGGCAAAGGTGAAATCGCCCTGTTTATTGATCGCTAGGTAGGGATTATTACCCACGAAAGTGGCGCTAATCCTGCAATAGGACAGCTTATTGTCGTTTGAAAAGGTTATTTTCGCGCTGGCTTTCGACTGGGGCAGAGAACGGCACGCCTCTTCGGTCATGGTCTGAGAAGAATCCATGATGTTGAGTTCATAGCTGATGAATCCAATATCAGCGAAGGTGACGCTCTCGATAATGGAGACATAGGCGCTGTCAGCGAGTGCAGGTGTCGCGATCAGCGTGGAGGCACTACCAGCAACTAGGAACGTGCAGGCTGACATACCCAGCAGGCGCGCCACGCGTCGCATCAGAGTGGATCGCATATGAGTCCTTCCAAGATCATTGCCGAGGCTGTGGCCAGTCTAGTGGGAGTGTGCCCTCCTGTGTGGGGTGAGGTCGAGGAGGACTCCAGCTGTATCGGTAGAAAACGCTCAGTTCTTTGGCGGCTCAAATGGGTTGCGCCAGCCGGTTGAAGAGGGAGAAGGCGGTTGCGTGCCAGCGGAGGTCGAACCCTGGTAGGGCGAAGTGGGTCCTGATCCTGCCTGTGTGCCCATACTGGTCGGCGTATAGGTGCCTGTGGGCGTCGTCGAACCGTATGGTTGGGGGAAGGGCACTCCAGCTTGGTATGAGGTGAAACCACCTTGGTAGAAGCCGGCCTTCTTTTTCCTCCTGCGTGAGATCAAAACTGCAGAAATCACCACGAGAACGGCGGTGATGAATACACAGGAGAAAAGAACCAAATGCATACCTGGAGTTCCATAGAGTGGGCGCCCTAGCGCCCCGGTTCCTTGAACATTGCTGGTGGACGGAGTCGTGACACTGGGGGCCTGGAGATCAGTGGGCACTTCAACAGCGCTAATGCCGTTAAATTCCTCGCGTTCTTGAGTGCGGAAGCGGTTGTCGATTTCCACCGTTCCTTCGGCAGCGACCACTTCTTCAGAAACCTCGTCCCAGTTAATGGTGTCGCCAGAATCATCGCGACGCACTGAGGCACCTTCGCTCACAAGTGATGTTTTCAGGTTCCGCCCCATCAAAGAAAACCGATGCGAAGAAACAACGGTATTGCTGGGAAGACCGAGGTTGAGGTCTTCAATTTTCACAGGCTGTGCGGCGAAAGTGACGTGTCCACTTGAGTCAACCGCCACATAGGGATTCTTGTGTCGGTTGAAATCGGTTTCGATGTGGCAATAGTTGTAAGAAGAATTGGCTTCGAATTCGACAACCGACCACTGTTGAGCCAAGGGGACTGCCTCGCAGGCAGCTTCGGTCATGGTTTGAGTGCGGTCAAAGACCGATAGCTCGTATTGGCTACGTCCGCTACTGCGTACGTACACGCTTTCAATAATCGAGACCTCTTGCTCTTGAGCATGAGTAGGGGCAGACAAGCCAATCGTGATAAGGAACCCACACGCAAAAGCACAGGCAAAGAAAGAGCGCGCTGCCGGCCTCGGGAAAGAAAAAAGCATGAGGTGCTCCTAGAGGGAATTTCGCCAGTCGGTCGAGTACGGGTCTGGTGCTGAATCGGCGGCTTCCGCGGGGCTTGCCGCTGAGGGCAGGGAAGAAGCGGGATCAGGGGAGGGCGCATAGGGGTTGTACGGCTCTGAAGACGTAGCAGGCGAGGGAGAAGCCGGAATTTGCGAGGCCGCGGCAGGCTTGGAATCGCTGGGCGCGAGGCGGGGATCGGCGGGTACAGTGCCGTGCGACGTGCTGGTTGAGGAGGCCTGCGATCCTGTTGAGAACGCGCTGGTAGAGGCTTCCTTTCCGCTCGCGCTGAAGGGGCTTGGCGTCTGTGAGGAAGCTCCCGGCATGCTGTGGGATGGAAGCGGTGTAGGAACGCGTACTGGGAATCCGCCGCTCTGGTATTTGTTCTTGCGACGCCGGCGAGCGGAATACCTTGTTATCAACGTCGCGCCGCCAAATACGACGATCGCTGGGAGCAAGCGAATGAAGAATTGCATGAGGCCGGACATCATTCCTGAGGAGCCTGAGCTTGAACGCGCTGACGTCGAAGAAGAGGATGGGCTGCTAGAGCTGCTTGCGTTTGCTTTGACAGTAGAGGATGCGTCTTGCAAATCACCGGGCATATCAACGGCTTCGATACCTTGATAGGTCTTGCGTTCTTGAGTGTGGAAATCGTTGTCGGCGTCGATAGTCCCCTCAGCAGCAACGACATCCTTTCCGATATTCCTCCAGGAGACGTTATCGCTTGTGCTGTCCTGGCGGGTTTCTGCCCCCGCGTTGACCTTCGTTGCGTGGAACCCTCTTCCGGTGAGGCTCACGGACTGGTAGGTGAGAGTTGTGTCTTCAGGAAGCTCAAGACCAAGGTCTTCAAGTGCGATGGGGCGAGCGGCAAAAGTTACGCTTCGATTCTGATCGACAGCTACATAGGGGTTCACGTGGCGATTGAAATCAGTTTCGATGGTGCATCGAGTTGAGGTTGGTGAGGTGCTGTAGGTGACGCGAGACCACTCCAATGCCACTGGGAGAGACTCGCAGGCTTCCTCAGTGATGAAGTTGGACTGCTCGATGAGCGAGAACTGGTGAGTGACACGTCCGTCAACTCGGATCCAGAAAGTCTCGGAGATGCCGAAACGGTGGCCTGCTGCATGAGCAGATGGAGCATTGATCACTGGCACGACCATCGCTAAAGCGCACAAACCGGCGAAAGAGAGGGCCGCAACTCGCTTTGTCAAAGGGAAAGACATGTCATGCTCCTATGAGGGGTTAACTGTCATCGGGGCGACCGCGGCTGCGCGCGGTCGCCCCGAAAAGTATTCACAACTGAGAGCGAGCGCTGCTCAGGCTTGTGGGTACTGCCCCGGCTGCTGGGGTGCCTGCGGGTACTGCCCCGGCTGCTGGGGTGCCTGCGGGTACTGTCCCGGCTGCTGGGGTGCCTGCGGGTACTGTCCCTGCTCGGGGTATTGACCGGGCTGGGGCTGTCCTGTGGGTGCCGGGTACTGGGTGGGCTGAGGAGCCTGCGGGTACTGTCCCTGCTCGGGGTATTGACCGGGCTGAGGTGCCTGCGGGTACTGTCCCTGCTCGGGGTATTGACCGCCCATGGGCTGAACGGGGTATTGCCCCTGCGGGTATTGGCCAGCTTGGGGCTGGGCCTTCTTGCGGTTGCTGATGACAACGAATGCGCCGATGCCGCCGATGACAATGATTGCCAGGACCAGCAGGAGGATCCACCTCGAGCTGGAAGAGGAGGAAGAGGAGGAAGAAGGGGTGGAGTCAGGTGTCGAGGAAGCTTCGCTGGTCGAGTCGGAGTCTGCTGAGGCGCTGCTTGTCGAGCTGCTCTTCGCTGTTGAGCTCGCTGTGGAAGAAGCAGCTGCCTTGCCGTTCGTGCTGCCTTCGACCTTGAGTGAAGTTGTCACGTCGGTCCAAGTGACCGTACCCGTTGACTTATCGATTTTACCGCCGTTGTCAGCAGAGGTTGGAACCAAGCCTCCAGCGAACTTCGCAGTTACTTTTTGGATCTTATCGATCGCCATGGTCTTTGATAGTTTCTTGAATGCATCGCCGCTTTGGGACGTGAAAGTGAATGTGCTCCCCGAAGTTGTGAGAAGTTCTTTAACGTCGCTACCCGAAATCTTCTGAGTGACGTCGCAGATTGTTGATGAACCTTCAGTGCGGAAGGTAGGAGTCACAGTTCCTCGTCGAGCCTTATCGCATGTCTCTTTGGTGATAAGAACTCCATCGACATCGATAGTGCTTATTGTGTAGCTGGCTTCCGTTGGAGAAGAGAAATCGTAGACCTCTTCCACGGCGATCTCTGGGTCTGCGAAAGCAGGGCCTGCGGCCAGTGCAAAAGAGCCTGCAATGGCAAGGATGCCGATAGCTCCAATTGAGCGTCGTTTCATGGGAGTTCCTTTGTTTAGGGGGAATGTATTCAACAGAATAAATGCATTTGTGAATACAGACGAATTGGATGACGTTTGAATTCTGAAAATGCCGCGGCCTCAAGGAAGCTGCGAATGTGGATGGGTGGTATGCAAGCTGTACACACCACCCATCGCAATTATTGGCCTAATACTGCTCAGGCTTGTGGGTATTGTCCCGGCTGCTGGCCTTGCTCAGGGTATTGACCAGCCTGGGGTTGCTGAGGTGTCTGCGGGTACTGGCCCTGCTCGGGGTACTGACTGGGCTGGGGTGCTTGCGGGTACTGTCCGGGTGCGGGGTATTGGTCGCCCATTGGCTGGACGGGGTACTGGCCCTGCGGGAACTGGCCTGCCTGGGGCTGGGCCTTCTTGCGGTTGCTCACGACAACGAATGCGCCAATGCCGCCAATGACGATGACTGCCAGGACCAGCAAGAGGATCCACTTCGAACCAGAAGAGGAGGAAGACGAGGTGGAATCAGGCGTTGAGGATGCTGCGCTGGTGGAGTCGGAGTCAGCTGAGGCACTGCTTGTTGAACCGCTCTTCGCTGTGGAAGAAGCAGCTGCCTTACCGTCCGTACTGCCCTTTACTTTGACATCAGTCTTGACATTGGACCAAGTGACTGTGCCCGTTGATTTGTCGATCGTGCCGCCATTATCGGCAGAACTGGGAACCAAGCCACCAGAGAACTTCGCAGTCACCTTCCCAATGCTGTCAATTTTGTCGTTGGGGAACTGCTTATGCATGGCCTTCAAGAAGCCATCAGACTCGGAAGTGAAGGTGAAGTTGCTTCCCGAGACCTTCAAGAACTCATCGATATCAGTTTCGTTGACCTCTGTGGTTACATCACAGACGTTAACTGAGCCTTCTGTGTGGAACTTGGTGCTGAGGTCTGGGTTCTTGCTTGAAATGTAGCTGCATGTATACTCTGTCATCAAAGTCTTCGAGCTGTCCCTGTAATGCTGGGTATAGCTCAAGTGAGTTGCAGAGGTGAAATCGTAGGTCTCTTCCACGCCGATCTCTGGGTCGGCGAAAGCAGGGCCTGCTGCCAACGCAATGGAGCTTGCAATGGCAAGGATGCCGATAGCTCCAATTGAGCGTCGTTTCATGGGAGTTCCTTTGTCTAGAGGGAAGCTTGCTCACAGAATAAGCAGTAATTGAGGGCTGTGACGAATTGAGTATCGTTTGAATAACGAAAGGCTTTAAAGAAGCTGAATTGAGTGCAAAAGTGTGGTGGGTAGCGCGTATATTACGCGCACCCACCGTATGTATCACAAGTATTGCTCAGGCTTGGGGGTACTGACCTGGCTGCTCTCCTTGCTCAGGAACTTGGCCCTGCTCAGGTTGCTGCGGAGCCTGCGGGTATTGATCCTGCGAGGGGGAAACACCTGACTGGGGCTGTTCGGTCGGCGCTGGGTACTGAGTGGGCTGAGGCTGTCCAGTCGCAGCTGGGTACTGCTCGGGGTATTGTCCGGGTACGGGCGGCTGGCCCTGTTGCGGGTACTGGCCTCCGAGAGGCGATGGTGGGAATTGGTCGGTTTGTGGCTGGGGTTTCTTCTTGCGGTTGCTCATGACAACGAAGGCGCCAATACCGCCAATAACAACAACTCCAAGGATCGACAGAAGGATCCACTTTGTTGAGGATGACGAAGATGAATAGATCTTGCCTTCGGCATGTACATCCGTTGACGTATTGATCCAGGTGACCGAATCGCCGGTTGGGGCAACCTGCGTGTCGCCACCGTCTGGAACAACTGCAGACTCGATCCTGTATCCCTTGGGGAAGGTTGCAATCACCTTCATGTTTTCAATGCCCATGCGGGAACCGAGACCGGTTAAAACAGAGCGACTCTGTGATTCGAAAGTGAAAGTATCGTCGCTGACCTTCAGGATTTTTGCGATATCGTCCGAACCGCCGTCTTTGAAAATGGCGCAGGTAGTGCTGGAATTCACCTGCTTAAAGACTGTGTTTGCGCCAGCGGATTGTGCCTTCTCACACGCTTCCTTAGTGACCACGGTGCCCGAAGAATCGCTCAACCTCAAGGTGTAGGTCATCTTTGTTGCGGAAGAGAAGTTGTACTCCTCTTCAAGACTGATGGTGGAATCAGCGCTGGCGGTACCTGCAGACAGGGCCAAGGCCCCGGTGAGTGCGATGGCTCCAAGAGATCCAATAATACGGCGCTTCATGAATCGCCCCCTCTGTATGTGATGGTTAAAGCGAAGACAGAATACAGAACCAGCGTCAGGTGATCCAGTTTTGTATCGAAGTGAGAGTTCTTGAAGTGGGTAAAAGGCCCTAGCTAGCGCTGTTGATGCTGGGCAGGGCGACAATCCTTCCCCTTACGCAGCCTTACGGTCCAACCGGTGATGGCCGCAAGGAAGCAGACAAAAATAGAGATGTACTTCGCTGGTACCCCTTGACGTTCGTCTTGGGAAGAAGACTGATCATCATTGGGCGACGCAGAAGGAGCTGCTTGTTGGGGAGCGTCGACCTCTCCAGTCGCGCTGACTATAGAAGGTGCGTTGGTCCAATGCACTGCTCGCTTGGCGGGGTCAACTTCTCCTGAAGTGTCGGCAGATGTTGGTACGTATCCTTCTGGGAATTGGGCGTTGATGTTGACTGTTGGGCTGTTGTCGCTTGCATTAGCTCCCTCGGTGATGCCCGCCAAGATTATTGATGTTTGGGAGGCGAAAGAAAAACCTCCTTCGTTGACGGTCAGGAACTGCGAAAGTGATGATCCCTCATAATTTGCTGAAATCCTGCATGTTTTCGCTGACCCATTGGATTCAAAAACGGGTGTCTCTCCACCGAGTTGGAGCTTACTGCACATATCTTCCGTGAGCGTCGTTCCTGACGCGTCAGTGATAGATGCTGCGTAGCTCATGTGCGAAGGTGTGGTGAAGTCGTAGCTTTCGTCGATGCTGAGGGTAGGGGCTGCATAACTCGCGCTGCCAATGCAAAGCGCCGAAAGAGACAGGCTGCATACCCATAACATCTTTGCGAGGTTTCGCCTCATAAGTATTCCAATCATGCAGTTGAGGGATCGATCTACTTTTTCTCAAGGATACTGTCGCCCTTGGAGTTTCCGGTTGAATATGTTGGCGAAGTAACACGGATATAAATTCCCTCACACTTGTGTCCGAAAGGTAAACAAATTGGAAAACGCAGGTCATTAGATGGCACACTGATGAAACCAGAGTCGGCGGCGTCCGGCCGCGGACCGATAAACCAAAGGAGAGTGCGGCATGGAAACGCCGAACCCCAGTGCAATGGAAGTGAACCTTGAGACTGACCAGCAGGTCCAGTCCAAGGACAAGCCCCAGCGCACTGAACTCAAGCGTGGTTTATCGGCACGCCACATGCAAATGATTGCGATCGGTGGCGCGATCGGTACCGGCCTCTTCGTCGCTTCGGGCGCAACAATCTCAACGGCTGGCCCCGGTGGAGCTCTCGCGGCCTACGCCGTCATTGGCCTCATGGTGCTTCTGCTCATGCAATCTCTTGGTGAAATGAGCGCACACATGCCCGTCGCGGGATCTTTCCAGACCTACGCCACGCGTTTTGTCAGCCCCTCATTCGGTTTTGCGATGGGCTGGAATTACTGGTTCAACTGGGCGATTACTGTCGCTGCTGAACTTGTCGCATCGGGATTGGTCATGTCCTACTGGCTGCCAGATGTTCCCTCGTGGGTGTGGGCCATTTCCTTCCTTGTCTTACTGACTGTTCTTAATGCTTTGAGCGCCCGTGTCTATGGCGAGGCAGAATTCTGGTTCGCCCTGATCAAGGTCATCACCGTCGTCATCTTCCTGATTTCTGGCACCCTGATGATCTTCGGAATCTTCAACGACTCTCCAGGAGTGCAGAACTGGACGACCGGTGACGCTCCATTCCACGGCGGATTCTTGGCCATCATCTCAGTCTTCATGATCGCAGGCTTCTCCTTCCAAGGAACCGAGCTTGTAGGTGTCGCCGCAGGTGAATCATCGAATCCTCGCCGCGACGTGCCTCGCGCAATCAAGACCGTGTTCTGGCGCATCATGTTCTTCTACATCGGCGCAATCGCCATCATCGGCACTCTGATTCCTTTCACCGATCCGAACCTGCTGCGCGATTCTGCCTCGGATATTGCATACTCGCCCTTCACCTTGGTCTTTGAGCGCATGGGTGTTGCCGCCGCGGCAGCCGTCATGAACGCCGTCATTTTGACCGCAATTCTCTCCGCAGGAAACTCCGGACTCTATGCATCCACTCGTATGCTGCACTCGATGGCACTGAGCGGCCAGGCTCCTCGCTTCTTTGGGAAGGTCACCAGCCACGGTGTGCCGATCTACGCAATGCTCGCGACCTCGGCTGTTGGCGCACTGGGCTTCGTTGCAGCGTTGGTGAGTGAAGATACCGCCTACACGTGGTTGCTCAATGTTTCAGGCCTCTCCGGATTCATCGTCTGGCTGGGCATTGCGGCATGCCACTGGCGTTTCCGCCGGGCATACGTCAAGCAGGGACACTCCCTTGACGAGCTTCCCTACAAGGCGCCCTTCTTCCCCTTCGGTCCGATCTTGGCCTTCACCATGTGCTTGATCGTTCTGCTGGGCCAGAATTACGAGGCCGTCTTCCGTGGCCAGCTCCTGCAAGTTGCCTCCTCGTACATCGGCCTTCCGATCTTCTTGCTCATCTGGCTGGGCTACCACCTGGTGAAGAAGGATCGTACCGTCAGCTTGGACGAAATGGACGTTGAGGGTGTGACCATCACGCCTGAAAAGGCATGAGCAACTAGCTGTTAAACGCAATTCGGGGGAGGCAGAAACTGCCGCCCCCGAATTATTTATTTCAGCATTGGAGCTGCTCTCAGTAGAGGAATGAAAGTGCGTCATGAGACCGCGCAGCTCTCTCATTCCCAAAACGCCCGCAGCGCTGCAGTGTAAGAATGTTTACCTCGGTGGTTCGACATTCACTTGCGCGGGTAAATTGAGAATTCCCACGGGGCAGCTCACTCCATTTGGCCCGTGATTGCAATAGCCATCGGGGTTCTTTTCTAAGTATGCCTGGTGGTAGTCCTCGGCCAGGTAGAAAGGGCCACCTGACTGAGCAAAGCAAGCCCCGGCCTCGCCAATCGTTGTATAGCAGCGGGCTCCCGGCACCGCGCGTTCCAACTCAGACACCCACGCAGCGCGCAGAAGCGATGCGACCTCAGCCTGCCTCAGTGTCGTCACCCAAATCGCGCTGCGGTACTGCGTGCCCACGTCGTTCCCATGACGGTTGGGGCGGGTGGAATCGTGGTTTTCAAAGAAGGTCTTGATCAGCCTCGCTCCGCCTTCGCCGGTTACGGAGGGGTCGTAGACAACAGCAACGGTCTCGGCGTGGCCAGTTCGTCCCGTACAAACCTCTCGGTAGGTGGGGTTTGCATTTCCGCCACCCATGTAGCCGACGGCCGTTGCCCACACGCCTTTTTGGTGCCAGAAGATACGTTCAACGCCCCAGAAGCAACCCGCGGCAAGGTAGAGCACCTCGAAGCAGTTGGGGACCGGATCAGTTGCGCGCGTTCCGTTTACCGGGTGAAGTTCGAGCGCGTCCAAGATTGGGTGCCTGCCTCCCGGAATATCTGCGGGAAGAGTGCCCGCAGTAGGGGAGTCTAGGTAGTGCTCGGCGTCCTCCGGCAGACGAGGCCAGTCCTGGTGTGGTCCAGCAGCGTAGCGCTGAGTAGTGGGTGAAGGATTAGTGGTCATCTTTGGTTCCTTCAATGTGAGGCGGGCGAGGTGCAAGCTGCTTTGGTGGGAGCGGGTTGCCTGCCCCGTATTCTATGGCGATACCCAAGTTTTGGCAGATAAAGCTATTTAAGCCTTGGCAGATAAAAATGCGGCCCCTGCAGTTTCCTGCAAGGGCCACATCAAGCGATTAAATCAGCCGAGCGACTGGACGCGACGGGCAAGCTTGGACTTGCGGTTCGCGGCCTG
>ERZ773213.1377-NODE-1377-length-12915-cov-2.671462_pt1 | contig 12915 bp, 8 predicted proteins | sample MGYA00580996_ERZ773213 | MGnify/ENA primary metagenome ERZ773213 (study PRJEB29015, sample SAMEA2738152) | human oral metagenome | biome: human oral; feature: human-associated habitat; material: saliva | place: China | collected 2197 ...
CGATGAGCAGAGCGATGGCGTCCCGACTGTAGACGATGCAGTCATGGTGAAGATTCTCCGTGATCTCGAGACGGGTATCGAGCATGAAGAGGTAACTGCCTCCGCACATCCGTTTACCGGCGGTTGTGGTGTGCTCGACATCCCTCAGCGTGTTCAGCAGCAGAAACCCGATGGCGATCGTCGCCGTCAGGCTCAGGGCGAGCTTGAGGCCGGTCGGGGCCCGGCGGATACGGCTCCGACGCCACCAGGGAAGGACCAGTGCCACCAGTGCCAGTACGGCGAAGACGGCGAGGACGACTTGTCCGGCGAAGATTCCTGGGCGCATGGGCCATCCTTTGCTGAGGGCGCATGGAGGGGGAGTGAATTTCGGGCGAGCGTCTTGACTACCGCTTCAGGCCGTACCACACGATATCCGACTTGCCCTGTTTCATCGCATTCCTGATAGATTCGCTGAGCGGGATGTCAGACCTGTTGGGGGTCTTCTGCGAGATGCCCGGCTCGCCGCCCTCGTTCGACGTCACGACCATGACGTGGTCGATGTCGCCGTCAGCCTTCCCATCGGGGTCCCAGTCGACGTACAGGAGGTCTCCCGCTGTGGCGTTCCAGATGTTGTCCAGATAGTCGTACGAGCTCTTATCGACGTACGTGTACTGATATGCCGAATTCACCCATGTGCGCGAGGGGCCGGCGGGGCCCAGAAGATCCGGTCCCCAGAAAACGGTGGAATACGGATTGATCCCGAAGTCGTCATACTCCCAGCCGCCCGCGCGGAGAACCTGCGAAGCAAAATTCGCGCAGTTGTTGTCCTCGACAGGGAAATCATGATTGAAGTCGTCGTCCCCGTCCCCGTCGTTGGGAGAGCTCGTCCACTTCGCCGCGTAGTCCACCATTTTCTGCACGTCCGGATCGCTGTCGTTGTAAGCCGGCAACGCCATTGATACGGACGTGCCTCCTGCTCCGACGCCCGCCGATACCCCGAGAAGCGAATCGGTGATCCTCGTGTCGGACGAGCGCTGCGGGTCGTATCCCTCCGGGACGTCGTTCGGACCTCCGACGGCCTCGCGGCTGGTGACGGTGTCCTCGGTGACGGAGTATCCATCGCCATCGTTCCCCGCCAACGTGATATCATGCCGGTCCGTCCATACTCCCGGCCTGCCGGAGGTCCGGGATCCTCCGTAGGTCTTGGTCGTCGATATGTCCGCGGTGACGAGAAGACCGCTGTTCCCCTGCGTGGTTATCTCGACGATGCGCACCTCGCTGCTCGCCGAAGTGACGGGGACTCCATCCTCGATGAGGCCGTCGCGAATGTAGTGAACCGTCTGCTCGGCGGACGTCAGGGTTGAGGCTCCTGTTGAGGCGCTGCTGTCCGTCCACTCCCGATCGAGGGTCGCCTGGTAGTCGGTGATGACCTTGGTGACGGTGTCCGTATCGGGCACATCGATCGTGTCGGTGTCGTGCGAGGATTGTGCGGCGTTTGCTGCGGAGAAGGAAAGGGTGGAGAGTGCCGTTGTCATAGCCAACGCGAATGCGCCTGTGCGCTGCAATGAGACTTTCTTCTTGGCCATCAGTGCTCCTTCTGGTGTGCGGGCGTGATTCGTGTGCGGATCGGCGATGGCGCCTTCGGGCGACGCTACGTGGTGGTGCGGGGAGTGGCCAGGGCGAACGAGTACTTTATGCAAATTTTAACATATTTCTTAGAGTTCTTGAAGGTGACGTGGAGGTTGTGGGCGGGTTGTCACTGGCATGAGTATTGCTAAGCAAAGACGTGCGTGACATGAGCATTGCATGATAGGGATATTGCAAGGGATCGGAGCGGCCTCTCGGTTCTCCCTCGCCGAGATCGGTCGAGTTCCGCGTCGACATCGGTTCGCACTGGCGGTTCTCCGTGTGGTCGTGTCCGGGGTCGCGCCTCAGGGGCTGTCCGAGGATGGGGGCCGCGCGCAGAGGGTGCGCCTGCTCGACGCTCGGCCTTTGGTCGGATGGGAGGGGGGGCGTGCCGCGGATCGTCGACGACGCCGGTCGGCGGGGCGTGCGGGAGAGGCGGCGCGTCCTCGCCCATGGGAGTCGAGGGCGGGTGCGACCGGGCTCGGGTCGGACGGGGGCGAGGCGGATGGGCGAGGTGGTGGTGCGCGGGGTGCGACCCGGCTCGGGCGGGACGGGGCCTCGAACTGCGCCTCATGCTTCCAGGCGCCGACCGAGTACCGGGGTTGGGCGGGACGGGGACCGGGGCATGCCGTGGGGCTGCGTCCCCCTCCACGGCCTCTGCCCGCGCTGCCGGACCGATCTCGGCGCGGAACCGGACCGATCTCGAGCCGGAACCCGACCGATCTCGATGCGGCTGGCTCTCAGCCTCTCAGGGAGACGACGCGGTCTGCACAGGGCCCGGCCTGATGGGGTCGCGCTGAAGGTCGGCGGGAGCGACGCTGTCGACGAGGGCGATGACCTCGTTGATCATGGGCCTGACCTGGGCCGGAGTGGTACCCCAGACGCGCATGAGCACGTCCACGGGCACCGTGGGCAGACCGGCCTTGCGCAGGACGACCACGGCGCTCGGGCGCACGGTCGAGCCCATCGAGGTCCCGTCGGCGAGCGCCCAGTAACCCGCCGTGCTGGGGTTGGGGCGCAGCCGGTGCGGCGCTCCGCCCGGCAGGTTCTCCTTCAATAGCGCCAGCTGAGTGGCGTGTCGGCCCTGTTTAGAGCTGTCGTCATAGGCGATGACCAGGCTCAGGTCCACGACGAGAACGCCCTGCAGGTCGGTGCCCACGTACAGAAGACGAGCCAGCGGGGCGCGGCGCTCCATTCGCCTCAGGGTGACCAGGAGCTCCTCGAGCTTGGCGCGTCGACGAGGATCCGCGCCGGCCATCCCCGATGTGCGGCGACGCGCCTCCGCGCGCTCCCAGCCCGGCGGGGGGAACTCGGGCACCACGATCCATACCGAGGCGTTCGGGGTGACGGCGATCTGCATCCTGAAGACTCCTTGTGCGTCACGTGTGCCGTGACGATCGGCGCTCGTAGGACGTTGTCCATCCTATGCTGTAGTCGTGCCAGCAACAGTTCCCGTGCCCGCCTCGCCCGTACAGCGCCTCCTGGCCGGCGGGATCGACATTCTGCTCGTGGGCGGGATCTGCGGATTCCTGCCGATCTCCTTAGTGGGAAAGCTGACGTGCGCGGGGCTCGTTCTCGCGGCGCTCGTCGTGCTGCAGGCCGTGATGGGCGTCGGACCCGGCGGGGCCGTCATGGGCATGCGGCTGCACCGGGTCTCGCGCGGCGGCAACAGTCCGGGCCTGGCCGCCCTGGGGCGCGCCGGTCTCATGGCGGTGGCCGCCGTGGCGACTCTGGGGATCGTCCCCGTGATCATGGTGGTGCGCGCGGACGTGACCGGCCTGCGGCGCACCTGGTTCGATCGGATCTCGGGGACCATGCTCGTCTCCAGGCGCTCGCACACGATGTACACTCTCGTCCTCGACGGTCGTTCCGTCCTGGTGGACGCCCCGGTGCTCCTGGGTCGCGCCCCCGAGCGGAGCCCCGGGCGCGAGGGTGTGCGATTGGTCTCCGTACCCTCCGACGACGCGACGGTCTCCAAGACGCACGCGCTGCTCGAACCCACTCCGGAGGGCATCTCGGTGACCGATCTCGGCTCGACGAACGGCACGTACCTGGTCGATTCCCATGGCAGCCACGAACTGGCTCCTGGAATGGCCGAGACAGTGCCCAGGGGAGGGGCTATATACTTCGGCGAGGCCGAGTGTCGTGTTCGGTAGCGTATCCGGCGAGCCGGAGACGGGCTCCGGACACGCTCGGTAAACGCTACCGCGTCGCCGCATAGTCACCACGCCACCCGCCGGGTGGGTCGAAGGAGGGACCGTGTCCGAACACGGCATCGCACGCTGGAGTCGTTGGGCCGAGGGGAGTTGGACGGCCGCCGTCGCACCGCATGGCGTTCTTGTACTGCCCCCGACGCTGTCCGAGGAGTCCGTCATCGACTTATGGGAGGAGCTGCGATCCTCTCAGGGCAGTTTGACGGCGATCCTGGATCGCCTGGTCATAGCCGCCGGGGGGCATCTGTCGAAGATCCCGGACTTCGCCCTGGTCGTGACCGCGTCCGACGGCGTGCGCATCGCGGCTCGAGGCCAGGTCGGCCTGGAGATCGACGGCGAGTCCGTCGAGGCTCGCAGCGTATCGACATGGCGGGAGATCTACCTTCCCGGCTCGCCGAGGATCATCCTGCGAGCGCCGGAGCCGACGGGTCCCGTGCTGCGCCCGGTCGTGGACGCCGTCCTGTCCGTTTCCGCCGTGTTCCCGGCAGAGGCGCCGGGTTCCCCCGCTGGAGAGGAGGAGTCCTCCGACGCCGAGGACGAACCCGACCCCGACGCCTCGGCAGTCCTCGCTCCTCCCGGTGCGGAGTCGTCCCCGGCTGTCCCGCCGGCGGAGTCGTCCCCGGTCACCGATGGCTCGTCGGCCCCGGTCGTCTCGCCCCTGACCCCCGCCTCGCCCGCCACGGCGTCGTCCCCGGCCGCCGCAGCGTCGTCCCCGGCCGCCGGTGGCTCACCGGCGTCGGCCTTCTCCCCCGCTACCCCCGCCTCGCCCGCCACGGCATCATCCCCGGCCGCCCCGCCGATGTCCCCGTCGGCGTCCTCATCTGTGTCGCCCGCCTCACCATCGACTTTCTCATCGCCCGACACCGCGGTGGACGGCTCGGAGGTCGTCGAGCTCACCGAGGCCGAGGAGCTGCCCATCGCCGGGTCCTACGGCATTGACGTCGACGACGTGCCGGTGGACGGTTCCCAGGTCGTCGAGCTCGCCGACGCCGACCGCCCCGCCGACGTCGACGACGTTCCCCGGATGGTGTCCGCCGATTCCCCTATGCCCCCCATCGGCTCGGCACTCCAGTGGGATGAGCCGTACGACGGCGCCGACGACCGCGATGACGATGACCTTGACGACCTCGATGCCGCCGGTGACGAGCGCGCCGTCGTCTCCGGCATCTCCGGCGGGGGCGAGGACGACCCCGATCAGCCGGATGGTGAGCCCGGCCAGTCCGAGCAGGAGGAGGACCTCCTCCCCGAGGGCGGGGACCATGACGGCTGGACGCTGGCATCCCTGCCCGGTGACCTGGTCGATGAGCTCGGTCCCCTCGCGTCCGGACGGCCGGGCGCCTTGTCCCGCGCCCAGTCCCAGGCCAAGGAGGCGGCCTCGGCCTTCTACGCTCACGAGCCCTCGACCGATACCCCCGTGTCCATCGCCGTGGGCATCCGCCGGCCCGACTACCCGGCGGCGGGCCGCCAGGCCCTGTCGGTGCTGTGCCCGGAGGGCCATGCCAACCCGACCAACTACGTGCGCTGCCGCGCCTGCGGTGCGGAGCTGTCCCAGCCCGCGCGCATGATCACCTGCCCGCCGCTCGGGCGCCTGCGCCTGTCCTCCGGGCAGGCCGTCACCCTCGACCGTCCGATCCTGGTCGGCCGCCAGCCCTCGTCGATCGATGTGCCCCAGCTGGAGGGCCAGTCGCCGACGCTGGTGACGGTACCCAGCCCGGAGCAGCTCATCTCCCGCAATCACGTCCTGATCGAGCTCGACGAGTGGTCCGTCCTGGCGCGCAACCTCTCCGCGGGCAACGGCACCGTCCTCAAGCGCGACGGCGTGTCCCCGCAGAAGCTGCCTTACACCGAGCCCTTGTTGCTGCGCAACGGTGACGTCCTCGATCTCGGCGACGGCCAGTCGCTCGTGCTCGAGGACCTTCCGTGACGGGTTCCCCCCACGCCGCTCACCCTGACATCCCCGGGTACACCTACATGCGCGAACTCGGGGCCGGCGGATACTCGCGCGTCTATCTCTACGAGCAGCACATGCCGCGGCGCGAGGTGGCGGTCAAGGTCATGAATACCGATGTCGCCGGCAGCTCGGCCTCCCGCTTCGAGTCGGAGGCCAATCTCATGGCGAAGGTCTCCTCGCACCCGGCGATCCTGTCCGTCTTCGGCGCGGGCGTCTCCTCCGATGGGCGCCCCTTCATCGTCATGGAGTACTGCCCGCCGCCGCAGCTGGGGATGCGTCTGCGGCAGAAGATCATGACCATCCCCGAGACGCTGGACACGGCGATCCGCATCGCCGGGGCCGTCGAGACGGCGCACCGCGCGGGCATCATCCATCGCGATATCAAGCCCGCGAACATCCTGTTCACCGTCTACCGCCGCCCCGTCCTGGCCGACTTCGGGATCTCGGCCATGAGCGGGCCGCGCGACGCGGGCGACGCCCCCAACGAGCTGCGTGGCATGAGCGTGCCCTGGGCCCCGCCGGAGCAGCTCGTCGGTTCGCGCAACGCCGAGCCCGCCACCGACGTCTACTCCTTGGCGGCGACCATCTATGCGATGCTCACCGGCCACAGTCCCTTCGAGACGCCGGGGTCGTCCGAGGGCGTCTACGAGCTGGCGCGTCGCATCGTCAAGGACGCGGTGCCCCCGCTGGGGCGCCCCGACGTCCCCGCCTCGCTCGTGCGGGTGCTCACGGTCGCCCTGGAGAAGGATCCGGCCAGCCGCTATCCCACGATGCTCTCCTTCGCAAGGGCCCTCCAGCAGATTCAGGGCGAGCTCGAGCTGCCCACCACCGCGGTCGACCTCTACGACGACGGGGAGGACCAGAACCCCGACCGGGCGCTGCTCGACGTCGATGATCCCGAGGCCACCCGCTTGGGGGTGTTCTCCCGCGTCGAGGAGCCCGTGGTCGTTCCGACCGAGCCCCCACCGGCGTCTGCCGCCGAGCCGGAGGGGGGCGACCGCCCCAGCACGTTGACCCGCGTGCTCGGAGGTGCGGCTGTGGTGGTCCTCGTCTCCGTGGTCGCGGGCGCCGTCTACGCCTCCCACATCGCGCAGGAGAACCGGCCCTCACCGACCTTCGCCACCCTGGCGCCGGGGCGCTCGGATCCTCTGGGCGCCGCCGTGCCGGCTCCGCGCAACCTTCAGGGGGTCGCTCGCGCGAACGGGCAGGTCGACTTCACCTGGGAGGCCCCCGAGGACGACTGGGCTGGCGACTACCTCTACCGCAGCGACGTCGCCGGCAAGGAGAACAAGTCGTTCGAGCCGACCGGGGGCACGAGCGCATCGCTGCCCGCGCAGGAGGGAACGACCTGCATCGAGGTCTTCAGCAGGCGGCAGGACGGCAGGACCTCCGATGCGACCCGCGCCTGCGTGCCCACGCCCTGAGAGCCAGCCCTGAAAGCTCCCCGCGCGGACGTGTCAGTCCTCCACGCGGTATGCGGCGCTGCCCAGCACGATCGTGGCTCCGGTGGGCACGGGGATCGACTCGCCGGGCCTCGCCACAGTCACATGGCCCTCCTCCTCGATGCGGGTGCCGTTGGTCGAGTGCAGGTCGGTGATCCACAGGCCGCCCGGCGCCAGGGCGAGCGCCGCATGCGTTTTGGAGATGGAGCGGGTCACGTCGTTCAAGGAGACGCAGGCGGCGCCGGGGTAGTCGGAGATGTTGTCCGGGTCACGGCCCACGACAGTGGTGCTCTCCAGCTTGATGGGGGCGCCGCCGGTCAGCGGGACCAGACGGTTGGCGCGCGGATCCTCGGTGTGACGGTGCCTGCCCCGGGCTGCGGACGGCGAAGAGGCCGAGACCACGGGGTGCGCCGCAGGGCCCGGATCCGTTCCCGGGCCGGAGGCCATCGCCGGGCTCGACGGCGGCGTCGGGTCCGGGGTCGAGATCGGGATTGACTCTGTGCTGATGATGGGCTCGGCCGCGGACCGGGTCGCCATGCGGGACCGGGTGGGCGGGGTCGGCCGGGAGGAGAACGGGGACTCGGCCGACGGCACGATGACGGGCTCCTGCGGCGATGGCGAGCGAGGAGCCGATGCGGGAGCGGCCACGGGGGAGACGGCCACGGGCTCGTACTGGGCCGGTGGCGACACGACGTCGGACGCGGGCGTCGGCATGGCTGTGGTCGCAGCGGCCGCGGGAGGCGAGCTCACCGTGCCGGAGGGCGTGAGGGGCGAGTCCTCTCCGGTGGGGGAGTCGACCTGAGTCGGTACCGCGGCCCAGGGCACGGAGTCGATGATGGCGCGGTCGGCGCTCGGCGGAAGGACCACGGCGCTCGTCGTATCGACCGTGCTGCCGATGTCCGTCGTGGAGCCGTCGGGGCTGAGGAAGAACGCATTGTCGGGGAACACGTGGGCGCGCGCCGAGGTTCTCGGGGCCGCGTGCTGGGGAGGGACGGCCGCTTGCTGCTGGTGCCGGATGGACTGCCGCCTGGGCGTCTGCCGCTTCGGAAGTTGCTGCTCGGGCGCCTGTCGCCCGGGGACCTGTCGCCCGGACTCTCCGGCGGAGCGCGAGCGCGTGTCCACGGCCATCGTCCCGGCCATGCGATCGTGCTGACCCTGCCCTCGTGGGTCGGCGGCGGCCGAGCGCATGAACACGATCGCCCCCGCACCCAGGGTCACGCACAGCAGATCGGCGTGGATGAACAGACGCGTCGTTGGTGCGCCGCCCGTGGTCGCGTCCACCAGTTGCACGCCCATGATCCGTCCGCCGGGGCTCCAGCCGGTGATGGCGAGGACCAGCTCGCGGGGCACCACGATGATCACGGCCGCTGCGGCCCACGCGATGAAGTTCTTGGGGATCACCAGGGTGAGGAGCAGGCTCAGTCCCACCCACAGCGCGCCGCAGCCGACGAGGTCGATCGTTCCGGCGATAACCCGGTATCTCACCGCGGCGGGCGGAGCGGTGACCCGGCTGTACGACGGCGTCGAGGTCACTGGCGTTTCCTCCTCCTGGATGCGAGACGATCCGCGGATCGTCGGGGCGTGCGGGGGCGGGACCTGCGTGAGCGCCCCAAGGAGCGCGGTGACAGGCGAGCGGCGAGACGCCGTAACCGGGAGCGGTCCGATCCCATGGCCGGAACCATGGCGTCGGCCGACTCCCAGATTGTGCCCACAGCGTACGACGACGGTATACCCTTCCCGAAGACTTGCGCATCCACAGCCGCCGCGAAGCGGTTCAGCTCGGCGGTCGGGAAGGCCGGCGCGAGCGCCGACGCGGCCTCGCGGCGTGTGGCCCGTGGAGGCGTTCCGCGCCCGAAGTCGCGCGCCCGGTCCACGACCTCGTCCCATGCGCCGAGGACGCCTTCGACACCGTCGCGGTGCCGGCGTCGTCGTCGTCTCAGGGCCTTGGCCGCCAGGATCGTCGCGATCGGCAGCAGCACGATCCCCAGCCCGCCGGTGACCAGGGCCACGATCCTGCCCACCCCGCGACCGTCCTCGTCATTGGAGTCGTCGCGCTCCTCGTCCTCGTAGGACGGCGGCAGGTGGGCCGGGTCCTGCAGGGGCAGAGGGGGCTGAAGCACCTGGGGCTCGGGATTGGAGACCTTCTCGGTCGTCTGCTGCTGCGGCACCTGGTCGCGGTCTGGGACCACGTCGACGGTGACCCACCCCATGGTGTGGAAGGGGATCTCCACCCAGGTGCTGATGTCCTGCCCGGTGACGTTCGCGGCATTGCCGTCCATCGCGGGCTTGAAGCCCATGACGACCCGTGCCGGGATCCCCAGGGAGCGGCACATGAGCATCATGAGAACCGAGTACTGCTCGTCGTCGCCCACCAGCGTCCCGGCGTCCACCATGGAGGCGATGCGCGCGGCGCCGTGTCCGGGCGGGGAGGGGCTCTTCGTGCCGTCCGAGTAGTAGCCGGTGCGCAGGGCCTGCTGCAGCAGACGGATCTGGGCCAGCGGCTCGGACGTCGAGCCGACCAGCGTCGTGGCCAGGGTCTGCACGGAGGGGGGCACATCCTTGACGGGCCCCAGGGGGACGTCCTCGACACCGAGCTCGGTCAGCTGGGCGTCCGTGGCCGTCGAGGGGTCCTCGACCTGCTCGGTCAGCACGTCGCCGCCGGTCAGACCCGCAGTGGCGATGCCGGTGGTCGAGAAGACGTCGTAGTACATGCTCTGGGAGACCAGATCCGCGCGGGGGCCCGAGACCGTCAGCCCGAGGGTGTTCGCGACGGTGGGCACCCACGGGAAGTTGTAGTCGTCGATGCGCACGGTCACCTCGCGGGAGTCCTGCGAGGCGACCGCGCCGCCGGCGGTCAGCGGGGTGTCCTGGCCGATGCGCTGGAAGCGTGCCGCGCCGTTCGCGGATGCGCCGATGCGAGCCGACAGCCCGTCGTACGAGTCCAGTGCCGCCACCCGGATACGAGTGGACTCGTTCGCATCGGATGCGGTCATGAGAGTGGTCGAGGCCATGTCCGTCTCCAGGGTTCGCACCAGGGACAGCGGCGTGGCGTACTCGTTGAGGTCCAGCGGCGGCTCGAAGAGGTCGCGCAGCACCATCCGGTGGTGGGGAACCGCGGGGAGGGCCAGCGCCACCACCGTGCCGGTGACCACCAGCAGGCCGAGGGTCCGGGCGAGTCCCCGTCGCGAGCCCCGGCCCACGCCCGAGTCCGTGGACTCGAGCACCTCGACGACGCGCTCGCGTCTGCCGCGCTGCGCCGTGATGGCCCACAGCAGGAGGACGCCCGTGACCAGGACGACGCCCAGCTCGGTGGGGGCCAGGACCGTGCGGTCCCCCCAGGCGATGGCCAGGCCCGCCTGGGCCACGACGGCCATGCCGGCGATGAGCACGCGACCCGACAGGACCGCCCGCGTGGCGACCACGCCGGTCATCAGGCCCGCCAGCCACGGCAGCACCGTCATAGCCGGGAAGGCGGTCAGCGGTACCGGCAGGGTCAGGGAGTCGCGCCACACCGTGACCGTGGCGGCCAGGACCGCGCGCGCCGCCTTCCACCCGCTGCCGGCGTCGGGAAGGACCCACGGGGCCACGCCCACATGGACGAGTGCGGCCAGCGCCAGTGTGGGGGCGGGCCCCAGGCGGGCGCCGGTGCACACCAGGGCGACGACCGCTCCGGCTCCGACTCCACCGGCCGCCGCCGCGGTGCCGACGAACGAGCCGAAGGGCGGCACGAACAGGACGGAGGCGATCAGCGCCAGGACGACGACGAGCCCCAGGTCGGTCCACCGCGCCGGCGGCAGGCCCCGCAGGCCGTTCCCGGTGGCGCGGCCGCCGCGACCGCGACGACCGCCCAGGGGCGCCGGGGCGCTCACGAGGCCTTCCTCATGATGCGGGGGAGGGACTCGATCCTGTCCAGGTCGTAGGCGGTCAGCCCGCCCGCGGAGTGGCGTCCCATGGCGTTCGAGCCGCAGCGCAGTGCCAGCACGACCGCGTCCAGCGGGGTCAGGGTGCGCACGTGCGCCAGCGTCCGCTCCGCGCAGTGCTGCCCGGTGACCAGGATGATGACGGAGGCCTCGGGGTGCCGGGAGGAGGCCTGGCGGGCCAGGTCGTCGCAGCCCTGCCGGGCGGTCGGGGTCACTGAGCAGGAGGCGTCGAGCAGGCGCAGTCCGGTGGCCGTGGGCAGCTCCTCCTCCTGGGTCGCCAGCGTCGCCTCGCGGCCGTCGGAGATCGCGTCCAGGGCCAGGGAGCAGGCGACTGACACGGCCGTCTCGAAGTCCTCCTCCACCTCGTAGTCCTCGATGAGGCAGTCCAGGAGGATCAGCAGGCTGGAGCGGTGCGTCTCCTCGAACTGGCGGACCATGAGACGCCCGGTGTGGGCGGTGGTGCGCCAGTGCACGTTGCGGCGGTCATCGCCGGGGACGTACTCGCGCAGGGCGTGGAAGGAGACATCGGAGCTGGACAGCTCCTGGGTGATGGCCCCCTCGACGTCGCGCATGAGGCCGTGCAGGGAGGAGCCCACGCGGACGGTGCGCGGGTGGATGTGGACGAGCTGCGCCCGGGTGCGGGTGCGCTCGTGGCGCAGCAGGCCGATGGGGTCGGCGGACACCGAGACCACGGGACCGACGGTGACGATGCCGCGCCGCGCGGTGGGCAGCACGAAGCCGCGCTCGTGGATGGCGGCGGGGCGCAGAGTGGGAACGGCGAAGACGGCGGTGCCCGGGCCCACGGGCATCTCCATGCGCGCGGGCAGCAGCGGACGGCCGGTGGGATTGAGGACCGTGAGGTGGATGATCGCCTCGTCGCCGACCGTGACTCGTGGTTCGAGGAGCTCGTGGGAGACGTGGTGCGCGCCGCGCGGCAGGAGCCACAACCAGGAGGTGCCCACGATGACGGCCAGGACCGCGGCCGCGCTCCACGCCTCCTGCCAGCCCAGGCGGAGAGCGGCCAGACCGGTGACGAGCAGGAGCGCCAGGCACGCCCAGCCGGTGGGAGTGACCAGGCCCAGCGTCCAGTTCCGAGTGGAGACGCCGTCGATGATGCGGCGCAGCGGGATCGACTCGTGCCACGTGTGCGCTGGGGGTGTTGAGGACCCCGAGAGCGCCGGGGACGCCGAGGTTACGGCGTCGCGCGGGCGGGCGCCGTCGCGTCCCGTCCTCGGGCGCGCGGGTGGGGGCTGGGGCGTGGGCATGCTGCTGCCGCCGTCAGGCCTGGAGTCGGGTGGTGGGCGCCGGCGTCTCCTCCAGGGCACGGGTGATGACGCCGCGGGCGGTGGCGCCGGAGAACTCGGCGTCGGGGTCCATGACCAGTCGGTGGGCCCAGACGACCTCGGCGAGCTCCTTGATGTCGTCGGGCAGGACGTAGGGGCGCCCGCGGGAGGCCGCCCACACGCGGGCGACGCGCGTCATGGCGATGGCGCCGCGGGTGGACACGCCCAGGCGCGTGTCCGGGGACTCCCGGGTGGCCTCCACGAGCGCGCCGATGTAGTCCAGGACCGAGTCCTCGACGTGGTTGCCCGCGGCCAGGTCGGCCATCTGGGCGACCGCCGGGGCGGTGATGACGGTGTTCAGGGACTTGGAGCGGTCCGGGTTGGCGGAGTCGGCGAGGATCCGGGTCAGGGCCCCGCGGTCGGGGTAGCCGATGGTGGTCTTCACCAGGAAGCGGTCGAGCTGGGCCTCGGGCAGGCGGTAGGTGCCGGCCTGCTCGATGG
>ERZ773213.1380-NODE-1380-length-12899-cov-16.683821_pt1 | contig 12899 bp, 8 predicted proteins | sample MGYA00580996_ERZ773213 | MGnify/ENA primary metagenome ERZ773213 (study PRJEB29015, sample SAMEA2738152) | human oral metagenome | biome: human oral; feature: human-associated habitat; material: saliva | place: China | collected 2197 ...
ATACCAGTAGAGTCAAAATGATGACCAGAATGTTCTACGCCGGTCGTTGGCCGATCAAAGAAATTATTTTAAGTGAATTCGACACCTCAAACGTCGAAGATATATCAGAGATGTTTGCCGTGGATCCGTTTGGTACCGTTACAGATCTGCCTGAGCCGCTTGATTTAACAAGTTTCGATACTCGTAATGTTACCAGTATGCGCAGTATGTTCTCGGGGACATATAACGAAGAAATTGACATTTCAAGTTTTGACACCAGCAATGTTACGGATCTGTCATACATGTTCGATGATTCAAAGGTTAAAAAAGTTTATGCTCCAGCCAGTCTTAATACGGCAAACGTGGTGGATTCGACCGATCTCTTCCATGACGCAGTTAACCTTATTGGTGGTCATGGTACAACTTATAGCGCTACAAACGCTTCAAATCTAAATTACTTTAAGATTGACGAGGTCGGCAGTCCTGGCTTCTTTACTGCCTCGCTATAATAAGTGTTCTCTTAAAAAGTTTTCGATATTCTTGGCCTAAGTGGTATAATTGTTCCGCTTATGTTAAAATAAGATTGTAAATAAGGTCTAAAAATAAATGAGAAAAATCAAACAAATATTTGAAGCTGTCCGTCAAAAATTATTTTTAGGCAGCAGCCTAACTTTAAAGAGTGCTCGTTTTCTTTATCTAATCCCGATGACTGGGCTTATTATGACCACCATTATCTTCGGTGCAATTATTTATGTCTCTTCCGAAAAGTCCACTTTTGCGGCTCCAGGTACACCAGCACCAACATTGATAACCGTTGGTGATCCTTCCACTTTGCAGCTTCAGGTTCTCTCTCAACCATTATCTTTCACTGGGACCGAAGCTCAAGCTTCTAGCTTTAAGTCTCAATATATTGCCGTGGACGTAAAAACAACAAATCCTACCGGTGCAACCTCCTCGTTTTCAAGTGTTGACGAGAATACTGATTTAGTTTCGACTGATCCGTCCAACACTCAAAGAATTACGTCAATTAGTTCTCCCACACAAGCCTCCTTATTCTCGCCGGCTACTTGGGGTTATTGCATTGATACCTGTCCAACCTATCAGCCTATTCCAAAACACAGTGCCCCCGCTATCTTAAAGAATCAACCAATCCGCACTAGGACTGACCACTCATTTTATATTGGCGTGAAGGCGAGTCCCAACCTCGCTTCGGGTATATATTCGAAAGATATCATTATCTCCGCAGTTACAAATTACGTACCAACCACGGCTAACCTGCTTAATGGTAAGGCATTTAATGCAAAAATCAAAGCTTTAAATACTAATGCTGATATGGAGGTGTTTCGTCGTTCCTCTACTCCTCCAGCCAATTTATCTACAGCAGCAATTGTTTCAAGCTCAACTAGCTCAAGGCCTGTCTATGCGTGGTATGATTCAGTATCAAAAACCATGCTTTGGTGGTCGGATGCTGATTTTGTTTATGCAGACAATGATTCCTCTGAAATGTTTAAGAATCTTAATAATAGCGGCAATCATATGCAGCTTCTAGATATTTCTGGTATAGATACGAGATATGTACGAAATATGACATCCATGTTCTCAGCAAACGCTTATCTGATTAAACATCTTAATCTCGGAGATATTAATACGAAAAATGTGGAGAACATGTCCCATATGTTTAGTATAATTGGGGAAGTGACAAATCCAATAGCAATTGATCCAATAGATTTGTCGAAGCTTAATACTAGTAAAGTAACAGAAACGATGGGTATGTTCTTTAATTCTCATGTTCCAACCCTTGATGTCTCTAATTTTGATATGAGAAACATACAGAATCTTGCGACAATGTTTTCTGGTCTAAAATACGTGTCTTCTCTTGATGTCTCTCATTTTCAAACCCCACGCTTAAACTGGATGGGTGGAGTTTTTATGAATAGTAGCCGTATTACCAGTCTAGATTTATCTAGCTGGAATACTAGCGCGGTCACATCAATGACAAATTTATTTGCAGGTATGTCTTCTTTAAGTAGTCTAAATATCTCAAACTTTAATACTGGTAATGTTACTACAATGGCGAATATGTTTAGTGGAGCAAAATCTCTAACGAACCTTGACTTATCTCATTTTGACACCAGTAAAGTAAAAAATATGCATGGTATGTTTCAGGATATGGAGTCACTGCAAACCATTAATTTGTCAGGGTTTAATACTAGTAATGTTGAGTATATGGATCGTATGTTCTTTATGACCACTGCCAATCCACCTATTACTAATCTTGATCTTTCTAGTTTTAATACTAGTAAAGTTACTACTATGGAACGTATGTTTGTCGGTCTTGCTAATTTACAAAATCTTAATGTTAGTTCTTTTGATACTCGTAACGTTACTAATATGGAGGCTATGTTCTATTACACATTTGTCACACATCCAAATGAGGTGCTTGATATTTCAAGCTTCGATACTAGCCGAGTCAATAAAATGAATGGTATGTTTAATTATATGAAGGTTAAGACTATCTACGCTTCTCCGAGTTTCGTAACAAATGCGCTATTTTTACGACCTTCCAATATCTTCATGGATAATAATTACCTTACTGGCGGCAATGGTACCACCTATGCCTGGCCAAACTACACCTCAAACTTCGCTCATATTGACGCTCCTGGCAACCCTGGTTACTTTACTAGGAAGCCGTAATTAATCCTAGTGTCATAAAAATATTGCCAAAAAACCGCTTTGGCGTTATAATAAGAAAGACTTCTGGGTCGGTAGCTCAGTTGGTTAGAGCACGGGCCTTTTAAGCCCGGTGTCGAGGGTTCGAGCCCCTCCCGACTCACCAGAATTTTGATTTTAAACAGCCCTCGTAAGAGGCTGTTTTTTTGTTTTTACAAAATCTACATTCCGCTTATCCTACCGAAAAACCATAAAATATGGTATGATAAACCAAGTTTAATATTAATATTCTTATCACAAAAACTAGTCTAAATCTTTTTGTGGTAATCAAAGGGCAAATTCATGGAGAATAAGGAACAAATTCGCAACGTAGCAATTATTGCTCACGTTGACCACGGCAAGACCACTCTGGTCGACGCTTTGTTAAAACAATCTAATACTTTTCGCGATAATCAAGCGGAAATGAGCCAAACTCTTATTATGGACTCAGGCGATCAGGAACATGAGCGCGGCATTACTATCACCGCCAAACAGACCGCCGTCTATTACAATGGCTATAAAATCAACATCATTGATACCCCTGGTCACGCCGACTTTTCTGGTGAGGTTGAACGTACCCTCAACATGGCTGACGGTGTGCTTCTTGTTGTTGATGCGCAAGAAGGGCCTATGCCTCAAACCAAATTTGTTTTAAAGAAAGCCCTTGATTTAAAACTCAAACCTGTTGTTATTATTAATAAAATTGATAAACCAGCCGCCCGTATTGAAGAAGTTAAAGATGAAATCTCCGACCTCTTCCTTGAGCTTGCCACTGATGAATCTCAGCTCAATTACCCAATCTACTTCGCAGTTGCCCGCGACGGTAAGGCTGGCAAAACCATCGAGCTCGACAACGATCTCCATGTTATTTTTGACTCCATCATTAACGACATCCCATCTCCAAAAATCGATGAAGCCGAAGAAAAAGGTTTGCAGCTCCTGGTTGCCTCTCTTGCTGCCGATAACTACCTAGGTAAATATGCTATTGGTAAGATTTTCCGCGGTAAGGTCAAGCATGGCCAGACTGTTAAAATCATGAAAACCACTTTTGAAAATGGTGAGCCACAGATTACTACTGCTAACGCTAAAATTGATCGTCTTTTTGCTTATCGCGGTCTCGGTAAAGAGGAAGTCCAGGAAGCTTTTGCAGGTGATATTGTTGCAGTAACTGGTATCGCAGATGCCAATATTGGTGATACTCTCGCTTCTGGTGATCAACCTGAGGCCTTGCCTACTATTGAATTAGAGCCGCCAACTCTCAGTATCTACATTGGACCAAATACTAGCCCATTGAAAGGTAAAGAAGGTGAATTTACTACCTCTAGACAGATTTCCGACCGTCTCCATAAAGAGCTCGAAACCAATATTGCTCTAAAGATAGCCCAAGATGGTCTTGGTTATAAAGTTTCTGGACGTGGTGAGCTCCACCTCTCGGTTCTCATTGAGACCATGCGTCGTGAAGGGTATGAATTAGAAGCTGGCCGTCCTGAAGTAGTTTATAAAGAAATTGATGGTAAAAAGTGTGAACCATTTGAGGATCTCACCATTGAGGTTGCTCCAGAACATGTTGGTGCCGTATCTCAAGAACTTGGTATTCGTAAAGCCGATCTTAAGACTCAGGAACTTACTTCCGCTGGTGCTACCCGCTTTACTTATGAAATCTCTACTGCTGCCCTCATTGGTCTGCGCAACCAATTAATGACCGCCACCAAAGGCACAGTCTTGATGTCTTCCATTCCAAAGGGTTACCGAGAAATCGAAGGTAAATATAAACCAGAACGCAATGGTGTGCTCATTTCTTTTGAAACTGGCACCTCTACAGCTTACGCTCTTGATATGGCGCAGGCTCGTGGTATCCTCTTTATTCCACCTCAAGTCCCAGTCTATCAGGGAATGATTGTTGGCCTCTCAAATAAGAAGGATGATATCGACCTCAACGTCTGCCGTGAAAAACAATTAACCAATATGCGCACTCACGCCTCTGATGGTGCGATCCAACTTACTCCATACACCAACCTCAGCCTTGAACAGTGTCTTGACTTCCTTCTTGATGATGAGCTTCTTGAAGTTACTCCAAAGAGCCTCCGTCTTCGCAAACGTCAACTCGATCCAATCAAACGTAAGCGTGAAGCTAAAAATTAATTAAGGATAATATGGCTGAGCGCACGTATCTTATTGATTCACATTGTCATCTACATGATCAAGAATTTTTTGCGCCAGCCGCCCAACTATCAGGCTTAAAGAATGCTGCATTAAATCGTGTAGATAAAATAGTTTGTATCGGCACTGATCATCAAGACTCTCTTAATGCCCAGCGTTTTGTCCAGGAGCACCCAGAGTCTAAACTATTTTGGTCATACGGAATTCATCCGTCAGAGTGGCAAGCCAGTCGTACTGCGGTTGATTTTAAAAATCAAGCTAATCCTCCTATTGCCATCGGCGAAGTGGGTTTAGACTATCACTATGGAACCTCGGACAAAAAACAGCAAATCGCGCTTCTAGAAGAGATGCTTCAACTTGCAATCGATCAGAATCTTCCCCTTATCTTTCACGTCCGTGAGGCCTTTGATGATTTTTTTGCTATTCTAGACAACTTTTCAGCCGCTAATCTTCGCGGTGTAGTCCATTCTTTTACAGATAACAAGAAGAACTTAAAGCGCTCACTTGAACACGGTTTCTACATCGGCGTTAATGGTCTTGCTACCTATTCGACCCTACCTCTACCTCCTCTTGAGCGCATCCTACTTGAGACCGATGCTCCGTTTTTATCTCCTGTGCCATACCGTGGCGAGACTAATGAGCCTAGCCGCATTAAGGAAATTGCTACCTGGTTGGCAACAAAACTCCAGTTAGATCTACCAGTCGTTATCGATCAAACCATTAAAAATACCGAGGATCTCTTTGGTATATAATAAGAGGGAATATGAATCCTAATAATATCTACTTAGATTATGCTGCTGCTACCCCTGTCGACAAGAGGGTGCTTGCTGCCATGTTGCCATATTTTTCTGAAAAATTTTACAACCCCTCTGCCGCCTATCTGCCAGCCAAACATCTTCGTGGCGAATATGAAACCCAGAAAGGTCTACTCGCTAATGCTATTGGTGTTAAAGCGCCTGACCTAATTATTACTGGTGGCGCAACTGAGTCAATCAACCTCGCTTTTACAGTTTTAAAGCAGCACGCTGGACACTGTCTAATCTCCAGTATTGAACATGCCGCCGTGCGCGAGTCAGCCAGATCTTATTCGGCCGGCAATTTTGATGAAGTAAAAGTTTCATCTACTGGTCTAGTTGATTTGGTAGACTTACGACAAAAAATTAAAGAAGATACTGTCCTAATTTCAATCGCACTTGTAAATAATGAACTAGGCACTATTCAGCCCCTCTCTGAAATTAGTCGCCTCTTACAGGGAGTGCGCGAGTCTCGACTAAAAGAGGGCAATCTCACGCCGCTCTATCTTCACTCCGATGCTTCTCAGGCGATGAGTCTCCTTGATTTATCGGTTGCCAGATTGGGCGTAGATCTTCTCACCATTAATGCTGCCAAAGTCTATGGCCCCAAGGGAATTGGAGCTCTTTATGTGGCGCGTGGTGTAAAATTATCGCCAGTTACTTTTGGTGGTGGGCAAGAAATGGGATTGCGTTCTGGTACGGAAAACGTCCCAGCCTTAATTGGCTTTGCTGCTGCTGCAAAGCTTGCTAAAGAACATTTAGTTAGCTCTCGTCGCCAATACCAAGATTTTACAAGGCAGTTTAAGCAGATTATTGAGCAGGAGTCTCAAGTCACTCCGCTTTGGTTAGGCGATCCAAAACATCAATTGGTTAATTTTGTTCCAGTTTGTTTTAAAGGCTTAGACGCCGAACGTCTGATTTTTAAGCTTGAAGATCTAGGAGTTTATCTCTCTACTGGGGCTGCCTGTGCTGCTTCCAAAGGGCAAAAGTCTCATGTTCTCTCAGCTATCGGCCTATCAGATCAAGAGATTGCCGGCTCCTTACGAGTGACGTTTGGACAGGGCAATCAGCTCGAAGATGTTAAAAAAGCCGCACACCTGATCGCTGAAGTAGTAAATCAAGAAGCAAAGCGTCTTAAGTTGGTGTATTAGGAGTATTATGCAGGATAAGGTTTTAAGTTATAATCCAGAAAACTCCAATAAAACGGTTTTTGTTGGTATGTCTGGCGGTGTCGACTCCTCAGTTTCCGCCATGCTTCTAAAGAATGCCGGCTACCAAGTCGTCGGTGTTTACATGAAGAACTGGTCAAGGGATCTTCCAGGCATGAAATGTCCCTGGGCTGAAGATCTAGCTGATGCCAAACGGGTTGCTACTAAACTAGATATTGATTTCCGGATTTTTGACTTTGAAGAAGAATATCATCAAAAAGTTGTCGATTATATGTTGTTAGAATTTCAAAAGGGAAATACTCCAAATCCAGACATTATGTGTAATCAAGAAATCAAATTTAAATTATTCTACGAGGTGGCCAAAGAACAGGGTGCCGATCTGATCGCCACCGGTCATTACGCCAGTTCAGACTCAAAAAACTTATTAAAAGCCGTTGATCAAAATAAGGATCAAACATATTTTCTTTACCGCATTTCAGAAGAAGCTGTCGCTTCAACTATTTTTCCACTCGGACGTCTCAATAAGCCAGAGGTAAAGCAGTTGGCTGCAGAGAATTGCCTTGATAATGCCTATAAAAAAGAATCCATGGGCGTTTGTTTTGTTGGTGAGGTAGGAATGCATGATTTTCTAAAAGAATATTTTCCGGTAACTCCAGGTGAGATTATTGATCGTGAGTCAGACCAAGTGATTGGAGTCCACGACGGTGCTATTTTTTATACCATTGGTCAGCGACATGGCTTAAATCTCAGTGGCGGATTGCCTTACTATATTGTTGATAAGGATATGTCTCGAAATATTATTTATGTTTCACGCAATCTCAATAATCCAAATCTTTGGACTAATAAATTAATGCTCAAGGACATCTTCTTGCGTCCAGAATATGATAAAAATGGCAAGATTGTCCCTCTCCCTCTAAATCTTGATATCCGTATTCGACACCGTGCTGCTCTGCAGCCCGCAAAGCTAATCCTCGACCAAGAAAAAAGTCGGGCGGTTCTCGAATTTACACACGAATTCAAGCGTCCCGCCTCTGGTCAATCGGCTGTTTTTTATCATGATGATGTTTGTCTCGGTGGTGGTATTATTGCCTAACCTATTTCTTGAAACAGGCGCCACCTTTTTTCTCTTCGAAGTCACGCGTGAATTCGTCGATATACCTTAAAAGACCTATCTTCTTAATTCTTTCATCTACGTCCTTCATTTCAAACTCCGTCCCATCCTTATGAGTTGCGGAAATTGCCTTTTCGTTCGTTGGGTCAAATTTTACAGTAATAGTATCATTCGCCGTCTTACATACTAGGCTGATTGCGCCGTCTCCGGTCAAAGCTTTTTTAATCGAAAGAAATGCAATCAGTCCAATTATTCCGATAATAAACAAGGCAATTAATTTTCTCATCTTTTTTCCTAATTATGCTTATCCTTACCTTAGCACAACCACCACACAATGTCCATAAATAATAAAGTTATATGGCCGATAAACAGAAATTCAAGCGTGATATAATATAGAGTATGAATGCTAGTGAAATCCGTCAAAAATTTCTTGAATATCAGCAAAAGCTTGGACATCAAGTCATCGCGCCTGCGAAATTAGTTCTTGAAAACGATCCAACCACTCTTTTTACCGGTTCAGGCATGCAGCCTCTTCTGCCTTTTCTTCTTGGAGAGCCACATCCAGAGGGTAAGCGTCTAGCCGACTCTCAGCCATGCCTTCGCCTGCAGGATATTGAGGATGTTGGTGATCCAAGACACACCACAGTCTTTGAGATGTTAGGCAACTGGTCTCTCGGCGATTATTTTAAAAGTCAACAGATTCCTGCTTTCTTTAAATTCTTAACCGAAGAAGTAGGTCTAGATCCTCATAAGATCTATGTTACCTGCTTTATTGGTAGTGAAAAATATGGCATCCCAAAAGACACTGAGTCCGCTGAGATCTGGCAACAGGTCTTTAAAGAGGCTGGCGTAGACGCTAAAATCGCTGAAATCGGCAGTGCCGAAAATGGTGCCGCCAGAGGTATTAAAGAAGGTGAACATATTTTCTTCTATGATGATCATGAAAACTGGTGGAGTCGTGGTGGTGGCGTAGAAACCACTCCTATTGGCGACCCTTGTGGTCCTGATTCCGAAGTCTTCTATGACTTTGGTGAAGACAAACAAGATGTTGCTATCTATGGTCAGTCACATCCTGCCTCTGATGGTGCTCGCTTTATGGAAATCGGTAATCAAGTCTTTATGCAATACAAGCGCAATGAAGATGGAAGCTTTTCTGAATTAAAGCACAAAAATATTGACTTCGGAGGCGGTTTAGAGCGTATTGCCGCTGCCGCAATTGACTCTTTTGACGTTTTTGAAACTTCACTCTTAAAACCACTAATCACTAAGATTGAAGAGATTAGTCATAAACAATATATCGACTATACTGCTGATATGCGTATTATTGCCGATCATTTACGTGGTGCTTATCTGCTTTCCGCTCAAGGCCTCACACCAAGTAATCGTAAACAAGGTTATGCTCTCCGTCGTCTCATCCGCCGGGCTATTCTAAAGGCACTTAATCTCGGCATTGAACAAGATTTTCTTCCTCAGATCATTCCACTTATCGAAAATAATTATCGTGACCTCTCCGATGAAATTCTGAATACCCGCCAGGACGCCCTAACGGTTTTAATTCGTGAAGAGCAAGCATTTAGAAAGACCTTAAGTCGCGGACTCAAGGAACTCAATAAGTTAAAAACCTCTGGCCTTACTGGTAGGGAGCTATTTATGCTTCAGGATACTTATGGTTTTCCACTTGAGCTTTCCGTCGAAGAAGCTAAGCGTCAGCAAATCAAGCTGAGTTCAGATTGGCAGGTTGAATTCGACCAATGTCTCGCCGCTCAACGTGAACGTTCCAAAACTGCTTCTGAAGGTATGTTTAAAGGTGGACTTGAAGACCATAGCGAAATGTCAACTAAATATCATACCGCAACTCATCTCCTACTTGCCGCCTTGCAAAAATTGATAGACCCAAAGATTGGTCAGGCTGGTTCAAACATTACATCCGAGCGTCTTCGTTTTGACTTTAATTTAGATCGTAAATTAACGCCAGAAGAGATTAAGGCTCTCGAAGATCAGGTTAACCAATGGATTCTTGAAGATCATACTGTTACTTTTGCAGAATTTGAAAAAACATACGCTAGAGATACCTTGCATGCTCATGGTCAATTCTGGGAGAAATATCCAGACACTGTCAAGGTTTATACTGTTGGTGATTTTGAACATCCAGTTTCTCGTGAATTATGTGGTGGGCCTCACGTCGAACATACTGGCATGCTTGGCAAATTCAAAATCAAGAAAGAGGAATCTTCTTCTGCCGGCATTCGTCGTATCAAAGCCGTCTTGGAAAATTAAATAATTCACCTGATTTTAGTCGTTCTTCGTCACCATGTCGTATAATAAACAAAAAGTGGAGACATATGGAACGACTAATTAATTATTTTATCCCTCAAAATTATCAACTTGAACTTCGTGTTAATAAAAATACGGAGGAGGTTCAAGGACATACCATTATTTCTGGCGAGACGAAAGCTTCAACATTAAAACTTCATGCCAGAGACTTAAAAATTTCTAAAATACTTATTAATAATAAACCAGTAGAGTTCACCTTAGATCCTAATAATCAATTACTGATTATTAATAAAGTAGAAAAAGACCAGTCGGTATTTATTGACATACGTTATACTTTTAAACTCAGTCATAACATGATCGGTATGTATTTGTCGACCTATAAATACGAAGGCAGGGAAGAGCGTATCGTTTCTACTCAGTTTGAATCACATTATGCTAGAATGATGTTTCCTTGTATCGATGAGCCTGAAGCCAAGGCAACCTTTGACTTAAAGGTTATCGATACCGATATCGAGGATACAATTCTCAGCAATATGCCAATTCTTTCAGAACGAGTTTTAACCTACACCTCCGTAAATGCCGATTTGAATCCTAAAGAAGATCCAAACGCCCTCAATCTAAATGCTAAAGTTTCTCGTAAGATTGTCACCTTCAAAACTACCCCCAAAATGTCTACGTATTTGTTGGCAATTTGTATCGGTAAATTTAATAAAGTTTCCGGCACTAATCAGCACGGCATAGAAGTGGCAACCTACGGCGCACTTAATCAGCCAACTGAGTCCCTAGAATTCTCAAATCAAATTGCCATGGAATCGCTAGATTTCTATGATCAACTCTTTGAAATACCTTATCCATTACCAAAACTTGACCAGGTAGCTATTCCTGACTTTGATGCCGGCGCTATGGAAAACTGGGGTCTAGTCACCTATCGTGAATCTTGTCTCCTCGCGGACCAAAACACACCACAAACCACCAAGGAATATATCGCAACCGTCGTTACCCATGAACTTTCGCATCAATGGTTTGGTAATCTTGTCACAATGCGTTGGTGGGATAATCTCTGGCTTAATGAAAGTTTTGCGAACATGATGCAATTTTATGCCGTCGACCACCTTCGTCCAGAGTGGCAAATTTGGCAAGATTATTTTACGGAAGACTGTCTATATGCACTTCGTCGAGATTCTCTTGAGAATGTACAGTCGGTCCAGCAAACCGTCTCGGATCCTGCTGAAATCGACAGTCTCTTTGATGGAGCCATTGTTTATGCTAAGGGCTCACATTTGATGTTTATGCTTATGCGTCTAATGGGCGAAGAACAATTCTTCAAAGGCTTGAAAAAGTATTTCCAAAAATTCCAGTACCAAAATACTTCTGGTGACGATTTATGGGCCTGCTTACAAGAATTTGCCACCTTTGATGTTAAGAATATGATGGACTCTTGGATTTTGCAATCTGGGTTTCCATTAATTGATGGAGAAAAACAACAGCGTTTTCTCGCTGATGGTTCTACTGATCAAACCACATGGGTTCTCCCAAAAATCACCGATGATATGTCCGGTCATTATCTAATAAAGCTATCGGACGATGATTTTGAGAAAAAAATACAAAACTTTCAAAATCTAAACTTTGAACAAAAACTCAGGCTATTGATTGATCGTAGCATGCTCATGCGCACACCATATATTAATACTAGTAGTATTTTTGATTTGCTACCTAAATTCGAAAAAGAAAAGCAGGAGTCGATCTGGCAGCTAATTGTTACTATTGTAGCTAATCTTAAAATCTTCTTCCCCCCAACTTCCGAGTATTTTCCTCTATTCAAGAAATATCTTTTAAGGCTAGTTGCTTATAATATTGAGCGTCTCGGCCTTAGCACAGTCGCAGACAGCGCAGACGACTTAAAGCTCCGACCACTTGTTCTTAATTTCGCCATCTATGCGGAGGATCAAGATATTTTATCAAAGCTATCTAATATTTATGATCAGGAAATAGGGAAAAATATGAACTTCTCAGCAGTCTCTCCTGAGCTTCTTGACATAATTATCGATGCTAAATACCGCTATTCTAAAGAAGAACTCTTTGAGCCTCTGCTTGAACGATATCAACAAGAATCTAATCCAGTTTATAAATCAATTATCTTAGAGACTTTGACTGACAGCCGTAAAGAAGAACATGTTAATAGGCTTATCGATTTGCTCGAAGATCAAGAGACAGTAAGACTACAAGATCATCTCACCTTCCTGTCTTTGCTTCTTTCTAACCATTGGTCAAAACAACTGGCTCTCGAATGGTTTTACGCTCATTGGGATTATATAAAAGAGATTACAAAGAATAAGTCGATCGATGATTATATTCGAGTTGTCGGGGCACGTGTCTCAAACCAATCTGAGGCAGAGCAGTTCAGTCAGTTCTGTGACCAGGAAAGAAACAATAAGGCTGTCGCCCGAGCTATTAAAATAGCAGAGTATGGTATCAAAATCACACTTAAATGGCGCGAACGTGAAGCAGAAAATGTCTATCAGAAAATTCAGCAATTATAAAAAAGCTACATCAGCAGAAAAAATAATATATATAGTTAATAAAACAGCGCGTTTAAAATTTGTAATTAACAGGGGTCAGAAACATAAATTATAAAAAAAATAAAAAAACTTAAAAAATCTTTCAAAAAACCCTTGCAAACTTTCAAAAGCTGTACTACAATAC
>ERZ773213.1382-NODE-1382-length-12897-cov-9.884987_pt1 | contig 12897 bp, 8 predicted proteins | sample MGYA00580996_ERZ773213 | MGnify/ENA primary metagenome ERZ773213 (study PRJEB29015, sample SAMEA2738152) | human oral metagenome | biome: human oral; feature: human-associated habitat; material: saliva | place: China | collected 2197 ...
TGCGGCAAGTGCTTCCCGTGAGTCTGTGCGTGTTAGCCCATGAGTCACCCGGCCAGTCCGGGTGCGGGGCGAGTGTGGTGGGCCAGGTACGGCAAAGAGCGGAGGACAAAAGGTCCTCCCCCACACTCCGCCGCGGTCCCCACCATCTTCATGGGGACAGATATGGGATAACTTCATGACTCACTCCAGCAGTACTGCGCCTGGCGCCTCCGACGCTCAGAGCCAGGACGGCAACGGCCCCCTCAGCCTCGATGCGCTCTTCTCCGCCGAGCTCTCCGGCGGCGAGCAGACCGGCCCGACCAAGAACGATGAGGAGAGCACTGTCGCCGCGCCGCACCACCGCGACGGCACCACCTCCTCCCCCGAGGACTTCGCCACTCCCGCCTCCTCTGATTCCCCTGAGGACCCGGAGGACGTCGACCACGAGGAGGAGGCGGACGACATCGACCGAGACCTCCCCGAGGCCGACCCGGAGGACGGGATCGACGACTCCGATGAGGACGACGGCGTCGACATTGATGAGGACGAGGTTGACGGCCACACCCCCTTCATCGACACCGATGCCGACTCCGACAGCCACCAGCGCGACGTCGAGCGCGCCGCCTCGCCGCGCGACCGGGACAAGAGCGAGGTGAGGACCGCTCACGAGGATGAGGAGATCACCTTCGCCGACCTGGGTCTTCCCGGTGACCTGCTCAAGGCCGTCACCGACATGGGCTTCGTGACCCCCACCGCCATCCAGAAGGAGGCGATCCCGGTTCTGCTGGCCGGCCGCGACGTCGTCGGCGTCGCCCAGACCGGAACCGGCAAGACGGCGGCCTTCGGGCTTCCGCTGCTCGACGCCGTCGACTCGCGTGACAACGTCGTTCAGGCGCTCGTTCTGGCCCCCACCCGCGAGCTCGCGCTCCAGAGCGCCGAGGCCATTACCGACATGGCCGCCCGCTCCCGCGGACTGGAGGTGGTGGCCGTCTACGGCGGCGCCCCCTACGGCCCCCAGATCGGCGCGCTCAAGGGCGGCGCCCAGGTCGTCGTCGGCACTCCCGGCCGCGTCATCGACCTCATTGACAAGGGCGCGCTCCAGCTCGACGACGTGCGCTACTTCGTCCTGGACGAGGCCGACGAGATGCTGCGGATGGGCTTCGCCGAGGACGTGGAGACGATTGCGGAGTCTCTTCCCACCGATCGGCGCACCGCCCTGTTCTCCGCGACGATGCCGCCGGCCATCCAGGCCGTGGCGCGCCAGCACCTTCACGAGCCCGTTCAGGTCGAGGTCTCCAGGCCGGCCTCCACTGTCGCCACCGTCCACCAGACCTACGCGGTGGTTCCCTTCCGTCACAAGATCGGCGCCGTCTCCCGGGTCCTGGCCGTCACCGACGCCGAGGCCGCCATCGTCTTCGTACGGACCAAGTCCACGGCCGAGGACGTCGCCATCGAGCTGGCGGGCCGGGGCATCCAGGCCGCCGCGATCTCCGGTGACGTGCCTCAGCGCGAGCGCGAGCGCCTGGTGGAGCGGCTGCGCGCCGGCACCCTCGACGTGCTGGTGGCCACGGACGTCGCCGCCCGAGGCCTGGACGTGGACCGCATCGGCCTGGTGGTCAACTTCGACGTGCCCCGCGAGGCCGAGGCCTACGTGCACCGTATCGGTCGCACGGGCCGCGCCGGCCGCCACGGCGAGGCCGTCACCTTCCTGACCCCCAAGGAGAAGGGCAAGCTCCGCCAGATCGAGCGCCTCACCGGAAGCCGTCTGGAGGAGATCACCCTGCCCTCCCCCGCGGACGTCTCCGAGCACCGCGCCCGCAAGCTCCTGTCCAAGGCAGCCGCCCGCCACGAGCGCGGCCGTCTGGACATGTACCTGCCGCTGGTCGCCGACTCCGCCCGGGAGCTGGACATCGACGTCGAGGAGCTGGCAGCCACGTTGCTGGCCCTGGCCGTGGGAGACGAAGGACCACGCAGGCGCGAGGACCGGGGCGGTGAGCGCCCCCAGCGCGCCCGCCGGGAGGAGAACCTCGACTCCGAGGGGACCTTCCTGTCGGCCTCCTTCGAAGGCGGCCGGGAGAAGGGCCGTCGCGCAGAGCGAGGAGACCGCGGCGAGGGACGCCGCTCGGCCACGCGTTCCGGGCGCCGCGAGCACGAGGGCCCCGGGACCGTCTACCGCGTGGAGGTCGGGCACCGCGACCGGGTCCTGCCCGGAGCGATCGTGGGCGCGCTGGCCAACGAGGGCGGTATCGAGGGCTCCGACATCGGCAAGATCGACATCCTCCAGTCCTTCTCCCTGGTCACGATCTACGCCGACCTCAGCCCCGAGCAGCTGAGCGTCATGGGGCGGGCGACCTTTGCCGGCCGCGAGCTGCGGATCCGTCCCGACGAGGGTCCGGGGCACGGCTGGTCCGGCCCCAACGGCGCCGAGCGGCGTCCTAAGCGGCGTGACTGGGAGGACCGCAAGGACCGTGGCGACCGCAGCGACCGCGGCGAGCGGTCGGAACGCGGTTTCCGTCCCCGCCGTGAGGACGGCGAGCGCGGTTGGAAGGACCGTGATGGGCGCGGCGGCAGGGGCGGCTACGACCGCTCGGAGCGCGGGGAGCGCCGTGACAACCGTCGGTGGGATGAGCGCCGTGGCGATCGGGACGGCTTCCGTGGCCGGCGCGAGGACCGGGGTGGCCGCGGCTACGACCGCGACGGGCACCGGGGCGAGCGCCGTGGCTACGGCGAGCGCAACCAGAACCGCTTCGGCGGCAACCGGGGCGGCTTCCGCGGAGGGCGCGGCGAGCGCTGAGTCCCGAGGACTCCTCTGATGCGGTTGGGGGCGGCAACATGTGTTGCCGCCCCCACTACTCTTCCCCTACTCCGCCATCTGGTCGTCGCATGGGTGGGTGCTCAGGCCCTGCGCACCCGCACGGTCCCCATCTGGGTGCGGGCCCGCAGCTCGAGGCGTCGTTCGAGGGCATCGGGGCGCTCCTGGCGGGGCAGGTCGGTGGCGACTCGACCGAAGTCGGAGTGGCAGTCGGCCAGGACCGCGGTTCCCTCGGGCACTCCCACCGACACGGTTCCCATCTCGCTGGACAGATCCAAGGATCCTTCATGGGCCTCGACGATCTTGACCGAGCCTGCCTCCGTGTGGGCAGACACCGTGCCGGAGGTCGAGCGGATGCGCACCGAACCGGCCTGAGCCCGCACGCTCCCCTCATGCAGGGCGCCGATGACGATGGAGCCGGCGTCGGCGTGCACCTGCGCACTCATGCAGTCGCCCAGCCGGATCGATCCCGCCGAGGTCCGGATCTGCACGTGCTCCCAGGAGTGCTCAGCGCTGATCGATCCGGCATCGAGGCGGGCGTCCAGGTGCGTACCGTGCGGCACCGTGACCCGAACTCGAGATGTCTGCGGGCCCCACGGCCAGATGCCAGCGAATCGTTCACGTCCCACGAGAGCGATCTGGCGGATGCTCACCTCGGCCCCGTCGGCGGTGACGTCCAGGAGGGGTGTCAGGCTCTCATCGGCCTCGACGGTGATCGCGCTTCCCGTCCCAGGCGCGGTCACCACGCTCAGGGTGGACAGGTCCAGGACGAGGTTCGGCTGAGCGTCATCGGGAAGGTCGAAGGTCCAGATCGGCATGGGTGGTCTCCTCAGGTTTCAGGTATCTGCGCGGACCGCCACGATGTGGTCATCCAGCGGGTGAGTCATTGGGATCAGGTGAGATCAGTGGCACGACGGCGCGCTGGTACGGGGTCAGCCGAACCAGCCGGTGAGCGTCGCCCCCGAGCTCCGGTGCTGCGCCGGTCCGGCACGCCAGTCGGTGGGGCGTCCACCGTCGGAGCCACTCGCAGAGCGATCAGACCCCGCCCCGTCGTTCCCGGTGCTCGGCGGGCGCTGGGAGCCCGACGCGGACGACTGTTCCGACAGCGCACCTCGAGCCGCTTCCACGAGCCAGGCGTTGACCGAACGTCCCTGCACCCGGGCGGCGGCATCGATCTGCTGCTTGAGTGACTCGGGCAGGCGCAGCGTCGTGCGGACCTCCGGGCCCTCCTCCACCTCAGGTACTGCGTGCACCGGAGTCTCGGCATGGCGGTCCGGGCCCGTCACGTGGTCCTGCTCCCGCTCATCAGACCGATCAGCCTGGGTCACCAGGAGATGGGGCGTCGCACCGTCCATCACAACGGCGACATGAGCTCCGTCGAGCTCGCCGTTGAGCTCATCTGCGGTGTCCGTGAGCATCTGCACGGCGACGAGGCGCAGCGCCGGATCGAGTGCAGCCGCCAGGGAGCGGGCCACGTCCTGGGTCCGGTCGTCACCCAGGGACGAGGTCTCCACGAGGGTACGACGCAGGGTCTCGGTGTAGGCATCCACATGCATGACACCATGATGACACTACTAGCCACCCCAGCCAAGAGAGTTTGGTGTCAAGTTGATGTCAGATCGGAACATGATGGTGTCACATCAGGCGATTCGCTCCAGAATCCGCGCGAGCTCCACCCATCCATGTGTTTCGGCCCTGAGCGGCTCGATGAGCTCGGCGTTCACGACCTCGTCGGTGGCCCGGCGCAAGCGCTCGACGATCCGCCTGCGGTGACGCCTGGCCTGAAGGCCGGCCAGGAACGTCCCCAGACCCGCCAGGACCAGTCCGATCAGCAGGCCTCCGAGCAGGAGGACGGTGGGCCAGGGGACTGCCCCCCAGCGCGGAACGTCGATGCTGATGAGCAGGAGGTAGTCCTCCAGCACGTGGATGGCCACCAGCCACAACCCGCCGATGAGCGCAGCCAGTGCGGTCACCCACTGCAGCACGTTCGCAGCTTTCCACCAGACCGGGCGCTTCCACGTCCCGTAGTCCACCTGGGCCACAGCCAGTTCCAGAGGCTCGGCAAGCCTCTCGGCGCGCTCGTCGCTGCGCAGAACGGCCTGAGCGGCCAGGTCACCGGGCAGGGCGGAGCAGGCCGCCACGGCGTAGACGTGAGCACTGCTGCGCAGCCTGCCCGTTGCGGCAGGTCCTGCGGGGGGCAGGGAGGTCAGGTCGATGACGCCGGAGCCCGTGGCGCCGTCGGATCGTTCCGCGTCTGCAGACTTCGGGGCCGGCGGACGCCCGGTCCCCAGGTGAAGGGCTCGAAGCGGATCGCGTCTGAGGTGTCCGATCCACCGCAGCCAGAACCAGCCGACTCGGGTGCGGGCCCGGTGACGGTCCGATCCTTCAACCGCCTGTGAGACGACGTCGACCCCGGCGAGGCTCGCAGCCGCCTGCCGCAGGGCAGTGAGGGAATGACGTACCTGCGGCTCCTGCTGAGCGGCCGGGCCCGGTGTTGGCGCACCACGGCCGGATGGAGCGATGAGCCCCGTGCGCTCGCCCAGCTCGCTGGCTGCGCGCCGGGCGTGGGCGGCAAGGCTTCGCGCACTGGCCAGCCTGTTCGAGGCGACCGAGGCCACGGTGCGTGCCAGGGTCTCTACGCCCTGTCCGGTGCGGGCGCTGACGGCAATCACTGAGACGGCTCCAAGACCCTCTCGGTCCAGGATCCTCCTGAGGTCGGCGAGCACTGCGTCCCGGCTGTCGGGGTCGAGGCGATCCACCTGGTTGAGGGCGACCACCATGACCTCGGCGTGCGCCGCCATAGGGATGAGGAAGTCGCGATGAACGACGCCATCGGCGTACTTCTCCGGATCGAGGACCCACACCAGGACGTCGACCTTGCCCGCCATGCGCTCGGCGATGGCCCGGTGCGCGGGTTCGTCGGAGTCGATGTCGGGCAGATCGACCAGCACCGTCGTCTCGCCCAGGGCCCAGCCGCCGTCGACGCGCACTCTGTGGTTGATGGAGAGCCAGTCCAGCAGCTCAGTGGCCTCAGCGGCCGTGTCCGGGACGACGGCGAGGGGCTGGGTCGTCGTCGGGCGGGTGCGGGCGGTTCGGGACACCTCGGAGCCGGCCATGGCGTTGGTGAGGCTGGACTTGCCCGACCCGGTCGCCCCGAGAAGGGCCGCCACCGTGGTCTGCGGCGCCAGACGCCGTCGGTGGGAGGCCTGCGTGAGGACGTCCCGGGCCTGGGTGAGCTCTTCGCGCAGACCGAGCTGCTCGCCCAGGTCGACCGCCCTGGCCAGGTCCTCAAGAACCTGAGGCAGGTCAAACGCCTCGGAGCAGTCGGTGGTCACCTGACCCTCCTCCCGGCCGTACGGCGACCGCGGGCAGCCGGCAGGACGCGCAAGGACGTGGCCGCCTCCTGGCAGGCCCGAAGCTGTTCTCGCAGCGTGTCCGCGCTCGGGGTGGGCAGCGGAAGAGCGTCGGTGAAGCACTTCGCCTGGTTGGCGAACAGAGCCGTGGCACGCTCGCTGAGGTCCTCCCGGGCCCGCTTGGTCATGCCACGCATCGCCTGGTCCCCGAAGACGGCCTCCAGGACACGCTGAGCCAGGATGGCGGTACCTCCCGCGATCCCCACCTCTCCCCCGGTCAGTCCACCGGTGTGAGCGAAGACGAGAATCATGAGAACGACTCCGGCGCCGTTGACCCCCAGGGACAGCAGGCGGGCAGTGAGCCGTTTGTCGGACCCCTCGGATCGAACGAGCGTGAGAACCTGACGCTGCCAGTCGTGGACGAGGGCGGCGGCGACAACCTCCAGGCCGGTCTGACTGGGCACCTCCGCCAGAGCCCGGTTGAGCGCCTGCTGGGAGGTGCCGGCCCGTCTCCAGGAGCGTTCCGTGGCCAGGCAGGCCCGTTGGGACTCGGCGACCAGGAGCTCAACCAAGGAGGAGCCGATCGCCTGCTCGACGCGCTTGGCCGGCGCCGGACGTCCCCGCAGAAGCGACGTGACGCGGTCGCGGACCCGCCCCACCTGCACCTCCAAGGACCGGAACAGGTCTCCGGTGCCCACGAACTCCTGCCAGCGGGCCAGCACCTCGCCATGCAGCATGGAGCCGTCCTCGGTGGCCTCGATGACGCGCTCGAGAGCGTCATCGTGCTCGGAGGTGGCTGCTCGCCGCAGCTCGGCGTGCTCGGCCTCCTGGGAGGCCAGCTCGACGGCGAGCAGCTCGCTCTGCGCCAGGAGGGAACCAATGGCGCCGGTCAGACTGCGGTGCGCGACGTCCTGGCGAGCAGCCGCGTCGGAGGCCAGCGCCCCCAACCACTGGCGCAGCGGCGAGACGCAGGACTCGGGCAGGAAGCCGTCATCGTCCAGAGCGGTCTCGGGAATCGTGAAGACGGGTGCCTCGGCCAGGTGCGCCTGCGCGAGCCGGCGCCGCAGGTCGGCCTCCACCTCGATCTGCGCGCCCTGCGGTACGCGGTCCAGGACGATGGCGGCCGTGATGTGCCGCTCGGCCGCGGCCCGCAGGTGCTCCCAGGGAACGGCGTCGGCGTAGCGGGCCGCCGTGGTGACGAAGATCCACAGGTCCGCCCCGGCCAGGAGCGTGGCAGCCAGGTCCCGGTTGTCCTCGACCACGGAGTCGACATCGGGTGCGTCCACGATCGCCAGTCCCTCGGGCAGCCCCTCGCAGTCCCGCAGCTCGAGCTCTCTGGGCGTGTGATCGGTGGCCGGGCTCGCCGGTGCGTCGGCGTCCACGCGCATGCGCGACAGAGACCCCAGGACCCGGTCGGTGTCGAACCAGGCGGCGTCGGTCGGTGCGTGCAGCAGCAGGGGGCGGCGCGTGGTGGGGCGGATCGCCGAGGCCCTGGCCACGTGCCGGCGAACGAGCGAGGACACGAGGGTCGACTTGCCGGCCCCGGTCGAGCCGCCCACCACGGCCAGCAGCGGTGCGTCCAGGCTGGCCAGGCGGGGAAGGACGTAGTCACCGAGCTGGTCGCGGATGAGCGTGGCCTTGTCCGAGGCCGCAGCGGTTCCCTGAAGGACGTAGGGCATGGACAGGGCCGTCAGGCTGTCCCGGAGGGCGGACAGTGCCCTGGTCGCCTGATGGACGTGGTGCGTGCTGCTGGACTCGCTCCGGCTAGGGGTCATGAGGCTGAGTCGACCTCGCAGCCGTCCTGGCCATCGGCCGGGGAGCAGGCCGCAGCCGGGCTGACGGTGATCCGTGGGGCGGCATCCTCGGCGGGCGGCTGCCAGGTGGCGGCGTCGGCCTCGACCTGCTCGCCGGAGCGGATGTCCTTGACCGAGTCGGGGGCTCCCTCGGCGCCGGGGAACCACACGAAGGGGATGGAACGCTTGTCCGCGGCCTTGATCTGCTTACCGAACTTGGCGGCGCTGGGGGCCACGTCGGCGCTGATGCCGCGGGCGCGCAGCGCATCGGCGACGGCGTCGGAGGCGCAGCGGTGGGCCTCGTCGGTGACGGCCACGAGCACCGTCGTGGGCACGGGTCGACTGACCTGCACCAGGCCCTCGCCGATGACGCGGGCCAGGAGCCGGGACAGGCCGATGGAGATGCCCACACCGGGGAAGGTGCGCTTGCCGTTGGTGGCCAGGGAGTCGTAGCGGCCCCCGGAGCACACTGAGCCCAGATCCTCGTGGCCTGCCATGAAGGACTCGTAGACCGTGCCGGTGTAGTAGTCCAGTCCGCGAGCGATCTTGAGGTCGGCGATGACGGCGCCGGGGCGGCGCCGTCCAGTGGCCTCGAGCAGGGCGGTCAGCTCGGCCAGGCCCTCGATGAGGAGCTCGGTGGGCTCGGCGCCGGCCAGCGCCCGCAGGACCTGATCGGAGACGTCCTGACCATCGGTGCCGGTGATGGTGGCGAGCCTGAGGGCCTGTGCCGCCTGCTGCGCGGTGGTGCCGACGCTCTGGGTGAGCTCGGCGGCCACCTTCTCGGGACCGATCTTGTCGAGCTTGTCGACCACGCGCAGGACCTCGATGAGCCGGTCGGTGTCAATGCCGATCGACTGGTAGAAGCCCTGGGCGACCTTGCGGTTGGAGACGTGGATGGTGACCGCGGGCACCGGCAGGGCGCTGAGCGCCTCGTGCATGATGAGGGGGACCTCGACGTCGTGGTGGAGCGGCAGGGCGCCGTCACCGACGATGTCGATATCGGCCTGGATGAACTCGCGGAAGCGTCCCTCCTGGGGCCGTTCCCCGCGCCAGACCTTCTGGATCTGGTAGCGCTTGAACGGGAAGGTCAGCAGCCCGGCATTGTCCACGACGTAGCGGGCGAAGGGGACGGTCAGGTCGAAGTGGAGCCCCAGCTGCTTGCGCGGATCCGTCTCGGACTCGGCGTCGGCGGGATCGGCCTGAAGGCGGCTGAGCAGGTAGACCTCCTTGGAGGTCTCCCCCTTCTTCGTCAGCTCGCTCAGCGGCTCGACGGCGCGGGTCTGGATGCCGCTGAAGCCGTGGAGCTCGAAGGTGCGGCGCAGGATGTCGACGAAGTGCTGCTCGACGATGTGGCCCGCGGGGAGCCACTCGGGGAAGCCGGACAGTGAGGAGAGAGCTTGTCGTACCTGTGCCATGGTCCGCATTGTGTCATGACGAGCAGTGAGCCTGCGCGTCGCCGTCGGGCCCTGGCGCCATCAGGCCTTGAGGTCTCCCCCACGGATCTTGGCCTCGGCGAGGTAGGGGTTGCCGTGGTGCTCGTGCTCCATGGTGGTCACTGCGCCGTGCCCGGGCAGCAGGATGGTGGCCGGGTCGACGGCGTTGGCCAGGAAGCGCAGGGTGGCGAGCATCTGCACCTGGTCCCCGCCGGGCAGATCGGTGCGTCCGACGGAGCCCTTGAAGATGACGTCGCCGTCGAGGGCCATGAGGTAGGTGTGCTCCTCGTCGGCGACGGCAGGGTCGTCATCGATGACCTCGGCCTCGTAGAGCAGGGCGTTGTCGGCCAGGCGGGCCTCGAAGAAGAACAGCGTGGAGCCCTCCGAGTGGCCCGGGGCGGGGACCGCGCGCAGCGCGATACCGGGGGCCAGCTCGATGGCCTGGGAGAAGCCGTCTCCCGGGAAGAGACGGATGTCGGCGGGCTGCTTCCACTCGCTGCCGGCCATGTCGGTGAAGGTCATGCCGTTGGCGCTGATACCGGTGGTGATGTCGGGCTCCTCGAGCCGGTAGCGGTCGCGCTCGGGGATGTAGACCGGCACGTCCACGGCGTCGTCACTGGTGAGCAGGCCCTCGGCGTGGGCGGCCTCGATGAGCGCCTGGCTGTCCCACACGTGGTCGGCGTGACCGTGGGTGAGCAGGATGGCGCTCAGGGTGAGCCGATGGGAGCGAAGCAGGGCCAGGGCGCCGCGGGCGGCACCGGCTCCGGGGTCGACGACGAGGGCGGGTTCGCCCGGGCCTGCGGCCAGGACGTAGCAGTTGGCGGCGAACACGGGTGCGATGGTGCGCTCCAAGATCATGCCCCCACCCTACTTGGGTCGTCTGGGAACAGTGACGATACGGATAAAAGAACTGCTCCGGTCCGCATGACCCGGCTGGCTCACCGAAGGTGGAGCCGCCGCCCCCACCAGTGCTCAATGAGCCAGCGGTCGTGGCTGGCGACGATGAGCGTGCCCGTCCATGTCCTCAGAGCGGCCTCGAGCATCTCGAGGGCGTCCAGGTCCAGGTAGTTCGTGGGCTCGTCGACGACAAGCACCTCAGGCCCAGCAGCAGCGGCCAGGGCCAGCTGAACGCGGCGCTGGTTACCGTCGGAGAGCTCGCTGACGGGACGGTTCCACAGGCGCGGGTGCAGTGCGCCCCGGCCGCTGTCCCCAATCCCCTCGGTCCACACACTCTCATCCATCCCAGGGTCGCCGAGTTTCGGCAGGTGCTGGGGTATCCGGAGCACCGAACCGGATACCGTGAGGCTGCCGACGGAGTCCTCCGTGGGCGCTGACCGTCTACCCATCCAGGTCAGAAGCGTGGACTTGCCGCTCCCATTGGCGCCGGTGACCAGCAGGTGCTCGCCTGCCATGACATCGACCGTGACCGGTGCAAGGCGCCCGGGTACGGCAGCTGACCGGGCCGAGACCGCCATCCCTGTTCGCGGCGCCGGTTCACTCAGGCCCAGCTGCAGGTCGTAGGAGCGGGGCCTGCGCACCTCGGTACTGGCGAGCGCCTCCAGCCGGCGGTCGTCCTGCGTCTGGCGCCGGGTGGAGACGCGCTGGGCGCGGTCGGCGTAGAACTTCCGGGCTATGCGGGCCTCGGTCCGGGGCGCTGCCCCGCTGTGCCCAACGATCTCGGAGTCGCGACGGTGACGCACGAGCTTGCGCCGCTGCTCCTGCTGACGCTGGTGAAGACTGCGGTGGGACGACCTGGCGTGCGCCTTCTCCACGAGGTAGTCGCTGTATCGCCCCGAGCACCGGTAGGCACCCATGGGGCCGCTGTCCCCGGAGGCGGTGGCGAGTGCCTGCCACGGCGCTGTGTCGAGGTCGACGACGGCGGTGGCCACCTCGTCAATGAAGGCACGATCGTGAGAGGAGAACAGGACCGGTCCGGGCCATGACACCATCATCTCGCTCAGGTAGCTACTGCTACCGGCATCCAGGTGGTTGGTGGGCTCGTCGAGCACCAGCGCCTGACCGGCTGAAAGAAGCAGAGCGGCGATCTCCAGCCTCCCCCGTTGGCCCGGCGACAGGGAGGAGACAAGGCGGCCTGTATCCACGCGCCCCAGTCCCAGCCCGGCGAGCGCCTCAGCCCGTCGAGCCGGCAGGTTCCAGGCGTCGAGCGACTCGAGCCGGGTCAGTAACACGTCGTAATCCTCGGCGAGGGAGCCGGTTTCAGCTCCGGCATGGGCGATGGCCTCGCCCATGCGCTCGAAACGATCAAGCGCGTCCAGAGTCTCAGCGCAGACGGCGTCGAGATAGCCCTCGATCGACGTGGCGGTCGCCTCCTCCAAGTCGGCCGCCTGCGGGCCAGGCTGCTCGGGAATGCTGACAGTCCCCTGGTCAGGTGACAGCTCACCGGTGGCCAGGCGCAGGAGCGTGGACTTCCCCGATCCGTTGGGGCCGACGACGCAGACGCGTTCGTCGTCGGAGACCGTGAGGTTGATGCTCTCCAGCAAGGGGGCGGAGGTGTAGGAGAAGCTGACATGGGAGAAACTGATCGCAGGCATGACTCGTCCTTGGCATGAGGCGGTGGGGGCACAGGGGCGAGTCACGCGAGCATGGTCACATGCTAACAGCGCCAGCCGTCGACGAGGTTGGGGCAACCGACACCGGCCCGCTCGTGAGGGGCACCGGCGCTCAACGAATCAACTGAAATCAGTGGGGCGAAGGATGGTGAATGGAGCCAGCGGGAACGTAGACTTTCGACACTGCCGTCCTCCGACGGCACCTCACCACCACCCGGCTTGAGAGCCGGGCGCGAACGGAACGGAGCGGTCACGCCGCTCCCTCCCCGTCAACCATGAAGGAGCATCCCGTGACTGAGCGGAACCAGCCCGACAACCGGCCTGACGACCAGCCCAAGGCTGAGCAGGCCGACCAGCCGACCGGCCTTGACGAGTCGGCAGCGCCCACCCCGACGGAGCCGGCACCTGACACCGTCTCCTCCCCCGTCACCGACGTAGCGGCCGACGCCACGGCCGACGTCGCCGCCCCGAAGGAGTCCGAGCCCAGCGAGCCTTCGGACCGGCCCACCGAGGAGTCCGCGCAGGCCGTCTCTGACGAGTCGGTCTCTTCGGCTTCCGAAGATCCCGCGCCGACCGAGCAGCCTGCCGAGGAGACTCAGAGGCCCGAGACCGCAGAGGCCACCCAGGGGGACGCCACACCGACTCCTGCCGAGGTCCCCGCCCCGGCCGTGGCTCCCGCAGTGCCCGCAGAGCCTGCCGTCGACCCGCAGGAGGCTATGGATGCCGCCAAGTGGGGGCGCGTGGACGGCGAGGGCCGGGTCTACGTCCAGGACGGCGGGACCGAGCGCGAGGTCGGTCAGTTCCCCGACGCTCCGATCGCCGAGGCCATGGCCTTCTATGTGCGCCGCTACTTGGACCTCAAGGCGACCATCGACCTGTTCGCCACCCGTTTGCCCCAGTTGAGCGTCCGTGAGATCGATACGACCCTGTCGTCCATCTCCGAGTCCCTCACCGAGC
>ERZ773213.1387-NODE-1387-length-12877-cov-90.758462_pt1 | contig 12877 bp, 7 predicted proteins | sample MGYA00580996_ERZ773213 | MGnify/ENA primary metagenome ERZ773213 (study PRJEB29015, sample SAMEA2738152) | human oral metagenome | biome: human oral; feature: human-associated habitat; material: saliva | place: China | collected 2197 ...
GGTTCGTGTACGACACACCGTCGGGCCGCTTACGCAAACCCGCCCCATCAGCATGGATTGTAGTAGCGGCGTAGTAGAGGATTTCCTTGGTGGTGGGTAGAGTCGGCTCCGAACTCAATTTTGTATTGAAGGAGAAATAGAGACATGCGATCGCTTTTCTATTCCCATCTGGCATCGTATAGGTGCGCATTATGCCGTCGCAGACTTGCCCTGTGCCAGCAGCGCGAGCATCAGATGACGCACTCCCCTCCGCCGTCTCACGCGCCCTGCCATCATTTGCAGTCTCCGTTGGATCGACGTTATCCCCCGAGGAGGATTCCTGTTCTCTCCGCCACGCCGCGGCACCAACAGAGTTTCCCGAGCCGACGGCGCAGAATGCCTGACGGCCCTCCTTTGCAAACGCACACGAAGAGTCAGATTGAGAATTGTCTGCGACAGCTGGCGCGATTGCCAGTGCGAATACACATACTACACAAGCGTACAACGAAAATCCGGTACTACTATTCACTATCTGCCTCCGTGCTTCCTTGGGTGGCAACCCAGCGCTCATCTTTCCAGGTCATGAAAAGAGTAATGCGAGAACTGTATTCATAGTCCTTGTTAATAATTCTCTGACCTGCGCATGTGATGCCATCATTAGAAACGACCTGGAATGATACTCCGATCGTGTTGGGCTGAGCGTTCCATTTCGGGTCTGTTACGGGTGCGACCGAGACGACCCGTGTTATTGTTAACTGGTTACCGTATGTCCAGCCATTTGAGTACAGAGCTTCGATAGCGTTAGTGAACGACTCTGCGAAATGAGAAGAAGAATCTGACATATCGATGAATGGTTGCGTGTCGCCGGTGTTCCATGCGTAAATCTCAAGGGCGAGGTAGTGCTCGGCGGCGAGTTCTGCTCCTCTTTCGGTGTTCTCTTTGGCCTCCTCGGGTAGTTCGGGTTTGGTGTAGGTGGATGCTGCGTGTTCGGCGGGGCGTACGAGGACGCCGTCTGGGCCGATCTGGTATCCGCCCGACATCGCCGCCTCGGTGGAGGCCGTGGCCGAGGCACTGGGTGTGAAGTTGATGGGTGGGGTGGTGGCTGCCACGGTTGGCCTCTCACCCCAGGCCGGCCACCAGCCCTCGGCGACCCCGTTGATGTACACCGCGAAGACCGCGCCCGCGGCGAGGGCCACGTAGACCACGCGCATCCCCCAATAGAACGGCTCAACGTGCAGCCAGGCGCGGGCGCGGGCCCGGGCGCCCTTGGGGCGCCGCGCTTTGACCTCAGCGCGGTAGTCGGCCCACCTTTGGCGCAGCGTGTACTTGCGCGGCGTCGACTCGCGGCGGAATTGCTCCTCGTCTTCGTCGGTGACGGGGCGTTCGGATAGGGGTGGAACCATCATGGCCTCTCAACCTCCACAACGAGGTGTCCTCTGGCGCACCACCATCGTCGGCAGTGTGCCCTGTTATCACGCAAGAGTATGTGCGGAGACGATGCATAACAATAAGAATACGTTGTAACTACAGTCGGACGTTCTCCCACCTCACCCGCACGAACGTGCACCCACCCCCACAACCGAACCCCCACCTCGTCAAACAACACCAACAACGCCTCGGAGCAAACGAAGCCGCGGAGCGACGGAACAATGAGTTTGAGCTGAGGCGGAAGCGGTGGTTCACAACAACCGAATCGTGTCCGCGTGTTGATCCCGCGTGGGGGCGTGTAGGTGGCGGCGTTTCCAAGTGGGGGCGTGTAGGTGGCGGCGTTTCCAAGTGGGGGCGTGTAGGTGGCGGCGTGTAGGTGGCGGCGTCTCCGGGTGAGAACATTTCCGCGTGAGGGCGTGCCCGCGAGGGCAGTATGGTGTGCGGTTGAATTGAGTGTGCCTGTGTTCGATTCGTGGATGATCGAAGCGGATCTACTGATGAGGTGGCGCGCAGGGTGCCCCTGTGGATGCGAGCGCATCAAGCCCTCCCCAGGCACCCCAAGCTCGCACCGATCCGCCAAGTGCCTCCAGTGCCCGGCGGTCTGCAGTGTTCTGCCCGGGCGCGCCTTGGAATGGGACCTAGCGTCTGTCCGCTGCCACGAACCCCGCCTGCTGCTGCGTCAAACCCAGGAGCGCGGCTCCTTCGACGAGGCCGACGCTGCTCACGTTCGCGGGGGCGTCGCGCTGTCTGGTTTGTGGCTGCGCAAAACGTGGCCTGCAGAGGTAATCCGGCAGCGGGAGTCCTGTATTGTGGGCTGGGCGAGTCTCGAACGATCGTTGGCGAGCACTGTGATGGCATGGGTACGTACTTCCTGGGGCGACCGTATTCCCGGAACTCCGGCAGGCCTCGGCTTCGAACCCGACTGGCCTACGCCGCCCGCAGATGGGTTTCGTGCGTGGATGGGGTGGTGGCTGGGGTGCCGTGGTGGCGTGGGGTGAAGGTTGACGTCACTCCTCCAGGGGGCACTCCTTCGTGGCTGTCGGTGCACTGCGCCCATTATTGACGAGGCCTCCTCGGGTTTGTTGGGATGCTGCCTCGTCGTGCGGGTCTGAAGTCGCGTGTATTGACGAGGCCTCCTCGGGTTTGTTGGGGGAGACTTCGCGTGCGTTTGCTGGCGGGCGATGGTGTGGCATTCATGCAGATCAGTCAAGTGGATGATTCACGTAGCTGACATGATGGTCATAGTTTGCTTCATTTCGGTCTGACATGTAGTGCTTATGTGAGAATTGTGTAGTTAAGTGTTGAGCTTGTTATGCCTTGATACTGCTTGTAATTAGTGGGATTGATGTTTAGAGTTGTCTGCGTTGTCAAATGTATGGATGATAGTTACTGCATGGACAAAGTTGTCCACGCGCAGGCACAAGTGAAAGTCGAGGAACCATGCGCCGCAACGTTGCACGCATAGGGGTCGTCGCAGCGATCGCCCTGTCCATGAGCGTCGCTACGATGACCGCCCCGTCCACCAGAGCTGAGGACGCCCCCAGCCTGGTCGCGCCCGCCCGATCCAGCGCGGGTCTCATGAATTACGCCATCAACCTCTCCCAGCTTTCCGACGAGAACGCGATGGCGCGCGTCATTGAACTCCTCCCCAGCGTCGGGGGAACCCTCCTGACTCAGTACCCCGGATTGCACACCGTCTTCGCTCAGAGTGAGTCGGCCTCGTTCTCGCCGGACCTGAACGCGGTCCTGAGGGAGCACGGCATCGCGGTCCATTCGATCGGCCCGACTCGCGTGGCCGCGGTCCCCGAGTCCGAGCGGGCGACGGACCAAACTCCGCCGGCGGCCCCCGGCTCGGCGCCCGCAGAGGCGCCCGGCTCGGCGCCAGCAGCGGCGCCCACGGGCCTGACCATGCCCGACCCGAACGTCCCTGATCCTTTCCCTACCACTAACTGGGGGGCCGAGGCCATGGACGCGCGGGGCGCCGCCGAGGTGGAGGTGCCGCGCGCGCCCGTCACCGTCGGCGTCATTGACACGGGTATCGACGCCGCGCAGCCCGACCTGGAGGGCCGGGTCGATACGTCCAGGTCCGTGTCCTGTGACGTCAACGGAATCCCCAACGTGGGCGAGGAGGCGTTGCGCTACAACGGTATTCACGGCACGCACATCGCCGGAATCATCGCCGCCAACCACAACGACATCGGTATTGACGGTATCGCGCCGGATGCGACCCTCGTGTCGATTAAGACCGTCAATGATAAGGGGCGCTTGTACCCCGAGTACCTTGTGTGCGCCTACGACTGGGCCGTGAACCATGGCGTGGACATCGTCCACAATTCCTTCCAGATGGACCCGTGGCGGTTCTGGAAGTCTGACGACCCCGAGCAGGCAGCGGGCATGGAGGCCGCATTGCGCGCGATCTACACTGCGCAGGAGCGTGGACTCACCGTGTTGTCGGGCGCTGGTGACGATGGCCTGGACCTCGAGGAGACGACCGTGGACAGTTCGTCGCCCACCGATTCGACGCCGATTGAGAATCGCAACGTCGAGGGGGCCACGATGGTGCCCGCGATGGTCGGGGGCGTCGCCGTGGTGAGTGCGCTCGAGATGGTGGACCCGGACGCGGAGCCGCTCCGGGCGACCCTGAAGAGAACGGACACCTCCAACTACGGCTTCATGCACGTCGATTTTGCCGCGCCTGGACGGGACATCTACTCGACGTTCCCGAACCTGATGGTCCCCTCGAACTACGGGTATATGTCGGGGACGGCGGTTGCTGCCGCGCACGTGAGTGGCGTCGCCGCGCTCGTGAAGTCGACCCACCCCGCGCTGGTGGGCGAGCAGATCGCCGACCTGATGCGCAAGCAGGGGGCCTACGAGTACGGGAGGCTCGCGCGGCCGGCGGATAACAACGAGTATCGAGGCCGTGGCTTCCTGAGTGCGAGGAACGCGGTGGTCTACGATCAGGCGCAGCCGACGCTCGGCATGGTCGAGTACCGCGTGGGCGGGGGAGAGTGGACGAATCTGCGTGACGAAGTGGTTCCCGCCGGTCGCGTGAGCGTGCGCGTGTCGGCGCGCTCGCCCCTGAGCATGCTGAGTGTGGACGTCGCGGGCGTGGCCCAGGCGCATGCGCCCGGTGGCGGCGGCTACTTTGATGAGCCGACGACCGTGACGGTCGAGGACGTGGATCTCGCGTCCCTCATCCCCGAGGGCGAGGAGTACGTGACGGCTCGCGTTCAGGTCAGCGCGCTCGGCGTCAACGCGGACCGGCACGCTGACGATGACGTGAGTCGTTCCGTGTCGTTCACGGTCGCTCGTGACCCGGGCGCTGTGCCCACGCCGGAGCCGGAGCCCGACCCGGGGGAGGGCAGCGGTGTCGTCCCTGTCGACCCCGTGCCGCCGGGCATCATGTCCGTGCCTCGCACGAGCGCGCAGATGCCCCAGAACTATGCGGTGAACCTGGCCGCCGACGCGGATGACGCCACGTTCCAGCGCGCCCTGTACCAGGCCTCGTTGCTGGGCGGAATGGTGTTGGAGTCCTACCCGGCGTTGCGCACGTTCTTCGTCCAGTCCTCGTCGGCTGCTTTCGCGATGGACTTGGGGTTTGCGCTGGCGGATTCCGGTATTTCCTTCCATTCGGTGGGGCCGACCCGTCAGGCTCCCGTCGTGGGCAACGAGGCCATCGTGTCCCAGGAGCTTGAGGCGCCCGCATACCCGAGTGTTGAGGAGAAGCCGCCGGTGCCGGAGGGCCCCCACGTGGGCGGCGTTTACCCGACCCCGCCGGATGCCAAGGACTGGCACCTGCAGGCGGTGGGTGCCCTCGACGCGCAGGGCGTGGATGTCATGCGCGCGCCGGTGACGGTGGGCGTCATGGGTGATGGCGTGGATGACACGGTCGGGGACCTGTCGGGGAAGGTCGACCATTCCTTGTCCGTGTCCTGTAATTCTAACGGCATGCCGAATCGGGATCCTGAGGCGTGGCGCTCGGGTAGCGCGGAGGTCGGCACGCAGGCGGCCGGGGTGATTGCCGGTACGGGCGAGGCCAGCGGCGTGCCGGGCGTGAATCCGACGTTGAACGTCGCGGCGATCAACGTGGCGTCTCCGACCACCGGGCAGTATTACCCCGAGTACGTCGTGTGCGGCTTCGTGTGGGCGGCGGATCATGGGATTTCCGTGACGGCGAGCAACTACCTGGTCTCGCCGTGGAAGTACTGGATGCCGCGCGACCCGGAGCAGGCCGCGGGCTTGGAGGCGGTGCGCCGAGGCATCAACTACGCGGCGTCGAAGGACGTCATTAACGTGGTGGATGCCGGGGCCAGTGGTATCGATTTGAATAATCCGCCGAAGACGGATGCATCCTCGCCGATTGACGCGTGGGCGCCGTTCCAGCGTGACACGCTCGGCGGCGTCATGGTTCCCGCGATGATGCCGAACGCGCTGGCCGTGTCGACGCTGCGCCTGGTGGACCAGGCTGACCCGGGCACGGGGGCGCTCGAGCACGCGTGGACGTCGAACTGGGGGATCTCGAGCGTCGCTTTCACGGCGCCCGGTGAGAACGTGTTCACGACGAGGCCCACCTGGCTGGGCGGCGAGGCCGGGGTCGCTCGGGACGCGTCGATGGCGGCACCGGTGGCGGCGGGCGCGATCGCGACGCTGCGGCAGGTGCACCCGGAGATGGGCTCCGCCCAGATCGTGGAGCTGGCCCGCAAGCAGGCGGGTTCCGCGTCGAATTGGGGGCGGCTGGCCGCTCCCGAGGGGGAGCGCGAGTATCGGGGCGCGGGCATGCCGAGCGTCTTGGATGCGGTGCTGAAGGATCAGGCGCGTCCCGTCGTGGGCGAGGTCGAGTACTCGGCGGACGGGTCGACGTGGGCGCCGCTGTCCGGGCAGACCGTGTCCGGGCGCGTGTCCTTGCGCGTGGGCGTGACTGGGCCGGTGACGTCGGCTCGCCTGCTGGTGGGCGGCCACGAGGTGGCGACCGTGCAGGGCAGCGGCGAGTTTTCGGGCTCGGGCGTGACGCTGCAGGCTGATGGCGTGGACGTGTCGCATCCGGTGGCGGGCGCGTCGCTGAGCGGCGAGACGACGGTGCGCGTCGAGGCTTTCGGGCGCAATAATGATGCGCGCGCCGACGATGACGTGAGCGCGGAGGTCACGGTGACGGTCGAGGGCTCCGGTTCTGGGGGCTCCTCGGTTGACGAGGCCGGGGCTGGGCGCTGGGTGTACGGCCGGGCCGGTAAGTGGTGGCGGTACACGGACGGGACGTTCCCGGTGAACGTGCGCTTGCGCATCGACGGGAAGGTGTACCGTTTCGACGCGCGCGGATACGTGGTGACCGGCTGGTACCGCGAGGGCGACCAGTGGTCCTACTATGGGCGCGACGGCGCTCAGGCGCTGGGCTGGGCGAGGATTCGCGGCACCTGGTACTACTTCGATCCTTCGTCGGGAGCGATGCGTACGGGCTGGCTGACGGAGGGCGGGTACACGTACTACCTGTCCCAGTCGGGCGCCATGGTGACGGGCCCGCGCTGGATCGACGGCAAGCGCTACGTGTTTGATCGCAGCGGACACCTGCTGACGTGAGCCGGTAGCCCGACGGATGCCGGCTGGCGGATGCCGACTGACGGATGTCGGCTGGCGGATTCCGGCTGACGGTTTGCGGCTGGGACGAAACGGGGCCGCGCACGAGAGCTCGTGCGCGGCCCCTCCCGCGTGGGGGAGGGGAGTTGTCGTCGGTGGCGGTGTTGGCGGCGATGGTGGCATAGAAGCCATGGTGCGACAGATGAATTTCGTATACGATATTCGCTATGAGTGAGCGTCTTCTTCGCGGAGTTCCTGTGACTGATGAGCAGATTCAGGCGTGGGCTGATGAGGCTGAGCGCGGGTATGACCTGGCTGAGTTGCCGGTTCCGCGCCCGGGGCGTCCTCCGGTGGGGAAGGGGCCGGGCGTCGCTGTGACGGTGCGTCTGGATGAGCGGACGTTGAGGGCGTTGATGGAGCGCGCCGCCTTGGAGGGGATTGGTAGCCGTTCTGACGCGATTCGCGCGGCAGTGCGCGAGTGGACCCATGTCGCCTAGGCTTCATGCCAGCGCTCGAAAGCATTTCGGGCGCGACAGGCTCACCGACGAGGCCGTCCTGTACGCGTATGAGCACGCCCTGAACTCACGCCCCCTCGACGGTGAGGACGATCCCAGGAGATGGCTCGTGGTGGGTATCGACCAGTCTGGACGCTTCGGTCGTGGCTACTCGGGTCTCTCTCGTGTTGGTGGCCCGCTGGTGTTTCACGGGCGCGTCCCGTGAAACACCAGGGCTGCTTAGTGGCCTTGTTTTTCTTCCCAGGTGTCGGTGTTGTTGATGACGAGGTGGGATAGGGGGAAGGGGCCTGTTGTTTCGGTGGTGGTGACCAGGCCGTTGATCGTCTGGGTCTCCCCCGTGAAAGGATTCGTAGCTGTGCCGCTCCAGGTGGTGGTGAGGGTGATTTCTCGGTTTTCGTGGGGGTAGGGGCCATCGAGCATGGAGCGCCAGCCTTGGGGCGGGGTGTAGTAGTGGCGGATGAGACGCGGGTCATTGTTCGGGTCAATGCCCTTCTCCCACGCCAGGCCCGGGGAGGTGGTCACCGTGTTGGGGGTCCCATCGCCCCAGTTCCACTCGTATTTTGTGGCAGTCAGGGTGATCGTGATGTCGCGGCCCAACAGATTGATCACGTGGGTCTGGGTAGGGTTCGTGACCGAGACGATTGTGGGAATGAATCTGTTCGTATATGACACTGTGGGTGGTTGTTTGTTGATGCCGGCCCCGTCGGCGTGGACGGTGGCGGCAGCACGGCGCAGAATCGTCCGGGTTGAAGGGGGAGTGGACGGCGTCGTATCGCTCGAAGGGGGATCATCGCATCGCACATAGGTTGGAAACATGAGATGACCGGACTCGTAGGATACGGGGTGTTCACAGTGGTAACCAAAAGCAAAGTCGTTAATTGCGCTCGGCGGCTCCGGCGTCCCCTCCGGTAACGGCTCACCACTACCTGACGGCGACTGATACGTACCTTGATCGGTGCCTGGGGTAGTATCGTCGTACTCCTCCCAGACATCAGTGTTGACGTCCCCACGATTTCCATTGGTATCGAATCCTGAGTTCGTTGCAAGAGCTATTGAGGGTGTGATGCTGTGCATCAGCACAGCTGATGACACGGTGCAAATGGTCAGAATACATAGTTTATTCGTCATCATAGTCCCTGGCGCTTCCTTGCAGCTCAGTCCAACGGTTATTTTTCCACGTCATGAATAAGGTGATCGTCGAGCTATGTTGTGCGCTATCAACAACGATGCTCTGTTCTTTGCATCTTGTGCCGTTGTTGGCACTGACCAGAAAACGAACACCGATAGTATTTGGTGGAATTGCTCCATCTTGCTCCGCAACGGCTTCGAGGCGAAGCACCTCCTGCACGGTAGCGGAGTTCCCGAACGACCAGCCATTTGTATACATCTCTTGGGTATTGGCAATGTGGCCCTGGGCGAAATTTGACGACGGGTCAGACATATCGGCCAGAGGCTGGGTGTCTCCGGTGTTCCAGGCGTAGACGATGAGGTCTAGGTAGTGCCTCGCTGCTGCTTCGGCGCCTTCCTCGGTGTTTTGTTTGGCTTCGTCGGGTAGTTCGGGTTTGGTGTAGGTGGATGCGGCGTGTTCGGCGGGGCGCACGAGGACGTCGTCGGGTCCGATTTGGTAGCCACCTGACATAGCGGCCTCGCCCGAGGCCGTGGCAGAGGCGGTGGGCGCGGGGTAGATGGGCGGCGTGGTTGTGGCTGCCACGGTTGGCCTTTCGCCCCAGGCGGGCCACCAGCCCTCGGCGACCCCGTTGATGTACACCGCAAGGATCGCACCCGCGAAGAGAACAACGTAGACGACGCGCATCCCCCAATAGAAGGGTTCCACGTGCAGCCAGGCCCGGGCGCGCGCCCGGGCGCCCTTGGGGCGCCGCGCTTTGACCTCGGCGCGATAATCAGCCCAGCGCCGGCGCAGCGTGTACTTACGCGGCGCGCACTCTTGGCGGAAGCGCTCTTCGTCCTCCTCGGTCACGGGACGTTCGGATAGGGGCGGAACCATCATGGCCTTTCAACCTCCACGACGAGGTGTCCTCTGGCGCACCACCATCGTCGGCAGTGTGCCCTGTTATCACGCAAGAGTACGTGCGGAGACAACGCATAACAATAAGAATACGTTGTAACTACAGTCGGACATTCTCCCACAGCACCCGCACGAACGTGCACCCACCCCCGCAACCGAACCCCCACCTCGTCAAACAAGATGATATGTGGGGCTGTGTAATCGACTGATAGGGTTCGATGGTTTGTTCGTTTAGCGGGTGGGTCGATCGGTTTGGGTGTGGTCGGGTGTGGTGTCTCGTGTCTGCGGCGGGTGGGGAGTTGGCTTTGCGCTGGGCGGTTCATGTGTGCGGTGTGGCGTGAGTGGGCATTTTGTGTTCGTGCTCAGGCGTTCCGTGCTTTCTGGCGTGTGACGCCGCAGATGGGGTAGGTGGTTTGTCCGGGTCTTGATGCACCTTATGGCGCTCGGTGCTTTCTGACTCAAGGAAAGCACGCCGGAACGCCGTCGGGTCCAAGTCTCAATGCACCTTTTGGCGCTCGGCGCTTTCTGACCGAAGCCGCCTACCTCCTCACCGCTAGGGCCGCCAACCTGTCTTAATGCACCTTTTGGCGCTCGGTGCTTTCTGACCCGCCAACGACGAGAAATGCGGTGTCGGTTCACCATCCGTCTTAATCCACCTTTTGGCGCTCGGTGCTTTCTGACAGGCCAGTACAAGGTGACTGTCGATGCCTGTGAGCTGGGGTCTTAATGCACCTTATGGTGATCGGTAACTTCCGGCGCTGAGTCATCTAGAGCTCTGTTGACTGTGTCTGCTCGAAGATATATGTGTGCCTCTCGCTGCAGGCTGTCGATGGTTGTTTGAAATTGTCGCACGTAATTCCGGCGCTGATCTATCAATGTTTGAAAGCAGATCGTTGATATTTCGCGGTTTCTGGTGTCTATCGGTGATGGACCTTTGGGGAATTACGTGCGATATTTTCGGGCGCTCGGTGCTTTCTGACGACAAGTACCGCGACCTCTACATGGGCTACGCAGTCGAGTCTTAATGCACCTTTTGGCGCTCGGTGCTTTCTGACAGCTGGGCTGCAGGACTCGCGCGGTCGGGATGCCGGTCGGTCTTAATGTACCTTTTGGCGCTCGGTGCTTTCTGACACGTCACGGTGGCCCTGGTGCTACCTGCATCAGTATGAAGTCTTAATGCACCTTTTGGCGCTCGGTGCTTTCTGACGGGGAGGACAACGTGTCCCCGCTGGATCGCTGTTGACTTATCTTAATGCACCTTTTGGCGCTCGGTGCTTTCTGACAGGTACAAAAACGCCCTCCTAGAGATAGCAAATACAGAGTCTTAATGCACCTTTTGGCACTCGGTGCTTTCTGACTGCGGTAGGCGACGCCGTTCATGATGATGGTTTCGCCGGTCTTAATGCACCTTTTGGCGCTCGGTGCTTTCTGACCAATGCTCTACTCCTACCAAGACAAGCAGACCCTATGCGTGTCTTAATGCACCTTTTGGCGCTTGGTGCTTTCTGACACCGCACCACGCACAACCGAAGCTCCCCAGCTCCGCGCGTCTTAATGCACCTTTTGGCGCTCGGTGCTTTCTGACGAGAGCCTTACCGTGACGGCTCCGTGCGCGGTTTCGTCGGGTCTTAATGCACCTTTTGGCGCTCGGTGCTTTCTGACAGGTCCAGCATATCCTACCGATAGACTAATTAGAGGTCAGTCTTAATGCACCTTTTGGCGCTCGGTGCTCTCTGACCTGGGACTCTGTGGCCCCTATGTGTACCGACTGGGATCTGGTCTTAATGCACCTTTTGGCGCTCGGTGCTTTCTGACCGTGCAGGCCGCGACGCACGAGTCCGCCGAAAACATGTCTTAATGCACCTTTTGGCGCTCGGTGCTTTCTGACAACCCGTTTGAGCCGGGGGGATACCCCCAAGCTGCCGATGTCTTAATGCACCTTTTGGCGCTCGGTGCTTTCTGACTGGCGGCGTGTGTTCCTGCGTCGATACGGGTGATGGAGTCTTAATGCACCTTTTGGCGGTCGGTGCTTTCTGACTTGGGCGCGCGACATATGACGGTCCCACTCATACGTCTTAATGCACCTTTTGGTTCTCGGTGCTTTCTGACGAAGCGCGTGAAGCCGAGGCGTGGGCGAAGCAGAGCGCTCGTCTTAATGCACCTTTTGGCGCTTGGTGCTTTCTGACCCAAGTTCGTGGATGGACTGAACGAGGTTGCTGGCTACGAGTCTTAATGCACCTTTTGGCGCTCGGTGCTTTCTGACGCGTCCGCGTGCGACCAGGGTCGCGGAGTTGATCGTCGGCGTCTTAATGCACCGTTTGGCGCTCGGTGCTTTCTAACACCTGCTCATCCAGATCGCCAAGCACCTGAACATTCCGTCTTAATGCACCGTTTGGTGTGGGCCGCGGATGGTTCCGCAAAAATGTTGCACGTAATTCCCGGCCTGTTGTTTCAGCGTTTGAAGTCGGATCGTTGAAATTCTGCGATTTCTGAGAGTTGGTACAGAGTTGAAAGAAGGGAATTACGTGCGAAATCTGGGGTTCTCGGTGCTTTCTGACCGAGATTCACTACGACGCCATGCATGCGCCGGGAGTTGTCTTAATGCACCTTTTGGCGCTCGGTGCTTTCTGACTGATTCGCGCGAAGATCAGCGGCACGCTCGAAAGCCGGTCTTAATGCACCTTTTGGCGCTCTGTGCTTTCTGACGCCTCGAGCGACGCGCGTGAGCACTGTCCAGGGAGGTTCTTAATGCACCTTTTGGCGCTCGGTGCTTTCTGACAAAAGAACTCCGAGAACTGACAGGAGCGACACATGTCTAGTCTGAATGCACCTATTGGCGCTCGGTGCTTTCTGACGCGGTGAAGCCACGGCCTGACGACTTCGAGCGCGCGATGGTCTTAATGCACCTTTTGGCGCTCGGTGCTTTCTGACCTTGCTCTACAGTCTCCCCAACGAGCACCCGCCGGGTAGTCTTAATGCACCTTTTGGCGCTCGGTGCTATCTGACCAGTACCCGGAAATGAAGTCCGTCACCCTGTTTGCTAAGTCTTAATGCACCTTTTGGCGATCGGTGCTTTCTGACATCATGCACTTCGTCAAGCAGTCCAATGGCACCTGGAGTCTTAATGCACCTTATGGCGCTCGGTGCTTTCTGACAGTTCGGTGTTCGCATCGATGTCTCGATGCTCCCCGTGTCTTAATGCACCTTATGGCGCTGGGTGCTTTCTGACATGCAGATCGCGATAGGGCGATCAGTAAAGGGGCTCTTCATAATTGAGGGTGTAGTTGGGGTTTGAATCCTCCTGTTTCGAGGAGGCAGCGGGTGATGTAGTTGGTGAGGTTGCGGAACCCGAGGGCGG
>ERZ773213.1390-NODE-1390-length-12838-cov-30.081045_pt1 | contig 12838 bp, 9 predicted proteins | sample MGYA00580996_ERZ773213 | MGnify/ENA primary metagenome ERZ773213 (study PRJEB29015, sample SAMEA2738152) | human oral metagenome | biome: human oral; feature: human-associated habitat; material: saliva | place: China | collected 2197 ...
GATAAGAAATCAACTGCTCCATATTGCATGGCTTTTTTGGCATTTTGAAAATCGTTATAACCTGATAAGATAACTTTTTCATAAGAAAGGGTACGAGTGGCTTCGAACATCATAAAAGCATCCATAATTGGCATTGTGATGTCTGTTAAGACAATATGAGGTTCTTTTTCTTGGATGAGTTTCATTCCCTCTTGACCGTGACTGGCAGTTCCTACAACTTGGATACCTAAGGCAGAGTAGTCTACGGCAATCTCTAGCCATTTTCGAATGAGGTGTTCATCTTCTACGATAATGAGCTTAAACATGAGTTAGTCCTTTCGTTATAAATTTGACCCAAGTTTCTCCTTGGCGATTGACTCCTAAATCTAGCTGGACATCAGAAAAGAAATTGCTCAATCGTTTATAGCTGTTAACGATGCCATGCTGGGTATGAGGGCTTTCTAAAGAGTCTAAAATAGCGAGTCGCTCTTGTTTTGTGAGTCCTCCAGCATTATCCTTGACTAAAAAAGTTAGAGAATCTGCTTCCAAGGTAATTTGGATATCAATATGAAGATCAATACGGTATTGCATCCCATATTTTATAGCATTTTCTACTAGAGGAAGCAAGAAAAGTTTAGGAATAGGCTGATTATCAACAGTTTCTGGACATACAATATCATAAGAAAAGTGCTCAAAACGAATCTTATGAATCATAAGGTAATCCTCTATAATCTTTAAATCCTGACAAATGGTTGTTTCTTTTTCTAAATCGGTGATACTGTAGCGAAGAATGCGCGTGAGATTTTGAATCAGGTCTTGTGTGAGAGCTGCATCCATTAAAGAAGTGATTTTAATCGTTTCAAGTGTATTGTAGAGAAAATGAGGATTGAACTGAGCTTCCAGCATTTTTCTTTCAAAAATCCACTTTTCTTTTTCGATGGTCAACATTTTCTGATGAAGTTGATCTAATTCATACAACATATTGTTGATTTTTTCTGCCATAAACTCAAACTCATCACCTGTTTGTAGAGAAAGCCTTTTTTCTGCTTGTTTAGGAATTTCTTGAAGTTGGTAAACCAAACTTTCAATAGGAACAGCATTGTGTGTGGCAATCTTATGAGCAATTCGCCTTGCTTGCCAGAAGTAGAGGAAGAATATACATAAGGTGAGAATGGAGGCTAGCCCGAGTAAGCTAGGAATGGGAAAGAAGGATTGAAAAGTATAGATTGAAAAAATAGCACCGACTTTTTCTTTTTGAACAATAAGCGGTTCATTCGCATACCAGTGGGTGCGAGAGTGTAGGAGCTTTTCATCAAATTTTTCAAGAGTGGAACGAGTAAATTGATTTGTATTGTTGGAAAACATATTTCCAAAGCTATCGGTAATGATGTATTTAGAATTTATCATTGGGAAACTTGAGATGAAATCATTCTCATTTACGAAAGCAATAGTATAGGCCTTAACTCGTTGGTTTTGAAGTAGTGGTTTGATAAAGAGTGTGTAGTGTTGCTTGTCTGAAGAGAGTGCAATTTTTTCTGTAACTTTATCTTGAGAAGGATTTTGAATGAGCAGTTTTAGATAGTAGGGTGATAAAATACTTTCTTGATGATTTCGATTGGTACTAAATAGTAATTCACCTGTATCACTTAGGATAATGAGGTCAGAACTAAGTTTTAATTTAGCTTTTGTCTCGTAAAATAAGCTAAAGACTTCTCGCTCTGTGTGTTTGCCATCCAAAAATCCAGGAATCATTTTATAGTTCATAGTGGTCAGGAGCTCATTATTTGCTTCTTTCATCTCTTGAACTTGTTTGACAATCTGTCTCGTGTCTTTGGAGAGTTGTTGCTTTTGTAAAAAATAGGAAAAACCAAAAAGTAAAATGAGTAGTAAAAGAGAGGTCACAAAGGCTGCGATAGAGCTTCTATGGAGAATTTCTTTTTGGAGAGATTTTTTAAAGGAATGAGACATCTGCTACCTCCTTGGAAGGGTTTTCTGTTATAAGTATAGCAGTTTAAAAATTCTAGAGCAAGGTAAAATAGAAAAGGTCTAACCAAAATTTTTTAGCTAAACCTTTTGAAAAGTTAAGTATATATTGTAGATACTTGTTATATGCAAATAGCTAGAGCAGTTCAAGAAGATAAACTAGAAATAGCAATTAATATGATGGTTCAGAAATACCTTTTGATAATCAATAAGATCTTCAGGATGAAGTGCGTTGACTCCATCCATTTCATATTTCCGATTTAATAAACGATATTTGTTTTCACCAAATTGATGAAAAGGGAGTAGTTGAACTTGGTCGATATTTAATGAGTTAAATAGAGTAGCGAATTCTTCTGCATCCTCTAAACTATTGTTAAAATCAGGGATAACTGGGATTCTTAAAACGATAGTTTTATGTTGAGAAAAAGCATAATGAATGTTTTTAATAATCATTTGATTAAAAACCCCAGTCACTTTTTTATGTTTTATAGAATTATAATGTTTTAGATCTGTGTAGATAAAATCCACATATTGGATTAAATCAATAAATTTTTCATGATCAACAAAGGCAGTAGTTTCAATGGCAGTGTGTATGTGATGTTCTTTAGCTGACTTTAAGATGGCTTTAGCAAATTCAAACTGAGCAAATATTTCACCTCCAGATAAAGTTAAACCTCCACCGGATTCTTCGTAAAATTCTTTGTCTTTCAATACTTCTGTAATAATTTCTTCTACAGTTTTTTCTTCACCGACTAAAGTGAATTTCTCACGTTGAGCATCTTTCATTTTTTCAGGTTTCATTCTTTGAGATTCAGGATTAGAACACCATGGGCAGCGCAGAGGACATCCTTTTAAAAAAACAGTTGTACGAATGCCTGGACCGTCATGAATTGAAAAGTGTTGAATATTAAAAATAATTCCTTTAGATACTTCCATAATAGTTCCTCCTCTTCATAATTCTATCCTATCACAAAAACGAAAGAAAAACAATTACGAACGAAAGTTTAATTTGTTGTTTTTTGCTATTTATTTTGGTAGAATAAAACGGAGGTGTAAAATGAAAAGATTGGAACAAATTATTAAATTAGTATCAGAATATGAAAAGATTGATGTTAATACATTATCGGAAAAATTAAATGTATCGAAAGTAACGATTAGAAAAGATTTAGATAAATTAGAGTCAAAAGGCTTATTACACAGAGAACATGGATATGCTGTATTAAATAGTGGAGATGACTTAAACGTACGTTTGTCAATTAATTATGAAATTAAGAGAAAAATTGTTCAAGAAGCAGTAAAATTGGTATCAGATAATGAAACAATAATGATAGAATCTGGTTCAACCTGTGCTTTACTTGCTGAGGAAATTTGCAAGCAAAAAAGAAATGTCACTATTGTAACAAATTCATTTTTTATAGCAAATTTTGTAAGAGGTTATGATTCATGTCGTGTTATTGTTCTTGGTGGAGAGTTTCAGAAAGATTCACAGGTTACCGTAGGACCTTTATTAAAAGAAATGATACAGACTTTTCATGTGCGTCAAGCTTTTGTTGGGACAGATGGCTACGATAAAGAGATGGGCTTTACAGGAAAAGATTTAATGCGCAGTGAGGTAGTTCAATATATTTCAGCAGCGTCGGATAAAGTCATTGTGCTAACTGACTCAAGTAAATTTGATAAAAGGGGTACGGTAAGAAGATTTGCTTTAAGTCAAGTCTATGAAGTAATAACAGACGAAAAACTTTCTAAACAAAATATAGCTACATTAGAAAATGCTGGGATAATGGTTAAGGTAGTTTCGTAAGAGGTTAAGTGTATGAATCAAGATAGGAATAAACTGCTCTCTAAAATTGCTTATCTGTATTATATTGAAAACTTAAATCAGTCACAAATAGCAGCAAAATTAGGAATTTATAGAACCTCTATTAGTAGAATGTTAACAGAAGCAAGGAATGCAGGAATTGTTAAAATTGAAATAGAGAATTTTGATACAAATATGTTTAAGTTGGAAAATTATGTAAAAGAAAAATACAGTCTGGAAAGTTTAGAAATTATTCCAAATGAATTTGATGATAATCCAACAATTTTATCTGAAAGAATTTCTCAAGTTGCAGCAGGTGTCCTTAGGAATTTAATTGATGATAATATGAAAATTGGCTTTTCTTGGGGGAAAAGTTTAAGTAATTTAGTAGATTTAATTCACAGTAAAAGTGTCCGAAATGTTCACTTCTATCCTCTAGCAGGTGGTCCTAGTCACATACACGCTAAATACCATGTGAATACACTGATTTATGAAATGTCTAGAAAATTTCATGGAGAGTGTACATTTATGAATGCAACGATTGTGCAAGAAAATAAATTGTTAGCAGATGGTATTTTGCAATCAAGATATTTTGAAGATTTGAAAAATAGTTGGAAAGATTTAGATATAGCTGTAGTCGGAATTGGTGATTTTAGCAATAAAGGAAAACATCAATGGTTAGACATGCTTACAGAGGATGACTTTAAAGAATTGACCAAAGTTAAAACTGTAGGAGAAATTTGTTGTCGATTTTTTGATTCAAAAGGTAAAGAAGTCTATGAAAACTTACAGGAAAGAACGATAGCAATCTCTTTGGAAGATTTAAAAAATATTCCTCAAAGTTTAGCTGTTGCTTACGGTGATACGAAAGTATCTTCGATTCTTTCTGTCTTGCGTGCTAATTTAGTAAATCATTTGATTACAGATAAAAATACAATTTTAAAAGTTTTGGAAGAAGATGGTGATTTTTCTTTTCGAAATATTTTATGTGAGTGAAAATGATAGACTGATTCAGTTTATCGTTTTTATTTTTAATCATTTGCACATTTGTGCTTAAATAAATAAAAATAGTTTATCTGTTGTTTTTAGATTGACAACTTTATTATGTAGTTGTATTCTAGAGTTACAAAAGAAAATTTTAAAATTTCAAATGAAAAAAGCTTTTTACATAGTGAAATGAGGAGGAATTTATGGAAATTATTGTTCCAGATCAAATTATCATGGGTTTAATTTTATATGCTGGTGATGCGAAACAACATATTTATAAAGCGTTAGATTACATAAAAAATGGAACATGTGAACGATGTGAAGAGGAAATCCAGTTAGCTGATGCAGCCTTATTAGAAGCCCATAATCTACAAACAAAATTCTTAGCACAGGAAGCGTCTGGTACAAAGACAGAAATAACAGCTCTCTTTGTTCATTCACAAGATCATCTCATGACTAGTATGACGGAGATTAATTTAATCAAAGAAATTATTAGTTTGAGAAAAGAACTTCATAAAAAATAATACTAGAGTATTATCATTGTTATTAACATAGAGGAGGAAAATATAATGGTGAAGATTGGTTTGTTTTGTGCAGCAGGCTTTTCTACTGGTATGCTTGTAAATAATATGAAAATTGCAGCGCAATCTAGTGGAGTTGAGGCAGAAATAGAGGCGTTTTCTCAGTCTAAATTAGCGGATTATGCCCCAAATCTAGATGTTGCACTGTTGGGGCCTCAAGTTGCTTATACATTAGATAAATCAAAAGAAATTTGTGATAAGTGTGATGTTCCGATAGCTGTTATTCCGATGATGGACTATGGTATGTTAGATGGGAAAAAAGTATTAGATTTGGCCCTATCTTTGATTAGTGGGTAAGAAAAGGAGATTTATTATGGCAAAGATGGATGTTCAAAAAATCATTGCACCTATGATGAAGTTTGTGAATATGCGTGGTATTATAGCTCTAAAAGATGGTATGTTAGCAATTTTGCCATTGACAGTAGTTGGTAGTTTATTCTTGATTATGGGACAATTGCCGTTCGAAGGATTAAATAAGAGCATTGCTAGTGTATTTGGAGCAAATTGGACAGAGCCGTTTATGCAAGTATATTCAGGAACTTTTGCGATTATGGGTCTAATTTCTTGTTTTTCAATTGCCTATTCTTATGCTAAGAATAGCGGAGTAGAGGCTTTGCCAGCTGGGGTTCTATCTGTATCTGCATTCTTTATTTTGCTAAGATCATCTTATATCCCTAAACAAGGTGAGGCAATTGGGGATGCTATTAGTAAAGTTTGGTTTGGAGGTCAAGGAATTATCGGTGCTATCATTATAGGTTTGGTAGTAGGAAGTATTTATACCTTCTTTATAAAGAGAAAAATTGTTATTAAGATGCCAGAACAAGTTCCACAAGCTATTGCGAAACAGTTTGAAGCAATGATTCCAGCATTTGTAATTTTCTTACTTTCTATGATTGTATATATTTTAGCGAGCTCATTGACTAATGGCGGAACATTCATAGAAATGATTTATTCTGCTATTCAAGTTCCATTGCAAGGTTTAACTGGATCTTTGTATGGTGCAATTGGAATTGCATTCTTTATATCATTTTTGTGGTGGTTTGGTGTTCATGGACAATCGGTAGTAAATGGAGTAGTGACAGCTCTGCTTTTATCTAATCTTGATGCTAATAAAGCTATGTTAGCCTCTGGGAATCTATCATTAGAAAATGGTGCACATATTGTTACTCAACAATTTTTAGATTCATTTTTAATTCTATCTGGTTCAGGGATTACGTTTGGACTTGTAGTTGCGATGCTTTTTGCAGCAAAATCTAAACAGTACCAAGCGTTAGGGAAAGTAGCAGCTTTTCCAGCAATATTTAACGTAAATGAGCCAGTTGTATTTGGATTTCCGATTGTCATGAATCCAGTTATGTTTGTACCTTTCATTCTTGTTCCTGTACTTGCAGCTGTTATAGTATATGGAGCTATTGCAACAGGTTTCATGCAGCCATTTTCAGGAGTTACATTACCTTGGAGCACCCCAGCTATTATATCAGGATTTATGGTTGGTGGATGGCAAGGAGTTATTACTCAGCTGGTGATATTAGCGATGTCTACATTAGTTTATTTCCCATTCTTTAAAGTACAGGATCGTTTAGCTTATCAGAATGAAGCATGATAATTCTAAAAAACATTTGTGTATTATCATTAAACACACACATTTGTGCTAAAAATTAGAGAGTTAAAGTTTTTCTAGTTAAAAGCTTGAAATTTTCTAAAAAACCAGGTATTATATTTTCGAAAGAAACAAAAATATTTTCGAAAGAAAGGTGCTTATTATGGTAAATAAAGAAGTAGCAAGAACGACAATCAAGACAGAATATTTTGGTAGCCTTACTGAAAGGATGAACAAATATCGAGAAGATGTTTTAAATAAAAAACCTTATATTGATGCTGAGAGAGCGGTTCTAGCAACACGCGCTTATGATCGATATAAGGAACAACCTAATGTCCTAAAACGCGCCTATATGCTGAAAGAAATTTTGGAAAATATGACTATCTATATCGAAGAAGAATCTATGATTGCGGGAAATCAAGCTTCTTCCAATAAAGATGCTCCTATTTTTCCAGAATATACGCTAGAATTTGTTCTCAATGAGTTGGATCTTTTTGAAAAGCGTGATGGAGATGTTTTCTATATTACTGAAGAAACAAAAGAACAACTTAGAAGTATTGCTCCGTTTTGGGAAAATAATAATTTACGTGCTAGAGCTGGTGCCTTGTTACCTGAAGAAGTGTCTGTTTATATGGAAACAGGATTCTTCGGTATGGAAGGTAAGATGAATTCTGGAGATGCTCACTTAGCAGTTAACTATCAGAAACTGTTGCAATTTGGTTTAAGAGGTTTTGAAGAGCGAGCTCGTAAAGCGAAAGCAGCTCTAGATTTAACAGATCCAGCAAGTATTGATAAATATCATTTTTACGACTCTATATTTATCGTAATCGATGCTATTAAAGTATATGCAAATCGCTTTGTTGCTCTTGCTAAAAATTTAGCCGAAAATGCAAATCCTAAACGTAAGAAAGAATTACTTGAGATTGCAGATATTTGCTCTAGAGTCCCATATGAACCGGCAACTACTTTTGCAGAAGCTATTCAATCAGTTTGGTTTATTCAATGTATTTTACAAATTGAATCTAATGGCCACTCTCTTTCATATGGTCGTTTTGATCAATATATGTATCCATATATGAAGGCTGATTTAGAAAGTGGTAAAGAAACAGAAGATAGCATTGTTGAACGTCTGACAAATCTTTGGATTAAGACAATTACAATTAATAAGGTTCGCAGTCAAGCACATACATTTTCTTCAGCAGGAAGTCCTTTATATCAAAATGTTACAATTGGTGGACAGACTCGAGATAAGAAGGATGCTGTTAACCCATTATCTTATTTGGTATTAAAATCAGTTGCACAAACCCATCTACCGCAACCTAATCTAACTGTACGTTACCATGCAGGTTTAGATGCTCGTTTCATGAATGAGTGTATTGAAGTGATGAAACTTGGTTTTGGTATGCCTGCATTTAATAATGATGAGATTATTATCCCTTCTTTTATTGCAAAAGGAGTATTGGAAGATGATGCTTATGATTACAGTGCCATTGGATGTGTTGAAACGGCAGTTCCAGGGAAATGGGGCTATCGTTGCACGGGTATGAGTTATATGAACTTCCCTAAAGTTCTACTTATCACGATGAATGATGGAATTGATCCAGCTTCGGGGAAACGGTTTGCACCAAGCTTTGGTCATTTTAAGGATATGAAGAACTTTTCTGAATTAGAAAATGCTTGGGATAAAACACTAAGATATTTGACACGAATGAGTGTTATTGTTGAAAATTCTATTGATTTATCATTGGAACGAGAAGTTCCTGATATTCTATGTTCAGCATTGACTGATGATTGTATTGGTCGTGGAAAACACCTTAAAGAAGGTGGAGCAGTATATGATTATATATCAGGTTTGCAAGTTGGAATTGCAAATTTGTCGGATTCATTAGCTGCAATTAAAAAGTTAGTATTTGAGGAAGAACGTATAAGCCCAAGTCAGCTTTGGCATGCACTGGAAACAGATTATGCCGGAGAAGAAGGTAAGGTCATTCAAGAAATGTTGATTCATGATGCACCTAAGTACGGTAATGATGATGATTATGCTGACAAATTGGTTACTGCTGCTTATGACATTTATGTTGATGAAATTGCTAAATATCCTAATACACGTTATGGAAGAGGTCCTATTGGAGGAATTCGTTATTCAGGAACATCTTCTATCTCAGCCAACGTAGGGCAGGGACGTGGAACATTAGCAACGCCAGATGGACGCAACGCGGGTACACCGTTAGCAGAGGGTTGTTCACCATCACATAATATGGATCAACACGGCCCTACATCTGTTTTAAAATCTGTTTCAAAATTACCAACAGATGAAATCGTAGGTGGGGTTCTCTTAAATCAGAAAGTAAATCCTCAAACGTTAGCCAAAGAAGAAGATAAATTAAAACTAATTGCTTTGTTACGAACATTCTTTAATCGTTTACATGGGTACCATATTCAATACAATGTTGTTTCCAGAGAGACGTTGATTGACGCTCAGAAACATCCTGAAAAACACAGAGATTTAATTGTTCGTGTTGCAGGATACTCTGCATTCTTCAATGTTCTTTCTAAGGCAACCCAAGATGATATTATAGGACGTACTGAGCATACATTGTAAAATAAAGAGGTTCTTTTTATGGAATTTATGCTTGACACATTAAATTTAGATGAGATTAAAAAGTGGTCTGAAATTTTACCGCTAGCTGGGGTAACTTCAAATCCCACTATTGCAAAAAGAGAGGGTTCTATTAATTTTTTTGAACGAATCAAAGATGTAAGAGAATTGATTGGCTCTGCACCCTCTATTCATGTTCAGGTGATTTCTCAAGATTTTGAAGGCATCTTAAAGGATGCTCATGAAATTCGGAGACAAGCAGGAGATGATATATTTATCAAAGTACCTGTTACTCCGGCTGGATTACATGCAATAAAGGTGCTAAAAAAAGAGGGCTACCATATCACTGCAACAGCTATTTATACAGTTATTCAGGGATTATTAGCTATTGAAGCAGGAGCCGATTACCTAGCTCCATATTATAATAGAATGGAAAATCTGAACATTGATTCAAATTCTGTCATTCGTCAATTAGCTCTTGCTATTGATAGACAGAACTCTCCTAGTAAGATTTTAGCTGCATCCTTTAAAAATGTAGCACAAGTAAATAATGCTTTAGCTGCAGGTGCGCATGCTGTTACAGCAGGAGCAGATGTTTTTGAATCAGCTTTCGCCATGCCATCTATCCAAAAGGCGGTTGACGATTTTTCTGATGATTGGTTTGTTATTCAAAATAGTCGTTCCATCTAGGTAGAGAGGAAATACATATGAGAATTTTTGCTAGCCCTTCTAGATATATTCAAGGGGAAAATGCCTTGTTCGAAAATGCCAAATCAATATTGGATTTGGGGAATCGTCCTATTCTATTATGCGATCAGTTGGTTTATGATATTGTTGGAAAACGATTTGAAGATTACCTACATAGGTATGGTTTCCATATTGTTCTAGCTCAGTTTAATGGTGAAGCTTCTGACAATGAAATCAATCGAGTTGTTGCCTTAGCTGAGAAAGAGAATTGTGATAGTATTATCGGACTTGGTGGTGGAAAGACGATTGATAGTGCAAAAGCTATTGCAGATTTGATTGAAAAGCCTGTTATTATTGCTCCAACAATTGCATCGACTGACGCACCTGTATCTGCTTTATCTGTTATTTATACAGATGAAGGTGCATTTGATCATTATCTATTTTATTCTAAAAATCCAGATTTAGTTTTGGTTGATACAAAAGTTATTTCACAAGCTCCTAAGCGTTTATTAGCGTCTGGTATTGCAGATGGTTTAGCAACTTGGGTTGAGGCGCGTGCAGTTATGCAGGCAAATGGAAAAACTATGTTAGGACAACAACAAACGTTGGCTGGAGTTGCAATTGCGAAGAAATGTGAAGAAACGCTGTTTGCAGATGGTTTACAGGCTATGGCAGCTTGTGAAGCTAAAGTGGTGACACCAGCATTAGAAAATATTGTGGAAGCTAATACTTTATTGAGTGGCCTAGGTTTTGAAAGTGGAGGATTAGCTGCGGCGCATGCGATTCATAATGGTTTTACTGCATTGACAGGTGACATTCATCATTTAACACATGGTGAAAAAGTAGCTTATGGAACTTTGGTACAACTATTATTGGAAAATAGACCTAAAGAAGAACTTGATAAGTATATTGAGTTTTACAAAAAAATTGGTATGCCAACAACTCTAAAAGAAATGCATTTAGATCAAGTTGGATATGATGATTTAATAAAAGTTGGTAAACAAGCAACTATGGAGGGTGAGACAATCCATCAGATGCCGTTTAAGATTTCGCCTTCAGATGTTGCTCAAGCTATCATCGCTGTAGACGCCTATGTAAATTCAAAATAAACAATAAGGACTACTGTTTTCCAAATGGTAGTCTTTTATTGATCCTCGTATTGAATCCGACGTTCTTCATAAATCAAAAAGCGACATAGGTTGTCGGCTATTTATTATAAATACATTAATTAGCATTCCAGTCGTATCTTCGGTCTAAAATTAGTATTTTGTGTTATAAGAGATAAGCTTCTTGTTTTGCTCTTTGATTTCCCGCATAACAATAAGATAAAAAAGTGGGTGATAGAGCAATTCAGAGCCATCAAAATTAATGAAATACAGTATACAGTTTTTTCTTTTAACACATTTCAAATTCCCTCAAAAATGGTATAATAGTAACATCACAAAATTGGAGAGAGACCATGAGTTTTTACAATCATAAAGAAATTGAGCCTAAGTGGCAGGGCTACTGGGCAGAACATCATACATTTAAGACAGGAACAGATGCATCAAAACCGAAGTTTTATGCTCTTGATATGTTCCCTTATCCATCTGGAGCGGGTCTGCACGTAGGACACCCAGAAGGCTATACAGCGACGGATATCCTCAGCCGTTACAAACGTGCGCAAGGCTACAATGTCCTTCACCCAATGGGTTGGGATGCTTTTGGTTTGCCTGCAGAGCAATATGCTATGGATACTGGTAATGACCCAGCAGAATTCACAGCGGAAAACATTGCCAACTTCAAACGCCAAATCAATGCACTTGGCTTCTCTTACGACTGGGACCGTGAAGTCAATACTACAGATCCAAACTACTACAAGTGGACGCAATGGATTTTCACTAAGCTTTACGAAAAAGGTTTGGCTTATGAAGCTGAAGTGCCAGTAAACTGGGTTGAAGAATTGGGAACAGCTATCGCCAACGAAGAAGTTCTTCCAGATGGAACATCTGAGCGTGGTGGCTATCCAGTTGTCCGCAAACCAATGCGCCAATGGATGCTCAAAATCACTGCCTATGCTGAGCGCTTGCTCAATGACTTGGATGACCTTGACTGGCCAGAGTCTATCAAGGACATGCAACGCAACTGGATTGGTAAATCAACTGGTGCCAATGTCACTTTCAAGGTGAAAGGAACAGACAAGGAATTCACCGTCTTTACGACTCGTCCAGATACTCTTTTTGGTGCGACCTTCACTGTTTTGGCGCCTGAACATGACTTGGTAGATGCCATCACAACACCTGAACAAGCTGAGGCTGTAGCTGATTACAAACATCAAGCCAGCCTTAAATCAGACTTGGCTCGTACAGATCTTGCCAAGGAAAAAACAGGGGTTTGGACTGGTGCTTATGCCGTCAACCCTGTCAATGGTAAAGAAATCCCAATCTGGATTGCTGACTATGTTCTTGCCAGCTACGGAACAGGTGCTGTTATGGCCGTACCTGCCCACGATGAGCGTGACTGGGAATTTGCAAAACAGTTTGACCTTCCAATCGTAGAAGTCTTGGAAGGTGGAAACGTTGAAGAGGCTGCTTACACAGAAGATGGCCTTCACGTCAACTCTGACTTCTTGAACGGTCTCA
>ERZ773213.1393-NODE-1393-length-12830-cov-2.486575_pt1 | contig 12830 bp, 10 predicted proteins | sample MGYA00580996_ERZ773213 | MGnify/ENA primary metagenome ERZ773213 (study PRJEB29015, sample SAMEA2738152) | human oral metagenome | biome: human oral; feature: human-associated habitat; material: saliva | place: China | collected 2197 ...
ATGGAATCCCACGTGTATTGGATGCAGGACAATGTAATGACTCTTATTCATGGGCCGTTGTTGCCTTGAAGCTGAAAGAGATTTTTGGTGCAAACGACATCAATGATCTTCCAATCGAGTTCAATATTGCATGGTATGAGCAGAAAGCAGTAATCGTTCTGCTTGCCCTACTCTACCTCGGAATTAAGAATATTCATATTGGTCCTACATTGCCAGCCTTCGTTTCTCCAAACGTTCTGAAAGTGTTGGTTGAGAACTTCGGCCTTGGTGGTATCACATCTGTTGAAGAAGACCTCAAGAACATGGTAGGATAAAACAAATAACCACTTGTTAAAACCAAAAGTCCATTCTTTTTAGAGTGGACTTTTTTATTTAACCCAAATCAATCATTATAGCCTAAACAGATTATATTATGGAATAATACTACAGTAAGAGTTTGAGTACTGTGTTCTAATTACTCCATTTGAGTTGAAGTTTGAATGCGTATTATTATAAGGTGTATCAAGGTTAGTAAGCATAAAAATGTAGTGATTTAACAAACACATTAGAATGATATAGCAGATTTGATTCTAACCAAAAGTTTTTGTGTAAACATTTTTTAAACCACAACTTATTTATAGATGCTCTTTTGGCATAGAAAAGACGCCCTTTTGGCTTGCAAAAGGTGCTCTTTTGGAGTCTTATTAACGCCCTTTTAGAAGCCAACTAAGCAGCTTTTCATATGCAATCATGTAAGACTCTCAAAATAAAAGAGTTACAAAACTAAGTAAAATGCTACTTTTATGACTTGTATCAACGTAAAACACCAATAAAAATGTAAATAAAATTCAGCACAAAAACATCATAATTTGCAAATAATCATATCAATAATGACCTAACAAAGATTAGCATTGTATATCTACTTGAAAATAAATTAAATATAAATATGAAGTTTCTTATCCTTAAATGGATAAATTATTAATATTAATTTGTATCTTTGTGCTATCATTAAGAAAATTATAAACTCAAAAGAAATACAATGCAGAAAAAAGCACTTATTACGGGTATTACAGGCCAAGATGGTTCCTATTTGGCAGAGTTATTACTCGAAAAAGGTTATGATGTACATGGTACTATTCGCCGTTCATCAGTAGATTTCCGTGAGCGTATTGCTCATTTAGAAGGTCGTCCACACTTCCACTTGCATTATGCAGACCTTGGCGACTCTATGAGTATACTTGGTGTAATCAGTAAAGTGCGTCCTGATGAGATTTATAACCTTGCAGCACAGAGTCACGTACAGGTAAGTTTCGATTCTCCTGAATTTACTGCTGACGTTGATGCTGTTGGTGTATTACGTATCTTAGAATCAGTTCGCCAGTTGGGTATGACAGAAACTTGTCGTATCTATCAGGCTTCTACTTCTGAGTTGTATGGTAAGGTTGAGGAAGTTCCACAAAACGAAAACACCCCATTCCATCCTTACAGCCCATACGCTGTAGCTAAGCAGTATGGCTTCTGGATTACAAAGGAGTATCGTGAGGCTTACAACATGTATTGTTGCTCTGGTATCCTCTTCAACCACGAGAGTGAACGACGTGGTGAGACTTTCGTTACTCGTAAGATTACACTTGCTGCTGCACGTATCAAGCAGGGCAAGCAGGAAAAACTCTATTTGGGTAATCTTGGTTCTCTTCGTGACTGGGGCTATGCTAAGGATTACGTTGAGTGCATGTGGTTGATACTCCAGCAGGAGAAGCCAGAGGACTTCGTTATTGCTACTGGTGTACAGCATAGCGTACGTGATTTCTGCTATTATGCATTTAAGCGTGTTGGTATTGAACTCGAATTCCAAGGTGAGGACATGGACGAGAAGGGTATTGATAAGGCTACAGGAAAGGTACTTATTGAGGTTAGTCCAGACTTCTATCGTCCTACTGACGTTGTCAATCTCTGGGGAGACCCAACAAAGGCAAAGGCGAAACTCGGTTGGAATCCTAACAGTACAAGTTTTGAAGAGCTTGTCAACATTATGGTAGACAGCGACATGGCTAAGGTTGCTTCTGAGGGTGCAGCTGAGAAGGTTAGAACAAACCTTGAAGAGTATTTGGAGAAGGGTATCGTTAAGTAAGAATGCTTCATCCTTCCCTCCCTCTCTTATGAGAGGGATAATTACCGCTTATGCTGATAGTTGGCGATTCCAAATAATCGCTTACTATCAGCTATTATTACTTTTTATCGTCTATTCAACAAACACGCAATGAACAAAAATAGTAAAATATACATTGCTGGACACAATGGATTAGTTGGCTCAGCAATATGGAATAACCTTCTTCAACGAGGATATACAAATCTCGTTGGACGAAACCATAAAGAATTAGATCTAACAGATCAGCAGGCTGTGAAGCGTTTCTTTGATGAAGAGAAACCTGATGCCGTTGTCCTCGCTGCTGCTTTTGTTGGAGGTATTATGGCAAACTATCTCTATCGTGCAGACTTCATCATGCAGAATATGAAGATGCAATGCAATGTTATTGAGCAGAGCTACCTTCATAAGGTAGAGAAACTTCTCTTCCTTGGAAGTACGTGTATCTATCCAAAGAACGCACCACAGCCAATGCGCGAGGATTGTTTGCTGACTTCTCCACTGGAATATAGCAACGAGGAGTATGCTATTGCAAAGATAGCTGGTCTTAAGATGTGTGAAAGCTATAACCTCCAGTATGGTACTAATTACATAGCTGTCATGCCAACAAATCTCTATGGCCCTAACGATAACTTCCATTTGGAGAACTCTCATGTGATGCCAGCTATGATGCGCAAGATTTATCTTGCGAAACTTATTCACGAAAACAACTGGGGTGCTATACGTAACGATATGGATAAGCGTCCTATCAATCCAACTGATAAACTGCGTGCGGAGATTGGTGAAGGAAATGTTGATGGCAAGAATACAGAAGAGCGCATCTTGAAAGCACTCGCTTTCTATGGTATTGAGAATAATAAGGTGACCCTATGGGGTGACGGAAGTCCATTACGCGAATTCCTTTGGAGTGAGGATATGGCTGATGCCAGCGTTCACGTCTTATTAAATGTAGACTTCAAAGATATCATTGGCATTGAGAAATATTCAAGTGTTTTCTACGGTGCAAAGATTGATGGAGCTGTTGACCGCAACAACTCTGAGGGTCGTGGTGGTGCTATCCCATCTTTAGGAGAGATTCGTAACTGTCATATCAATGTTGGTACTGGTAAGGAACTTACTATCAAAGAACTTGCAGAACTTGTTAAGAAGACCGTTCACTTTGAAGGAGACATCATCTGGGATGCCGAGAAACCAAATGGTACACCACGTAAACTCATTGATGTTGAGAAGTTGCACAGCCTTGGTTGGACGCACAAAGTGGAAATTGAGGATGGTGTTGAGAAGCTCTACGAGTGGTATCAAGAAAGCTTAAAGTAATTTTTATCATTGATTGGGCATATTGGGCATATCAGCCCAATAAGCCTAATTAGACTAATAAGACCACCCAATCGCAAACAGCGAACATTCAATCAAATCTTTACTATATGAAGAAACAAGTATTACTAACCGCAGCATTATTGTCTGCTACAAGCATGATGGCACAGAAGCTAACGTATCCACAAGCTCCAAAGGACGGAACTGTAGACATCTATTTTGGTGTTCAAGTTGCCGATCCTTATCGTCCATTAGAGAATGATAGTTCTAAAGCTACTGCTGAATGGGTAGCTGCTGAGAACAAGGTTACACAAGAGTATCTTTCTCGTATTCCATTCCGAGCAAAACTCTTCAATCGTATGAAGGAGTTGGCGAACTATGAGAAGGTATCGGCTCCTTCCTATATCAAATCTATAGGTAAGTGGCTTTTCTACAAAAATGATGGTCTTCAGAACCAAAGTGTACTCTACATTATGGACCGTCTTGGGGACGAGAAGAACGCACGTGTATTCCTTAACCCTAACCAATTGTCATCAGACGGAACCGTTGCACTGAAGGGTATCTACTTCTCACACAACGGTAAGTATGCAACCTACTCTATCTCTCGCAGCGGAAGCGACTGGCAAGAGTTCTATGTTATGGATGTCAAGACTGGAAAACTGCTTGATGACCATATTACTTGGGCAAAGTTTTCTGGCGCATCATGGCAAGGTGACGGATTCTATTACAGTGCTTACGATGCTCCACAAAAGGGACATGAGTTTAGTAATGTGAATTCTATCCAGAAAATCTACTATCACAAGATTGGTACTCCACAATCTGAGGATGTTCTCTTCTATCAGAATCCAGCAAATCCAATGCGCTTCTATGCTGTAAGTGTCAATGAAGAAGAAACCATGATGTTCCTATATGAGAGCGGTGCAGGCTCAGGCAACATTGTCTATGTACGTGATCTCCGTCAACCTAATAGCCAATTCATTCAGATGACATCAAATCTTGATTTGCAATATAGTTTAGTTGAAACTATTGGTGACAAGATGTACTTCCTTACAAACGATGGTGCACCAAAGAACCGACTCATGGTTACTGACCTTAAGCACCCTGGTTTCAGCGAGTGGAAAACACTTGTACCAGAGTCTAAGGACATGCTTGAAGGTGTTACCTTTGCTGATGGTAAGATGATTCTGAACTATATGAAAGATGCTTCCAGCCACGCTTACGTTTATTCTATGGATGGAAAGCAACTCTCTGAGATAAAACTTCCTACATTGGGCAGTGCAAGTTTCTATGGAGAAAAGGACCGGAAGGAAGTATTCTATTCCTTCTCATCTTTCACCGTACCAACCACCATCTATCAGTATGACCTCGCCTCAACTAACAGCAAGGTGTATGCTGCACCAAAGGTTAAGTTCAAGGAGTCTGATTATGTCTGCGAACAGGTGTTCTATCCAAGTAAGGACGGAACAAAGATTCCTCTCTTTATCACTTATAAAAAAGGTTTAAAGCGCAATGGTAAGAACCCAGTATTCCTCTATGGCTATGGTGGTTTCAACGTACCTTTAACCCCTTACTTCTCTTCGGTACGTATTCCTTTCATCGAAAATGGTGGAATCTATGCTCAAGCATCCCTACGAGGTGGCAGTGAGTATGGTGAGGACTGGCACATAGCTGGTACGAAGATGCAGAAACAGAATGTCTTTGATGACTTCATCTCAGCTGGTGAGTGGCTTATTGAAAACAAGTATACAAGTAAAGACTACCTCGCTATTGTTGGCGGTTCAAATGGTGGTTTGCTTATAGGAGCTTGCATGACACAGCGTCCTGACCTCTTTAAAGTATGTATTCCACAAGTAGGAGTAATGGATATGTTGCGCTATCATAAGTTTACGATTGGTTGGAACTGGGCTCCAGACTATGGAACAAGCGAAGATTCAAAGGAGATGTTTGAGTATCTTCACGCTTATTCTCCACTCCACAATCTCCGTCCTGGCACAAAGTATCCAGCAACTTTGGTAACAACAGCCGACCATGACGACCGTGTTGTACCTGCGCACTCATTTAAGTTTGCAGCTACCCTGCAGGCTGACAATGCTGCCAACACACCAACACTCATTCGCATTGATACCAAGGCAGGCCACGGAAGTGGTAAGCCTTTGTCTAAGCAGTTGGAAGAGCAGGCTGACATCTACGGCTTTATCCTTTATAATATGGGATTGAAATATTAAGAGTTCAGAGGAGTTATGTTCATATATCTTTGTTTGAAAAGTAACTTCTTACAATAGCATAACTCCTCAAACTCCCAAACATATTTCATGAATAAAAGTATTGTCTTAATTCAATTAAAATACTTAACCTCTTAAGTTTCCAATCAAATGCAGATTCTATTAGCATCCGCTAAGATAATGAACAGTACCACTACGGTACAAACCCCAAAAACACACCTGCCTCGCTTCAAAAAAGAAGCGGGGCAGATGGCGTTAGAATTAGGTAACCTTTCTGTTGAAGAACTTGTAAAAACAATTCCATGCAATGAAAAGATTGCACTTGAAAATAAGTTACGTTATCAAGATTTCTTCAACGAGAAAGCCTACTTACCTGCCCTCCTCGCTTACTACGGACAAGCATATAAATGCCTTAAAGCACATGAGTACAGTCAAGAAGACTTCAGCTATGCAGACAAACATCTCTGGATAACAAGTTTTCTATATGGCCTCTTACGTCCATTAGACCTTATCCACCCCTATCGACTTGAAGGAAAAGCCAAACTTCCTTCGTCTGAAGGTAAGAACATGTTTGCTTATTGGAAGCCTTTCCTCACAGATATCCTCATTGAAGCAGTGAAAGCTGACGATGGAATCCTTGTACACTTGGCAACAGAAGAGTTCCAACATCTATTCAATTGGAAACGATTACAAAAAGAGATATGTATTATTCAACCACTCTTTATGGTTGATCAAGGGAGTCGACTGAAGGCTGTTAGTGTCTATGCAAAGAGCTGTCGTGGCGCTATGACAAGTTATATACTTCGTAACCAACTGGCATCGCCCAACGACCTTCTTTCCTTCGAGTATGATGGTTTCACCTATCACAAAAACTATGGAGATGAGAACCATCCACACTTTATCCTAAAGCCTTAATCAGTATTCACACCTTATTATAAATATAAAAGTCAAATTAATTATGTCAATAGAAGAATATCGCCAAGAAATACTTACCTTATTACTTGCTAAAACAAACAGTAAGGGTGAACCACGTTTTGAAGAAGCAGCTGCTAAGGAGCTACTTGACCAACTATCAGACGAAGAACTGGAAGAGGGTATCTTATTCAACACACCTGAGGACGTAGCTGAAATCCTATCAGAAGTTGGAACACTCTAAGCACACATTATAAGCAACAAAAGAAAACATAGACAACAAACGATTGTTTATTAGAGTTTTCTCTCGGCTTATTAAAGCTTATTCCATCTTAAAATCTCACATTCATAGCAACGAAATATCTTTACATAGTTTTTAGATATTTCTACTTAAAAACAAGAAATAAAAGCATTTTTCAACCTTCTTGTAACCTTCTACTTATCAAGAAGTTATAAAGTTGTGCAAGAAAAGGTGCTTACTTAGCCTTCAAAAGGGCGTTAGTTAGAGTCTTAAAGAGCATCTTTAACAAGTCAATTAAGGCTTAATTAGAATGCTATTCATGGTTATTAAAAATGCTAATGAGGATTTATTTTGACAAAACAACAAAAAAGGTAAAAGAGTATGAACCCTTTTACCTTTTTTATTATTTACTAAGTTTCTTCTTAGAAACGATAACCCAATGTAAGGAGTAACTGACTTCTGTTATTCTTAACATCAGTGTTTGAAGCAATGTTAGACTCCGATACTATTGTAGCACCAGAAGGAATTGAAATATCTCTAACATTAGAGAATGGAGCAAAAGAACCTTTCTGTGCACTATACTGATAAGCCAAGTCTATATTGAACTTCTTAACCTGATAACCAACACCTAATGTGAAGCGATTAATTTCGCCCCAGTTTGTGTAGTCTGTTGTTGAAGAATATGATGTACCTAAAGAAGCAAGACCAGGATCCTTCTGTGCATTATTTACATACATTGCACTTACATAATTGTAACCCGCACGCAAAGCAACATTGCTTACAGGCTTGTACTCAACACCTAACTTCAATGTGCTAACACCCTTCAGAACCTCCTTAGTGTGTGCATTCATATTCTTATCTGGGATTGATGACTCATAGTACTGATCATAGTAATAATCATAATAGCCACCATTGTTAACTCTGCTATTAATATTAGCATAGTTTTCATATTCATATGTAGCACCCAAAGCAATGTTATTACCAATAGTGTGACCAAGAGAGAAACCAAACTTCCAAGGTGTCCACATCTTGAAATCATATGAGTTAGGAGAGTTAGGAACACCTTTTTCCTGACTTGATGTGCCTGACGCATAAACAAGACGAGTAACATTTGAAGTCGTCAAGTCATACCATGTTGGAGACTTCACGTATGCACCAATTCTAAATGGAGACTCAGCTACTGGACGAACGATAACACCAGCTGTGATATCAAAACCTGAACCCGTTACCTTTCTCTCATCACGAACAAGTACACCACCAGCATTGTTTAAGTTCTCACGATACTCACTATATCCCTTATAATTAACATCCTTCATACCGAATGTCAAACCGAGATAAACCCTGTCATTGAGATTTCCACTCACAGCAAAGTCGTAGTTACCAATATAGCCAGTATGCGCACGGTCTAAAGTATAACCAGTAGCTTTCTCATAGTTATAAAGTCCATTACTACCAGGAATCAATGAATTCCAATAAAGGTAATCAATCTGACTCCAAGTATATGCTACATCTGATGATTTAGCGTCCACATAACCAATATTCTGACCATCTTTATTTTTACCTACATTAAAGCCACCCACTTTCTGATCACCAAGCATACCCTTAATATATGACTGCTTATTCTGTGAACTTCCATTCAAAGAGCCTGCAGCATTAAGGATATAATCAAAGTTCTTGCTCTTATGATAGTTGAAACCAAAGTTAAGGAAAGACTTCTGACCAGTACGAGTAGTATAGACACCACCAATCTGGTCGAAACTCAGATTAGTCTTCTTACCATTAGAGAACTCTTTACCATCTGATTGCATAAGAAGACCAGCACTGAAACTAACATTGCTGTGACGGAACAAACCGATACCAGCTGGGTTAGAACCGATAGTAGAAATATCAGCACCCAAGGCTTCCATGGCTCCACCCATACCAACATAGCGTGCAGTACCATTCAAGTCCTCTCCTGCTAACTTAGCATTCTCGTATGTCTCCTGTGCATTTGCAGACAAAGCAGCAAACAACGAAACAGCAAAGAAAATATATTTACTCTTCATTTCTGATATTCTTTATTAATTAAACATTTATTATCCAAAATACTATCTATGACTACCGAAGGCACTGCGTGAGCCACCAGAACTGCTGCCTCCACCGCCAGAATATGAGCCACCGAAGCTACCACCACCTCTTGCACCACCAAATGAGCTTGGTGAAGGCTGTGAGAATGTAGAGCGTTCTGGCTGAGAATAAGAGCGTGTCTGATTTTCAAAACCATTCTGACGTGCGCCAGCGAAGCGATCATAGTAGCTTCTCATATCATTACTCTGAGATGCATTGTTACCATACTGGTTTACATTGCCACGACGATTTGAGTAAGATGAGCGTCCGTTGTCATAGGAACCACTTCTTGCTTGAGAACCAAAATCTCTTGGAGAGTTACCCCAGTGATTAGCTGTACCCGTATGACCATTGTAAACATAGTAGCCACCTCTTCTATAACCATAGTAAGGATAACCACCATAATAGCCATAATATCTGCTCCATGGGTTGTACCAACCATAGTCAGCATAACCATAATAGTATGGATAACCGCCGTAGTAGCCATAATATGGATAACCACCATAATAGCTATAATAAGGATAGCCACCATAATAACCATATGACCATGGATCATCCCATCTGTCATACCAGCCACCATAATAAGGTGAACGCCATCCCCATCCTACATAGAACGAAGAGCGACCAGCAAACCATGGGTCATAATAGCCACCCCAAAATCCATCAAAACGACTCATTCTTCGGCTATAAGCAAAGTCATCGTTATCACTTTCGTACTGACGAGTGAAACCTCCATAGATAGTATCTAACACTACAGAGTCGCCATGCAACGTAGAGATACGCGACATAAAGATATCGTTTCCAAGAGAATCAACTCCTATTTTCTTATAATTATACTTGCCACGACGATTGTATTCGTCATTAGACTTACCAATACCGCTATAATAAACAGGGCGATCCTCCTCCACTTTACTCTGTTGATAAACAGACTGATCCGCCTTTGACGGGGTAAAATAAAGGTCATCTTGCGCCATTGATAGCAATGGCATAGCTCCAAATAAAACCGAAAGTAATACTGAACGTTTCATATACCTTTTTTTTAATTTACACTTGTTTTAACACCAAGATAATGTTTGTACACAATCTTTATACTGCAAAAATAAGATAACTTTCTTTGCAAATATACGGATTTTCCCTAATCCATGGTAGGTTTTTCCCTATTTTTTATAATTTTGCAGTAGAAATTTAACACCAAGATGAAATATATACAAGTAAAGTTTACGGCAGAACCTGATTCTCAGGATGTAAGAGACATCATTGCAGCTCTTGCAGCTGAAGTTGGATTTGATTCCTTCACAGACGAACCAGACGGACTCGTTGGCTACTGCCAAGAAGATCTTTTCAATGAAGAAACACTCACTGAAATCATACAGAGCCTTCCAATTCCAGACGTAAAAGTTTCTTTCGAAGCTGCTAAAGCTGAGGATAAGAATTGGAATGAGGAATGGGAAAAAGCAGGTTTCGACCCTATCATCATTGACGACCGCTGTGCTATCATCTGTAAGAATATGGAAGAAGATGCCACAGCTACCTATCCTCAACTTGAGAAAATCCCAATGAAGATTGCCATTGATGCACAACAAGCATTTGGAACAGGTACACATGAGACAACACAGATGATTGTTTCATTACTACTAAACCAAGACCTCAAAGAAAAGAGAGTTCTTGATTGTGGTTGTGGAACAGGTATTTTAGGCATTGTTGCTGCAAAGTGCGGTGCAAAAGAAGTTGTAAGCTATGATATTGATGAGTGGAGTGTACGCAATGCAGAGCATAATGCCGAACTAAATGGTGTAGAATTAGATGTGCTTGAAGGCGACAGACGAGTCTTGTCACATGTGAGTGGTGTCTTTGATGTTATCTTAGCAAATATCAACCGTAACATTATCCTTGAAGATATAGACGACTTTGTCAGCGTTATGACAACAGAATCAAAGATTATTCTGAGTGGATTTTATGAGCAAGACGCAGAGGCTATCCTTCAAAAAGCTAATGAACTCGGTCTTAAAGAGAATCAACGTTTGTTGAATCACGATTGGTGTTGCCTACTACTTGAACGTCAGTAACATCATCTTGGATAAGTAGTTGCTGTAAGTCATAGAAGCTACCATTGTAGATGTCTAAGTCTACATATCCCTTAATACCTGGCAGCCTTCCGGCATCGGTATGCTGCCAGAATTTCCAAGCACCTTGGTACTCCATCTGATTAACATAATAGTGAGCTATCCAATAAGGATAATCATCAAAGCGAGAATCAGAAAGGTATTGGTCTTTAAACTTATAATAGGTATAGATGATAGGTTTCACATGATACCTATCTTCTACTATATGTAGCCATGTCAGAATATTCTGCTGGAACTCTTCTGTACTGATATTCTTTGGTTTATGTTCCACATCAAGCACAGGTGGTAAATCTCCCGGCTGCAGATGAACCATGGCAAGGAAGAAATAAGCCTGCCGACGTGCTGACGACTTATTACTCCAGAAATGATATACACCACGTATAAAACCATGTTCTTTCGCATTGGAGAAGTTATCACGGAACTTAGTATCAATATGACTATCGCCCTCCGTTGACTTAATAATCACAAAACGAATAGGCAAACGGTCTATCAGTGCATTTCTAAGTCGATTCCAGTTAATCGTACCTTGATAACGACTTACATCAATACCATAAATCGTATAACCTTCAGGATAATCTGGATCACCATAAATGGCACGCCATCTAAAACCTGTAGGGGATACAAAAAAGAAGTAAAACAGAAAACTATCCCCTACAGCAAGACACGATCCTCCAGCCCAACGCATCCAACTTGGCATCTGAATCCAAGTCTTTAGTATTGATTGAAGCACTTTAGAGATAAACATTTTCTTACTTTTGGATAATTTTATATTCTACTTTACATCTATATATATATTGAACTTTCAAGTTTTTTTCATGAAGAAAAGAATTTCTTTTCATGAAGAAAAAGATTTATTTACGTGAAAATAAATAATTATTTTCATGAAAATAAATTAGCACACTTAAATATGAGTTCAAACATGTTGTTTCTTTAGATTTATAGACAACAAAAATGAAAGCGATTAAGCACTACTTACAGCTGTATTCATGTGCTTTTATTCTCGTATGAATACTATAATAATAGATTGAATATCAAAGGGATAATTTAAAACATTTACCAACTACTCAAAGCATAAAGGTCAGAAGAAAATAAGAAATTGTATAAAACAAAAGAAGAAACAGAGGATAGATTTATCCCCCATCTCTTCTTTATGAATATACTATTACTTAGCCTGCTCTAATCCGAGAGTCTTAGTAGTCTGATCACATACTGAAGAAGGGCCCCAGTACTGGATAGGACCTGGATAAACATAGCATGTTTCCTTAGCCCACTTCTCACGCTGAGCAGCAAAAGTCTTGAATGGAGCACCATCAAGTTCAACGAGTGCCTTACGAATAACAGGCTTCATCTCACCATTACGTCTCTCCATGTTCATCATCATAGTGATTGGCACACCCCCAGCCTTCCATTGATCTGTACCTGCGGTGGTGTTTTTAACTATTGCCATATAACCAGTTTTGCCATTAGCAATCAATTGAGCTGCTGATGAACCAAGGGCGTAACAGTAGTCTGCATCGAAGTTAGAAGGAGCCGCACAGCGACCTTCGTATCCGAAGAAGTGATGCTGAGCTGCAAATTTGCCTTTATACTTACCTTCTTTCTTCCATAGATCTAATTTAGTAGCTACCATTTCAGAAATAAGCTTCTCAGTCTCAATGAGAGAAACCTGTACATTTCCATGAGGATCACGATCAAGAGAAAGCTGACGAGCAACACCTTCTGGAAGAGTTTCGAAAGTAGCCTTGTTCTCAGTTGACAGATGTTCGAGGATATACTTACGCTGAGCA
>ERZ773213.1395-NODE-1395-length-12825-cov-7.538371_pt1 | contig 12825 bp, 9 predicted proteins | sample MGYA00580996_ERZ773213 | MGnify/ENA primary metagenome ERZ773213 (study PRJEB29015, sample SAMEA2738152) | human oral metagenome | biome: human oral; feature: human-associated habitat; material: saliva | place: China | collected 2197 ...
GCATGAACGGAACCTCGGCTCCGTAGTGGCGGGCGATGGCGGCGAGTTCTTGGTCATCAGTCGATACCACAACCCGAAGCTCGTGCTCCCCCGCCAGCTCGTCACGGGCGGCAAGCGCCTGCAGAATAGTCCACGCGACCAGCGGTTTTCCGGCGATCTCACGCAGGTTTTTACGCGGTATGCCTTTGGATCCGCCGCGCACGGGAATAACGCACAGAATACGCATTACGCCTCCAGACTGTGTTCAATAATGAGCTCGGCGATGCGGCGAGCTGGCTCAATATCGGGTTGCGGCGGTGCGGGGGTGCGGTCTTCACCCCAGCGGCCCATGCCGTAGCGGTTCCAGAATTCTTCAAGCCAGCCGGGCGGGTTCGGGTGGTACACCCAGGCAGGAATACCGCGGATCGCGGCTTCAAGCACGCCGGTTGAGAAGATCGACACCACCGGATTGGGCAACTCGTTCAAAGGCACCCCGGAACGGTCAATGGGGATGCCCTGGCGCTCCCACAGCGCATGGGTGAGGGTTGAGAGCTTATCGGTTTCGCTGGGGTGCGGCCGGTAGATGGCGTTGTGTTTTTTAATGAATCTGTAGGAGACGTTAACGTATGATGAGCGCGGTAACTCTGCGCCGTGCATCTGCCCTAAGAAAATGGGGGCGCCAGAGGATTCGACGGGTACGCCAAGGCTTTTCTGGTTTGCGTTATAGAGCAGCTGGGAGCCGACGGTGAAGGCCCGCACATCGCGACGTCCGGACATCCAAAATTCGGCGTCTGCGTCGCTAAAAGCGAGCAGGGTGCACCCCACGGGCAGGGGCGGCGCAGCAGGCACGAGCAGCCCGTGCTGAACCACCCAGTATTCTGCACCAACAGTATGCGCATACTGGTAGGCGGCACGCCCCAGCTGAAGGTAGTGCCCCAAAGACAGCACAATGCGCACCCCAGGCAGGGTTTTGGTTAGTTCGGTGGCGGATAGGCTGCGCTCTTCCCACTCATCCGTTAAGTATTCGGCGAGTGCGGCAGGTGTGCCGTTAGCATTCGGGCACCAGATGGCCAGCCCGATAATGCTCAGGTATTTGAGGGGCTCCAGCAGGGCGCTGCAGCTGGTGGGTGAGAACGAGTCAAGCACAATCAATACGCGCGGCACGGAACCTCGAACGTATAGGCGCCCACTGGCTGGGCCCTGCTGAGTATTACCGCGGTTTCTGCGGAAAAACCCTGCAGCCTCAGTTTTAGCCCAGCGCAGGGCGTTCTGTTTCTTTTGCCACGCCGCCCAGGCATCAATGTCTAGCGGATAGTTTAGGCCCATAGCTGCTCCAGAATTTTTACGCGCTGATCGAAGGTGTGCTCGGCGAGGGTGCGCCGGTGTCCGGCTTCGCGGATAGCGTGCGCCCACCGCGGGTCGCGGAAAACGCGGGTGCAAATATCGATAAGCTCTTCAACACTCTCATATACGAGAACTTCTTTACCGACTTCATAGTAGCGTGACACGTCGGGACGGTCGATAATCTGTAATGCTCCCACACCGGGGGCTTCAAAAGTACGCATGGTGAAACCGTCCTGATCCCCATGAATATTCAGGGTGGCTGGTGAGGATGCCATTACCCCGTAGGCAACAGACCGTTCAATATCGCCAGCTGAAGGCACGCCGGGGTCTTTCAACTGGTAGGTACGGGCAATGTCCCATGGATGGCGGGACCAGGCCCGCCCGTATGCGCGCACGGGAAGACCAGCAGCGTACAGTTCCCGTAGGGTTTGTTCCCGCCCAGGGTAGCGGGCTCCCACAAAACTAATAGCGTCTTCTGGGGTAGGAGTCACCTGGCAGTGAGAGTCGTAAGCGTTAGGCATATCTAGCACTTCAAACCCTTTAGAGCGCAGATATTCAGCATCTAACGGGCTGTAACTTGCCAAGGCACCTAACCGGTGCAGATCGTCGTCGGTATATTCCATACGGCGTAACTCGTCGTAAAGCCATGTGCCGTAGCGTACCCCGGATTCTTCCAGAACCTGCCACCAGCGGCTGCCCAGTTTGTCACCTTTGATCACAAGCACAATATCAGGCCGGTAATCATTAAACACAGCGATCGCTTTATCTGTAGCCTGCGCGGCTAGAGATTCAGGGCGGAACCGCTCAGGCAACTCATGAGCAAGCTTATTGAGGATACGTGCGCCCACACCGCCAGGGGCGTCATAGATGTGGGTGCGCACCTGGTAACCGCTGATTTCCAAGGAGGATTCAATAGCCTTCCAGTACCCGTGGAAAGCTGGTGATAGGAGCAGAAGCTTAGGGTTAGTCATATGGTTTATTCGTGTTCTATCCAGCGTGTGGCCACACAACATGTCTGTGACCGTACGCCAGTTCTTTGGCGTGGCTTGAGCAGAGATAACGGCTCCGGGGAGTCGTAAGAATGTGTGAATGCTAGGTCATCGCAGTATGCCCTATGCACTTACAGTGTACTAGAGAGCTCAGAACAACACACCTTATGGTTGATGTGTCGCTACATACTTTCTTTCATGAAACGTACCGCAAAAGCTCTAATTCTCGCCGTTTTCGCCGCGTTTGACGTATGCAAGCTCTTCACGCAGTGTGCGTTGCGCATTCACCTCTTTATTCCGGGCAGCCCGCACAGTGTTAACCAGAAAGTTAGCGTAGCTGGTGGCTTTAAGAGTGCGTCCGAGCGTGGCTTTATCCCCCCACTTATCGGCGTAGGTGAACCGTGCTGTGGTGAGCCACTGGCGGCGGCGTGCCGAGGGCGATGAGCCTCCGCCTTCATGCTCTACCCGAACCTGGGGTACGAGGAGGCGAGGCACACCAGCCTCAGCTAGCCGGCGTTGGAAATCCACCTCTTCGCTGTTCATATAGAAGCGTTCATCCATGCCGCCAACCCGGTTGTAAATGTCGCGGGGAACCACCATGGCGGCACCTATCACCCAGTCGGTTTCCACAGTGTTTCGAGACGTGCAGGCGGCAACATCATGCCCCACTCCCCTGTGCCACCAGCCGGAGGGTTTAAACCGGGCCAGCGGCGTGAACCATTCCCAAGCAATATGGGCGGTGGTGGGGAATTTGCGGGCAACCCACTGTTGCTTACCGTCATGCCCCACCACCTGGGGGCTGGCCAGGGCCGGGGTGCGGTGCTCAATATGCGAGAGCATATCGGCCACGAACGTGTCCGTGATAGACAGGTCGCTATTGAGAATAAACAACCATTTCCCGGTAGCCACGGCAACACCGGAATTTACGGCACTGCCGAACCCGCCGTTAGTTTCACGGCGCACCACACGCACACCCTTGGTATCGGGGAAAGGCACAGGAGACTGATCATCTGAGACAATAATCTCCAATTCATCTGGGGCAATACCCTGCTGGGCGCGCAGAGCCTCAATGAGGGTGAGCGTGGGCGCAGGGTCGCCGTAGTGGGGAATAACAGCTGATACTTTCATCGTGCGAGACACGAAAACCCGCTTTCTGCTGGGGCGTACACCGCCCGGGTTGGAGTGCTGAGAGGTAGATACTGATATATATGTGTATGAATGTAATATTTTAAGCTAATCTTACTATGGATCCTCGGCGCTGAGGCGCAACCTCCATTCAGCTCTCAAAACTTCTATATTGGAACTAATCTTCACTCATGAAAGCTTCTCTGCCCTTATCAGAGCAACAACGTATCGCCCAGTTCGTGGGCTCCGACCCTTTGCCCTGCCGTCTTAAAACCAGGTTTATAAAGACCCTACGTCCCCTTATGGGCCACACTTTTTCTCTGGTGCGCCGCACCCCCGAACTCGTCTACATCTCTGATAACATTGCCCGTGGCGGTAACTGGCTGTACCTGTGGGCACGTGCCTACACAGACCGCACAGAAACCCCTTCGCAACCTTCATACCTTCTCCATGCCCAAGGCATGCAGCCTTGGATTGAAGAATTTCCCGCGCTAGCTGACCTCACCATGCCCACGGAAAAATTTAGTTTCTTCCAGCGGCGTGCTTCAGGCTTACCTAACGATGTTGAGAACCATTTCTTCCCTGGGCAGCTTAATGCTTTCATCAAAGATTGTCTGCTGAGCTCAGAAGTATTCAACCACCGTCTTGAAAACATCCGCTCAAACATTATGGAGGACACTGTGGTGTTAAGCATTCGCCGCGGTGACTACTATTCGGTGCCTTTCATTAATGCACGGTACGGAATCGATACTGTAGGGTATGTACGCCAAGCAGTACATCTGCTGCAACAGGAGGTTACACCTAGCAATTTTGTGGTGGTCTCCGACGAGCCGCAGTGGTGCGCCGAAAACCTGGCGTTTCTCGCCGACATCGCACCGGTATCATTCGATAAAGGCCCTGGAGGTATGTTTGAGGATTTGGCGAAAATGGCGGCGGCGCGATGGCTGATTCTAACAAACACCACTTTCGGGTACTGGGGCGGCTATATAGCGCAGGCCCGTTCTCAGGCTCAGGTTTTCGTACCGGATATTCACGAGTATGACCCTGTAGCAGATATTTCCGTCACTGCTCTGGGAAGTGTACGGCCAAGACCACACAGCGCCTCCTTCACAGCCGTGCATCACCCCGAGAGAAAAAATTGGATTACAGGACATACACAGTAATGAATCGCTCTATGGTTAGTTTCCTTAAACAGGTCAAGCACCGCATTTTTATGGCTCAGAGAAACATCCGCACCACCCGAACAGCGCGCAGTACATTAGGATCTACCGAGTTTTCGGGTATTTATTCACGCCTGACCAATACATTCGATATACCGCCGCTGCCTCAGGTACAGGGTATTTGGGGCGTGGCAATGGTCAAAAATGAGGCCGATATTATCGAAAGTTCACTACGGCACCTAGTCCGCCAAGGGGTGAAGCATATTCTGGTCGTCGATAACGGATCAACCGACGGCACCTACGCACTGCTGCAGCAATTAAAGGAAGAGCTTCCCCTCAGCGTAGGTAACGACCGAGAGCCCGCATACTATCAAAGCGAAAAAATGACGTGGCTGGCACACCAGGCCCAAAAGTCTGGAGCAACATGGGTGATACCATTCGACGCAGACGAGTTTTGGTATGGCATTGACGGTTCCCTGGCGCAGGCTTTAGAAGAGGCCAAAACACAGGTAGAAGTCGCACACCTCTACAATGCCTTCCCAGCCCGAACGGGTGGGTATGTGCTCGATACGTGCAGGCACGCCGACTCTAAAGTATGTTTCCGTTCCTGGGATAACGCAGTGCTGGGGATGGGAAACCATACGGTGCTACGCCCCGGCGATTCAGGGCAAACGCAGGTAGCCATTGTGCACCTGCCGTGGCGCTCGCAAGAGCAATTACACCGCAAATTAGCTCAGGGTGCTAAGGCGTTAGAGTTAACTAACCTACCCGAAGATCTGGGGTATCACTGGAGAGCAAACGGACAGCTCAGCTCTGAAGATATTGAGTGTATCTGGGATGCTTTGGTTGAAGGGCGCTCCGTGCCGAATAGCCTATCGTGGCGCCCTGTTGGTAAGCTGCTTCCTCTGGGTGAGAATATCCCCCCAGATTTCGCGGAGGTTCGCGCGCTTCTGAGTATATAGCGGTAAAAATACCTGGTGCTGCTGGGGGCCGTGTGCAGTATACAGATTGCACACGGCCCCCAGCATAGTTGTGTCAAATATCATTCAGGCAGTTGCCCCAGCCGCACCAGGTTCGCGAATTCTTCGTTCTGCTGTTGCACCTCGGTAAAAGTGCCGCAGCTTACGATCTCACCGTCCGACAGGTACACCAGCTGATCCACGTGGCGTACAGTTGAGAGGCGATGCGCCACAATAATCACCGTAATATCTTTCGAGATCTTCTCAATCGCCTTGGTGATCTTGTGCTCGGTCTCATTATCAAGGGCGCTGGTTGCCTCGTCCATAATGAGCACACTGGGGTTGCGGTAAAGGGCGCGGGCAATACCTAAACGCTGGCGCTGCCCTCCTGAAAGCCGCACCGCGTTGTGCCCGATCATGGCCATAATCCCCTCATCTAGGGATTCCACCACTTCGGTGAGCTCTGCGACCTCTAGGCAGTAACGCACCCGTTCCTCATCAATCTCGTGCGGTTCAAGACCAAATGCGACCGCCTCAAGAACCGTTGAGTCCGCAATAAAAACATCCTGCGGCACATATCCGATACTCTGAAACCACCCCGGCAGATCGTCCTGCACCGGCTTACCGTTGCGCAGAACCCGCCCGCTTGACGGGGCGAAGAGGCCCAGGATTAAGTCTATGAGAGTTGTTTTCCCAGAGCCGGAGCCACCCACAAATGCCACGGAGGTGCCCATGGGGATATCCAGGTTAATATTTTTTAGCACCGGCGAATCACTGTCTGGGTAGCTGAACGTGAGGTTCTCCAGCTGGATGCGCACAGGCGCAATAGTCTTATTAATGTACTCGGGGTTCTTAGGGGCCACAGGAGCAGGTGGCATCTGCAGTTTACGTCCTTGTTCATCCAGTTCAGAGATCTCCCGCAGAAGTTCATTGCTGGCTTTCTCCCCCGCACGAACATTACCCAAAGACGCGACCATTCGAACGTAGCTGGGCAGAATACGGATACATGCACCACAGAAAAGAAGAAGGTAGGGGGCGCTCTGGGCACCCGAAGTGATACTCATAAAAGCGAGTAGTCCGGCAATGCCGATAATGAAAATAATCTCAAGGGAGTACTTGGGGAAGTCCTGCAAAAAGGTGCTACGCATGCTAGCGTTCACCGCATCCATGCGTTTGGTCTGGTAGCGATACAGGTACCGGTCGGTGACGTTGTGCATGCGAATTTCCCGAAACCCGTCGACAGCGTCAATGGTAGCGTTGGCTGCGCCTCGGGTTGCTTCCACCACAATCACGCCTTGTTCTCGGTTTTTCTTGCGAAGTACATGCTGCAGACCGTACGAGACCAGCCCAAAGTACGAAAAAGCGAGTAGCGCAGGAATGGGCATAATGGCGATAAGCATCACCATAAGCACCGCTATAGAGAGCAGTTCACCAATAAAGTTAATGACCCCATTAACAAAAGCAGCATAAGCCTGATGCGCATAATCATTCACAGAAACTAATATATTTGCAGTTCCTCGTTTGCGGTGGGCGAGGTAAGGTTCACGCATATACCGGTTCAGCAGATTAACCGAAGTGGTACTCTGCTGTGTTGCAACAAACCCCAGGCTCCAGCGTTTAATAATGAGCGAGAACGCTCCTTTAAGGATGAATGCCAGCACAAGTACCACACCGAAGATAATAATGAGGGCGGTGCGGTCGGGATTACCAAAAAGCTCTGCAACTTGCTTCAGGTAACCCTCAATGGGGGCGCCCATAGCGAGGTTCACAATCGGCAGCACTGCAGCTACCCCCAGCATCTCGAAAAGAGACACTGTAAAAAGGCCCACCACGTTAAGGATCAGTAGGTTAAATTTCTTACCGGGGAAGAAGACTCTCAGTTTATGGTAAGCCTCTTTCATGACGACGCTCCCCTCAGGTATTTCTGGGGTCGGTCAAGGCTTCTGAGGGGTGCTCCTGCAGCGAACATTCCACAGAATTCTGCCGAGATGCGGGCCTTAAACGAGTAACTGAGTTGCCCAAATTCAGTTCGTAGAGCTGAGAGGATTTTCATGAATGTGCTTTCAAAATACGGCGCAACAGATACTGCGCCGGGTAACTACAGATAGTAGACAGTGTAAGATTCTACCACGCAGGCCCCCGTAACAGGCGGAGGCTGGTATCTGAGTCTTGCGCCTGCTCTTCGACGGTAAACGTGAGGTTGCTCTTCATCAAAGGTGTACGCGAAACTATCACGGTTTACCCTGTAAAGTGGGTAGAATAAAGGATGGACACATCAGCTTAAAGGTCACTACTTCCGGCGCGGGAAGGTCAGGAAGGCTCAAACATGGGAATTTTTAACATTAAATCGCTCAAAGACAGGTATCTGTCTAATGGGCCGACTGAGTCTACCCAGAAGCGGCAGGGGCAAGAGTCCTCGGCGAACGAACAGGACCCAACCATTAAAGGCGGCGTGTCGCGCCTGGCAGCGATCCGTGATTCAAGTTTCCACCAGGAGATGTCACCTGATCGCCCTCCGCAGGATCCGAAGAACCCGAAGAAAAGGGTCGGGGAGGATGTGCAAACCCTGCTGGAGCGAAGCACCGCCGCTGGTACCGACCTCATTGAGGTGGTGACCGTTAAACCTACGGGTGATACCGCCCCCGTACCCACCGCAGCTGACCATAACACCGCCGCCGACCAAGAGCCCGCCCCGCAGGATGAGCCTGCAGATGCCCCAGCCCATGCTGTGTCCAAGAATCAACACCATAGCTCAAACGAACCCCAGCCACCGCGCAAGACTTCTTCGAAGGATAATGCTCAGAAAGCTCAGGGTGATTCCCAGCATCAGGCACCGGCTACTGGTGGCGATGTTCCCGTACTGGGCGCCATAGTATCCTCCGAACCATCCACCGAAGACGGTGAACCCGATAAGCGGGTGGTTCTGGTGCCTAGCGCGTACGGGTTGGATGTTCCTCCAACAGATACCGACTCTGTTGATCTTCCCGACGATACAGCGTCTAAAGCCAAAACCGCTGATCAGGAGGCTGCACCTCATCGAGCCCCGCACGTGATGACTTCTGAGATGGCGACTAATCATTACACCTCACAGATACCCTCCAAAGCGCCTGAGACTTCCGCAGCAGCCTCAGACGGGGAGACCCCGGAAAAAGTCACCCTGGTGCAGGGAGTATACGGGATGGACGTTCCTCAGGAAGCCGGGGAGAACCTGGACACTCCCACCCGCGGCGTCCCCTCCCCCACCGCATCTGCGACCTCCAGTCCCAATAATCGACACGCAGGTCAGAAGGACGATACCGATACACCCGATCCGGCGCTGGTGCGTGGCGTCTACGGTTTAGATGTGCCCGAAACCCCCGCAGAAACCGCTGACAGTTCCGCTGCCCGGCAGGATTTCCCAGGCCCGCATGCTCAGCCTGCGGCAGCCCATCAGCAGCGAACCGGAGTGCCTCAGCTCTCATCACAAGAGCGCGAGTACGACATGCTCGCGGGAGAAGAAACCGTTGAGCTGGCCCCCATCCACGTTCGGGAGGCTCTGGAAGCTCAACGAGCGGCGCAGAAAACAGCAGCCGAAAAAACCAAAACCACCGCTGAGTCTGAGTCTGCTGATGCTGCCCCGGTGCCCCCCGTTCAGGAGAAGGACACCGACCAGCAGGAGCCCCGTAAGGTGACCACCGCGTCGTTCAGCTTATCTCCCGAGTCCGTGGGTGAGGCGAAGAACCGGGTCTCGGCACCGGCGCAGGGCGCTGGCCCTCTTGAGGCCGTGTTCGTGTGCACCGGCAATGTGGCACGCAGCGCCAGCGCCGAAGTGATCGCGCAGTCTCTGGCTTCACAGTACGGGCTGGAGGATAATTGGGTGTTTACCAGTGCAGGGACAGCAGCTCTGGCTGGCTCCCCTATTTATAAGTACATTGGCAACGAACTTGAAGGGCGCGGGTATGACCCTTCACAATTCCGGGCCAAGCAGCTTACCGCTGACATGATTGAGCGGGCCACCTTGCTGCTGGTGGCTGAGCAGGATCACGCGGACTGGATTCTGCGGGAATGGCCGCAGTACCACACGAAGGTGCACCTGATGAAGCAGGTGGCGCGTATCCGGGAGAAAGCCAGCCGCCGTGCCGAGCCGATCTCGTTTATTTACGGCTACACTGAGGCGGCGCACGATACCGACAGCATCGCTGACCCGTACCGGCGGGGACGCACAGCCTGCCGCGTTGCGGTGGATGAGGTGGAGCAGTCGCTTCAGGTGATTCTGCCGTGGCTGGTACGGGCCCGCGTGTAACCCAAGGCTTTTAATACAGCAATAAGGACGTCCCGTGTACCCCTATTCCGGTGGTGCACGGGACGTCCCTTGTGGATAAAGCCGCTAGCCCCGATCTTTCAGGGCCAGCGGCTTTTTCACAGTCTGGATCTTAGGCGTGGTCGTTGAAAATATTGGTCACTGACCCTTCGTCGAAGACCTCCCGGATGGCTCGCGCCACAAGCGGGGCGATAGACAGCACGGTGAGGTTCTCAAACCGTTTATCGTCCGGCACGGGCAGGGTGTTCGTGACCACCACTTCGGAGGCGCCGCACCCAGATAGCCGTTCAACGGCGGGTCCGGAGAATACCGGGTGGGTCGCGGCGATAATGACCTCTTTAGCGCCTTTTTCTTTAAGCACGTTGACCGCCCCGGCGATGGTTCCGCCGGTGTCGATCATGTCGTCAATCAGTACGCAGGAGCGCCCCTCAATCTCACCCACCACGGTCTTTGAGACCGCCTGGTTAGGCACGTTAATGTCGCGGGTTTTGTGCACGAATGCCAGCGGCGCGCCACCGAGCAGGGTGGCCCAGTGTTCGGCTACCCGAACACGCCCGGTGTCGGGGGAAACAACGGTCACGTTCTCGGGGTTTTCCACGCGGCTCTTAATGTACTCAGCGAGCACAGGAATGGCGAATAGGTGATCCAGCGGCCCGTCGAAGAACCCCTGAATTTGGGAGGTGTGCAGGTCCACACACATGAGGCGGTCAGCACCAGCGGTCTTGTACAAGTCAGCAATCAGACGGGCCGAGATCGGCTCACGCCCCCGGTGCTTCTTGTCCTGGCGAGCATACGGGTAGAAGGGTGACACCACGGTAACGGAGCGGGCTGAGGCGCGTTTGAGCGCATCAATCATAATGATCTGCTCCATGAGCCACTCGTTAATGGGGGCCGGGTGGGATTGGATGACGAAGGCATCGGCACCACGCACCGACTCTTCAAACCGCACGTACGTCTCGCCGTTAGCAAATGTGTACGCGGAGATTGGTAGCAGCGGGTGTCCTAGCTCTGCGGCGATTTCTTCCGCGAGTTTGGGATGCGCACGCCCGGAAACCACCGCAAGTTTACGCACACCCGGATTGGTAATCTCGTGACTCATGGTTTTTCGCTTTCTTGTCAGTGATCCCCTGCCCCGTTGGCGGCTTGCGCGGCCGCTGCCGGTTCGGTTCCCTCACGGTTTTTAAGCACCCAGCCCTCGATATTGCGCTGGGAAAATTCAGAGATTGCGAGCGCACCTGCTGGAACGTCCTTGCGGATAAGCGCGCCTGCACCGGAGTAGGCTCCATCGCCTACGGTCACGGGGGCAACGTAGATACCGCCGGACCCCATACGGGCGTGCGCACCAATAACGGTGCGGTTCTTGGTGACCCCGTTGTAGTTTGCAAAAACAGACCCGGCGCCGATGTTCGCTCCGTCGCCGATTTCTGCATCCCCCACATAGGTTAGGTGCGGTACTTTCGCCCCGTCACCAATCTGGGAGTTTTTCGCTTCACAGAACGTGCCAAGTTTCGAGTCCTCGCCGAGTACGGTGCCGGGGCGTAGGTATGCGAACGGGCCTACCGTGGCTCCTGTACCAATTATGGCTCCCTGCCCGTGCGCACGAATGACGGTGGCGTTTTCTTTCACGGTGACGTCGGTGAGGGTGGTGTCGGGGCCGATAACCGTACCGGTGGCTACGTTAGTGGCGCCGTGCAGCTGGGTTCCGGGTAGGATGGTCACGTCGTTCTCAAGGGTGACGGTCACATCTATCCAGGTGCTCTGCGGGTCTACAATACTCACCCCGTTACGCATGTGTGTTTCAAGGATGCGCGTATTGAGTTTCCGGCCCAGCTGAGCGAGCTGTACCCGGTCGTTAGCGCCTTCAACTTCCCAGCGGTCCTCAATAGCGAGCGCCGAGGTGCGGTACCCTTTGGAGCGGGCAATAGCGAGCACATCGGTAATGTACTTCTCACCTTGGACGTTATTGGTGGTTACTTCCGCGAGGGCTTGACGCAGCACGGTGGCGTCAAAAGCGTAAATACCGGAGTTAATTTCGTCGATGGCGAGCTCTTCGTCAGTGGCGTCTTTCGCTTCGACGATGGAGGTTACCTCACCAGCTTGGTTGCGCACAATACGGCCATAGGCACCGGGGTCATCCACGTGGGTGGTGAGTACGGTGACGGCGTTGGAGTCGGTTTCGTGGAATGTGATGAGTTCGCGGAGGGTTTCGGGCCGCAGCAGGGGCACGTCCCCGTAGGTGACGAGCACGGTGCCTTCCACAAGGCTCTGCTGATCGAGTGCGAGCAGCCCCACTTCAACAGCCCGCCCGGTTCCGGGGATGTCATCTTGGTCTACGATGGTGACGTGCTCGTCGAAGGCGAGTACATGCTCAGCGACTTTATCGCGCTGGTGGCGTACCACAACAGCGAGACGTTCGGGGGTGAGGTCTCGGGCGGCAGCAACGGCGTGCTCCACCATGGAGCGCCCACCAATGCTGTGCATCACCTTGGGAGTTGCGGATTTCATGCGGGTACCAGCACCCGCTGCTAGGACGATCACCGCGGACGGTACCTTATGTTCGGAACCCTCAAGCTCTGCGTTCACCTAATTTAACTCCTTTACGGGGTGTTTGCCGCCCACGCGCCGCTGCTGAATTGGCGTGTTAGCTTTGCGCTCCGCCACTAGGATTCGAACCTAGACAAACGGCTCCAAAGGCCGGTGTGCTGCCATTACACCATGGCGGAATCTTCCCCCGCTGTTACCATGTTTACGGCCTGGGACAGGGGCACTCATAAGTGTAGCAAAAATACCTTTACTCGTCGCATCCCAACACGGGGCGTATTAGCCCCCACCGGTCCTAGAGACAGCAGGCTGGGGTGTGCTCTTATGTGCAGGGGTGGATACGTTCAGCCGCTGGTGGCGGTACCCTGGATACGTGGCACATTTACTTGGCGGCGAAGCGCTGCACCTTCAGTTCCCTACCCGCACTA
>ERZ773213.1396-NODE-1396-length-12816-cov-8.586788_pt1 | contig 12816 bp, 9 predicted proteins | sample MGYA00580996_ERZ773213 | MGnify/ENA primary metagenome ERZ773213 (study PRJEB29015, sample SAMEA2738152) | human oral metagenome | biome: human oral; feature: human-associated habitat; material: saliva | place: China | collected 2197 ...
GTGGTCATATCGTTGTTGGTATGGAAGCTCCAGAAGTTTGCCCAGTATGTCATCACCCACAAGCATTCTTTGAAATTCACGCAGAAAATTTCTAAGATGATAAATTTATGCCAAAGTACACTGTGCTTTGGCTTTTTTTGTTGTAAGATACATCGTATATGTATAAACAAATAGACAGTTTTTTTCAGTGGAAAAAGATAATAAAATGATGGGAATGATTGCACTAGTATGATTAAAAAGGGTAAAATCAGTATGTAAAGTTGGAGAAAATATATGGGAAAAATCTATACAATCGGTGAAGCATTAATTGACTTTATTCCAGTACAGACAGCCGCAAGCCTAAGTGCTGTGGATGCCTTTCAAAAAAGACCAGGGGGAGCACCAGCTAATGTGGCAGTAGCGGCAGCGAAACTAGGTGCAGAAGCTTATTTTATTGGTATGGTTGGAGATGATCCATTTGGACATTTCTTAAAAGATACGATTGCGAGTTATGGTGTTAATACAAAATATTTAAAGACTACAAAGAAGGCAAAGACAGCACTAGCTTTTGTAAGCCTTGCGGATGATGGACAACGTGACTTTAGTTTCTACCGTAATCCAAGTGCAGACTTACTCTTAGATAAGTGTGATGTTGAAGAAGTTGAATTTACAAGCGATGACTATATCAGTTTTGGCTCTGTTGACTTAGTGGAGTATCCTGTAAAGTACGCAACAGAGTATTTGTTACAGAAGGCAAAAGCAGCGAATGCGACAATCCTGTTTGATCCAAACATCCGTAAAGATCTTTGGGATGATTTAAATGAGTGTAAACAAACAGTATTATCCTTTATGAAGTATGCAAATATCGTTAAGATGGCAGATGATGAAGTAGAATTCATCACTGGTAAAAAGTCAGTCAAAGAAGCTATCGAAGTGGTAAAACAATATGGTGTTGAACATGTCATTGTGACATATGGACCTGAGGGTAGTGATGCGTACCTGAAACATTGTCATAGCCATGCGGATGCGCGTAAAGTTAATCCAGTTGATACAACTGGTGCAGGTGATACGTTTGTTGGTGCGCTGTTATACTATTTAGATCATCACAAACAAAAGCCTGATCAGATTTCACCTGAGATGATCAAAGATGGATTATGCTTTGCAAATCACGCAGCTGCCATCGTTACGACGAAAAAGGGTGCGATGAATGCAGCCCCAACATTAGAAGAATTACAGAAATAAAAAATAGGAGAATATCATGTTTAAAAGAGCAGAGATGAATACCTATGAAGCAGAGATTACTTGTCATTCCTGTGGGAAGAAAGAAAAGGTTAAAATCAAATCACTCATTGATACAGCTTTAGATCCATCGGCAGAAACAAACCTACTACGTGGTAAATTATTCCGTCATAGCTGCTCAAAATGCCATACGGAACAAAACATGTTATATACATGCATGTATCATGATGGTAGTAAGAATCTTTTGATTGGATATCCAGATAACCAAAAAGATTATGAAGAGATGAACCTCATGTTCAATCGTCGCTATCATCGTGATGAGTTAGATGAAGCCTTAAATAAGTGGATTGAAACATGCACGAAGAGAATTGTGTCGAATCAATCAGACATGCAAGAAAAGGCATTGATTGCCCTACTTGGGTTAGATGATCGTATCATTGAAATCGGTAAGTATGTAACAGGTGATCTGGCTAAGATACAATCACAAAGTTTGGGAATCGATCATATGTATTTCAATACAAGTGGTGATGAGTATGCGTTCTTGATTCAATCTGGTGATGGGATTGTGGGAGAAGTTCCTTTTACCAAAGAACTGTATCAAACTTTAGAAGAACACTACAAACCATATCTAGCTGAAGATGAATCTGTAGAAATTGACTCTAATTGGGTCAGTGATTTCCTAAGAAAAGTAAAAGATAAGCAGAGCCAGTCAAACTAATGACTGGCTCTTATTGTTAGTTCAATCATGTGTAGTGCAGTAGCACGTAGTTCATATTGAATCTGTTCTTGGTTTTGATTTAATTTTGTTTGTATCGATGCTAGTTGACTAGTTTGTGTGCGATTTGTTTGTAAGGTGATGATAAGATCGTTATCTTCTACCTTCATATCAATTACCTTCACATTACAGTTAAATTCATTTGCAAGGAAGACAGCCATATTTTGTGCAATCGTATAACGTGTTTCTTGTATATCTTGCCGTAATTGATTTCGTTTATTTGCTTGACGACGAATTGAGTACTTCTTGATATAGTAAACAAATCGTATAAATGTAACAATAATAAAGAAGAATAACGCAAGCTGGTAATAATCTAAAGTGAAGATTGAGAATACCTTCTGTATCGAATACATGTATGCATGTATTGAAGAGAGTATCACAGCAATGCCTGTTGCGATCCGTGCATGATGTGGAATTGCTTGTAAGAAGGATGCGATAAATAATAGACTATAGGAAATAAACTGATAGTCTTTGGTTGGCTCTGCACTATAGAAAATTTGATAGAGTTGAATGATTGACCAACCGAAGAAGAGAATTGCCATTGCCTGATACAGTGTATAACGATTATCTTCTTCTATCGGTTCTACATGATCCCATAATAGGACATCTGCCTCTTCAGCAAGCTTACGTGCACCCGAGGAAAAATCGCTGTTGGTGATCACAACTGCTTTATCTAGCTTGTAATAAGCGATACCGGAGAAGGCTTGCTGTACAGCATCGTTTCCTACAGTTCCACTGTAATACTTACACTGAAAACCGTATTTTAAATTCCCTTTGGTAGCGATAATATCAATACCTTGATCACCACTTACCTTGGTGAGAGTAATATTCTTATATCCAAGCTTGGATAAATATTTTGCACAGCTGTGTTCGTATTGAATTCCGTTCATAAAATCATTATACAGTACTTATTTTGAATTTGCAGGAAGAAGGGTAAATAATTCATTTTTACGCTTTTCTTCTTCGATAAGGTTATTATAAGCGAGCTGTGCATACGTCTCTAATTTTGATGAATACGCATTATGTTCACCATAAACAAAGTAGTTACCATCTTTATCAATACAACCTAAAGCCGATACGACAGGTACATCTTGATATACATTTTGAAGGAAGTTTTGATATGGCGTTAGTTTTGCGTTTGCGTTTTCCGCAAGTAAGGTACTGAGGTAGTTTGCGCTGATATAAGGGATACTACCACTAGGAATGTCATAGTTGGCCCACATAAAGAAGTGAGTGATATATCTCTGTTGATTTTCCGCATCACTAAGTTCGTGTAGACTCTTGCCATAGAGTTCTTCGTAGAATGCATCTTCAATAAATGGTTGATGGTCACCATACATTAGAATGATTGTTGGCTCAGATACATTTTTAAAGTAATTGACAAGCTGTTCTAGGGCTATGTCACTTCTACGGATGATACTGAGATACTCTTCTGTCTGTGGGTAATTTCCCTTCATGGAAGTGATATGTACATCATGAATCAATCCGGTATCGTATGGGGAATGATTCTGCATCGTCACATTAAACATGAAGAATGGTTTTGTTGGATCACGTTGTTTATATAAATCAATGACATGTTGGAAATCCCATTCATCAGAGATATAGTTTCTTAACTTCTGATAGTTTGTGATATCTTCCATACCAATAAATCGTTCAAAGTTCATGTATTGATAGGTATTGATACGATTCCAATTCTCTTTGTGGTAAGGATGGAAGGCAGTCGTACTATAGTTTTGATCAGATAAAGTCATCGCAAGACCGGGCTGTGTATGTTTTTCATATAGCGTATAGGCATTGGAACCAATCGGTAAAAATGCCATAGAGTTACCGGTCAAAAATTCATATTCCGTATTGCTGGTACCAGTTCCTATCGTGGAAACATATACATTTCCTTGAATGGTATTTTTAGTATTTTTCATACTGTTTTCAAATGGAAGATAATCTTTATCGGTCTCGAATTTTCCGACTACTTGTAAGTCGGAGAAGGCTTCATTCATGATGGTGATGATATTTGGGTGTTCTACCGTCGCGTTTGGAAGCTGTCCAAGTGCCGTTTCTGTGATGGTTTGTTTAGAACTGGTATTTTCCTTTAACTTTGTTGGAAGTGTTTCTATATCATAGCCATGTGGCTTTTGAAGGGATAGATAGCGTGTATTGACGAAGAATTCCGCAATTGCACCGTAGTTTTCATATCCTCTTGCTTGATTGAAGAAGTCTGGTGTTGCGCCAAGCGTAAGTTGAAAGAAATCTGTACCATAGAAAGTAATTAGTACTGCAGCAGATAGGAAGAGGCAAGTTGTACGATAGAGTATCCGTTGTTTTGTCTTCTTTGTTTTTGGTAACCAGAATAATAGCGCAAAGATAATATTGACTATAGTTAGCGTAAATAGCACCTGTACATTAAATGTCAGTTGATAATTGGTGGCGACGCCAGCTGCAGTTTTGATGACACTTAAATCCCATGGTAAAAGAGGGATACCTTTAAACTGCTTTACATACATGTTTGCGATTCCGAAAATGCTTAGGATGATAGTGGTAATCGCAAAGGAGAATTTTATGTTTGCAAGTACTACGTAGAAAATCATCGCAAGTAGAAGAATAATGCCGTAGTTCACAAATACATTACCGATACCTTCGATATCGGAGAGTAAGTTATTATTACAGAGTTCGACTGCCATTTCTATCAGTAGCGGTACAAGCATGATTGTAATCACTTTGATTGTCGTATCGATTTTTGGCTTATGGGGTAGCCATTTTAGAAGAATTGGTAGGAACGATACGATGATTGTGATGAAAAACATGGTATTTGTTGGATCGAGTTTATGATAATCCTGATAAAAATAGATATTTGCGATCAACAAAATGGTCGTGATTAGGAGTGAAGTGATGCGTCTTAATTTATTCATAAGAATATTATAGTTGGATTGTAATGGAATTGTCACTTTTGTTATATATACTATGCTTGCAAGATGGTAGAATATTATTAAAGAGTTAGTTTATTCTACTTATATCAAAAGAAATACATCATTTTGCAAGATATAGTCTGCTAGAAAAGATACAGGAGAATTTATATGTTAAAAAGTAAGAAGATTTTGATTGCGGTACTTGTTGCGGTGGTGGCGATTGTCGCTACAATATTTACCTTCTTCCAAAAGAATCTTGGTGGAGATAGTGGTGGAGCAGTTGCCTATGTAGATACCATTAGTAATATCATGGGTTCCACAGGAGGGGGAAATGATCGTTATTCTGGTGTGGTGGAAGCCCAACAGAGTGTAAAGGTCAATAAAAATCAAGAGAAGAAGATTGAACAGGTGTTCGTGTCTGTGGGTGATCAGGTAATTCCTACCACAGTCCTTTTCCGCTATGATGTTTCAGAAGCACAGAAACAAATTAGCTCAATCAATCTAGATATTGAATCATTAAGAGGCACAATTACGGACAAGAATAATGCAATCTCTGAATATAAGGCTAGCGGTGATACCAGCCAGGTTGCGATTGCGGAAAATGATATTCGTGTTGCACAGTTATCTATCCAACAAAAACAGTTGGATTTAGCTGCAAAACAAAAAGAAATCGATACTGCGGATGTGCTTGCTAATACAACCGGTATTATTAAGGCTATCAATGAAAATAGTACCGATGCGCAAGGTAATGCAACTGCCTTTATCGAAATCTCACAATCTGGTGAATTTAGAGTCAAGGGTACTATTGATGAAACATCTATTACATCTATTTCTCTTGGAGAAGAGATGATTGTACGTTCTAGAACGGATGAGTCAAAGTTCTGGACAGGAAAAATTACAGAAATCAAGACAGAACCAAATGCAAAACAAAATGATATGTACAGCATGGGCGGCTCTAGTAATTCTGAAAAGGCCAGTACGTATCCATTCTATATTTCATTAGATTCTTCAGATGGCTTAATGTTAGGCCAGCACGTGTATTTAGAAAAGAATAACGGAACTGCTGTGAAGAAGGATGGCATTTGGTTAGATGCATCTTATATCGTGATGGAAGGCGATAAAGCATATCTATGGGTTGCCAATCAGAATCATCGCTTAGAAAAGCGTGAAGTTGAAATTGGTGAATTAGATGAAAATCTGTACCAATATGAGATTAAATCTGGGGTATCTGAATCTGATAGTATCGCATGGCCAATGGAAGACTATAAAGAAGGTATGAAGACAGAATCTATCTCTACAGTAGGAAGTGGAGAATAAATATGTTATTGAACTTACAAGGAATCTATAAAAGCTATGGTGGCACCATTGAAGTACCTGTTTTAAAGAATGTTTCAATACAGGTAGAAGAAGGTGAGTATGTCGCAATTATGGGTCCTTCTGGTTCTGGTAAGACAACGCTAATGAATATCATTGGCTGTTTAGACCGCTGTACAGAAGGAACTTATGAACTAGATGGCACAGATATTTCGCGTATCTCAGAAAATGAGTTATCAGAAGTACGTTTAAAGAAGATTGGTTTTGTATTTCAAACATTTGAACTTTTGCCGGGTGAAACTGCAATTGAAAACGTAGCTTTACCACTAGTGTATGCAGGTGTTCCAAAGCCAGAACGTGAAAAGGCTGCGATTGAAGCATTAACTAAGGTTGGTTTAGGCGAACGTGTAAACTTTAAGCCGAATCAATTATCTGGTGGACAGAAACAACGTGTAGCGATTGCACGAGCACTCATTAATCATCCGCGTATTCTTTTAGCAGATGAGCCAACAGGAGCACTTGACCAAGCATCTGGTAAACAAGTGATGGAATTATTTGAAGAGTTAAACAAAGAGGGTGTCACAATCGTTATGATTACACATGATGCACATGTCGCAAGCATGGCAAAGCGTGTAATTCATATTATTGATGGCATGATACAGGAGGGCGCGCATGAATAAAAAACGTGTAATTATTAGTGTTTCTATCGTTGCGGCCTTCATCATTGGATACTTTGGAATCCTGCAATATCGCAAGGCATCTCGCAAGGTGGATGTTGTGCAAGTGAGCACGATGAATATGGGCGGTAATCCAATGGAATCACAGATGAGTGGACTAGTATCAGATCCAGCTACACAGACTGTTATACCATCCGCATCACAAATCATCAGTGCGGTGTATGTTATGGAAGGACAATCTGTATCTGTCGGTGATAAGTTACTTGCATATGATATTACTAGCTTGAACTATACAGTGGAATTAAAGAAGATTGAAATCTCTACTACACAGCTTCGTTTAGAACAAGCGAAAAAAGAATTGCAACAACTACAAAATACAAAGCCGGTAGAAAGAAAGGTAACCCCAACACCTACTCCTACACCAGAACCAGAATTTAAACTAGATACAGAAGTGGGAACACAGGTAGAAGATAATAAAGTGTGGAACTATCTAAATTCTTTAACGGATGAGGATACAGAGTTTACAAAGGATCTTGATGAACCAACACCTACCCCAACTCCACAGACTTCACCAGTTCCAACTTCGACACCAGCTCCGACACCTACCCCAACCCCAGCAGTTCCTGCTGTAAACACATATGAAAAGGGCACAAAGGCTAATCCATATCACTTTGCGATAAAGGGCGATGGTTTCCTAACTGGAAAGTTTGTGAAAGAACTGATTCAGAAAGCAGAAACAGATGGAAAGACATTCTATGTTTCTCTCGATGTTTACAAAGATGATGATAAAACAAAAGGTCTTGTGGATTCTTGGTTAGTATCTGTAGATAGACTAAAGGAAATCTTAGGTACAGAAACAAATGATTTGGCAAAGGTCGATCTAAAGAAGCATGAGCTTAGCTTTATTCCAGTTCCTCACGAAGATCCAGTACCTGAAATTGAACCGGATGGGATGACGGCTTCAGAGCTTGTACGTGCTATTCACGCAAAGGAATCTGAAGTTCGTGAGTATGACATCGACATTCGTCGTAAACAGTTAGAATTATCAGAACTACAGACACAGCTAGCGGATGGTGTTGTTTACGCAAAGCGAAGTGGTGTCATTAAAGGTTTAAAGGATATGAATCATGTACCTACCGATGGAACACCGTTCTTAACTGTTGCAGGTGGAACGGGTACAGAAGTAAAGGGTACTATTTCAGAATTGTTATTAACAACAATTCAAAAGGGTACTAAGGTATCTGTTACAAGTTATGAAACTGGTTCAATCTACGAAGCAGTTGTTACACAGATTGATAACTTCCCGACGAATTCTGATGAAGGATTCTACGGTGGTAATCCAAATGTTTCAATGTATGGTTTTACTGCATATATTGAAAAAGGTGATGATTTAAAACAAGGTACCTATCTTGCGTTATCAATTCAACAAGAAAATATGGATACATCTTCTATCTACCTCAGCAATGCCTTTATCCGTGATGAACACGGACAGAAGTATGTTATGAAAGATGTAGATGGAAAACTTGTAAAGACATACATCAAGACAGGAAAAGTGTACTTCAATATGTCAACAGAAGTATTATCTGGTCTTGCGGATACGGACTATATTGCCTTCCCATATGGTGATGGTGCGATAGAGGGTACTCGTACGAAGATTGATATGGATGATAATGCTATGTTAGGAGGCTACTAATGGGTGAGAATATTAGATTATCAATTCGTGGAATCCTATCGCATAAGATGCGTTCAATTCTAACAATGCTGGGTATAATTATCGGTATTGCGGCAATCATCGCTATCGTTTCCACAATCAAAGGTACTAATGAACAGATTCAAACAAACCTTATCGGTTCAGGTGTCAATACCGTCAATGTACGTATGACACAAGGCGATTGGGAGTATGACTTTGGACAAGGAATTCCGGGTAAATATAAAGAAGTTTCTGCATCTCAAAAAGATGATTTAAAGAATATCCCTGGGGTAGTCAATGTATCACTCTATCATCGCCGTCAGGTATATGATGGTGTATTCCATCTGACAAACTCTTTGACTGGCGGATATGTATACGGAATCGATGATACGTATTTACAGACAAATGGATTGGTTGTAAGTCGCGGTAGAGCTTTCTCTACAAATGATGTGGTTAAGAATCGCAAAGTATGTTTATTGGATAAAGTTTCTGCAGAACAGTTATTCCAAGGAGAAAATCCAATTGGGAAAACTGTAGAAATTCAAAAGGAACCATTCGTAGTTGTTGGTGTTGTTTCACCAGCAGTAGAGTTTGAACCTACCATTAAAAATATGAATGATTACTACACATATAACCAGGATACTTCTGGAAAGGTATACGTACCAACATCAGTGTGGCCACTATTATACCAATATGATGAGCCAGAAAATGTAATCTTACGTGCAAAAGATACAAATTCAATGACAACAATTGGTAAGCAAGCAGAAGAGATCTTAAATGTGACAGCGACTGGCAATAGCGATACGAGTTATAAGTCAGAAGATCTGATGAAGCAAGCCAAGCAAATACAACAATTATCTCAAGCAACCAATACAATGTTGTTGTGGATTGCGGGTATCTCCTTACTTGTCGGTGGTATTGGTGTAATGAATATCATGTTAGTAAGCGTAACAGAAAGAACACGTGAAATTGGTTTAAAGAAAGCAATTGGTGCTCCTAAGAAATCGATTCTGATTCAATTCCTTACAGAAGCGGTCGTTCTTACATCGACTGGTGGTGTCATTGGAGTCATCTCAGGTGTTATCCTAGCATTCTTGATATCAAAGCTTAATGGTACACCGATAGCCATTAGCGTCGAAGCTTCTATCTTCGCAGTATTATTCTCTATGTTAATTGGTATTGTGTTTGGTATCTTACCATCCTACAAGGCCGCAAACTTAAATCCTATCGACGCATTACGCCGTGAGTGATTGATGATGATATCATCAATCACTTTTTTGATGCGAAAAATGGATGAGAATGATATCATAATAAAAATGTCGACAGCAGGAGGATATATGAAATTTTTATTTGCCCCCGATTCATTCAAAGGCACGATGAGTGCTATCAATATTAATCGCTTGTTAAGACATGCGACTCATCGTGTGCTTGGAAGTGTGGAATATATCGATGTAACAATGGCTGATGGTGGAGAAGGAACAGTGGAAACTGTCACTCGTAATCTGCGTGGTTCAATTATGTATGTACCAACACATGATCCATACATGAAACGAAGAGACGCTAAATTTGGTTTAGTAAATCAAAAAGAAGCAATCCTAGAAGTTGCGGAAGCAGTGGGTTTAGCATTGGTTCCACAAGAGAAACGTGATCCTCGTTACACGTCATCCTATGGTGTAGGTGAGTTAATTGCGCATATTCTTGATGATGGAATTCGTGATATTAAGATTGCGATTGGTGGAACATCCACAAATGATGGTGGTATCGGTACCATGCAAGCGCTAGGTGTACGCTTTTTAGATAAAGGTGGTAATGAAGTAAAAGGGATTGGCGATAGTCTAAAAGATATCGTAACAATCGATACTTCACGTATGAACCCATTAGTTCAAGAAGCTAAGTTTACAATCATGTGTGATGTGGATAATCCTTTATGTGGTCCAAATGGCGCAACAATGTGCTATGGAAAACAAAAAGGAGGCACCCCGGAAGTGTTAGAAGAACTTGAAAAGGGAATGGAAAACTACCGTCAGGTTTTACTAAAAACATTTGGGAAAGATGTAAATGAAATTCCTGGCTCAGGTGCAGCAGGCGGTATGGGTGCAGCCTTCTCATTATTCTTGATTGGTGAGATGAAGTCAGGTATTGAAGTTGTAATGGATTTAATGAACTTTGATCAGATGCTAGATGGCGTTGATTATGTCATTAGTGGTGAAGGAAGAGCTGATGCACAAACATTACATGGTAAAGTACTTTATGGCATTGGTAAACGCTGCAAAGAAAAAAATATCCCAGTCATCGCAATCTGCGGATGCCTTGGAAACGGTTATGAAGCATTATATGAACACGGTATTACAAAGTTCTATGCAACAGTAGATAATGATTTGAGCGAAAAAGAAATTCTAGCAAATGCGAATGATAACTTTATGAAGACAGCTGTTCGTATGTTTGAAGATATCAAAAATGGAAATATTTCTTAGTTGAAAGCCATCGTAAATGATATGATTTATATAGAGAAAAGTTTCATGGAGGATAATTGATATGATTTTAAAAGTTGTACGTGAAAAGGAAACGAAATACTATGTTCCTACACAGATTCAAGCAATGACAGTTTCAGCTGTATACAATTCAGATGATATGTATGATGTGACATTTATTGTAAATGGAGTTTCTGAACCAGTAAGAACTTTCCCATCTAAAGAAGATGCGGAAGAATTCTTAGTACGTTTAGATACATTGTATTGTTCACATAATCCTGAAGTTCATATTGTGAATTTGAATACCCTATAATATTTTAGAGAATAGTATTCGTAAAAGAATTAAGTAAACAAAAGCACTTCAAGACGAAGTGCTTTTGTTTAACTGCATGCATGAATGTTTTGTGGAACTTCATTGAATTGATTTTTTCGTAGTAAGACGATAAAGTTTAATGTAAGGATGACTGAAGACGGAAAATCTCCTTCGCCGCCCTTGTATGTGGAATGGCTATGCTTTGACATAGTAGGGAGCTCCACCAGTTATTCTTACTATCTAATGTACATTTAAAAAGCCCACAACACGTGGGCTTATTTTACATCTTAGATCCCTTGGAACCCTTTGCGCTTGAAGCAGAGAAGTTACTGAGGATATTTGTTTCATAGGAGAAGGTCATTTTTGATCTTCTTCTTTCTCTATCTAATGCAAGTTCTACAAGCTTATCCATTAATTCAGAGAAAGATACACCAGCTGCTTGCCATAGATAGAAGGCAAGTGAGCCTGGGATAGTATTAATTTCATTTACATAAACTTTCTTAGTATCCGCGTCCATCAAGAAGTCAATACGACAAACACCAGAGGTGCCAAGTACACGGAAAGTTTCCTTCGCTAATTGTTGGATGAGTCTTGTTTGTTCATCCGTAAGTGGTGCAGGTACGATACGTGCTGTACTTGCCATACCTTTAGAACCGTCGCTCTTTGTACTTTTACTACCACCGAGGTACTTATCAGAGAAGCTGAGCAATTCATCTTGGGAAACTGAACTTACTTCTTCTAGCACACTGGCTACACATGAATAGGAGTCTCCAACAACGGAACAGTTGATTTCACGCATTGGTTTTACAACCTTTTCTGTGATGATTTTTTCGTCATACTGACGTGCTTCATCAAAACATGCTAGATATTCTTCGTCGTTATGAGCGATAGAGATACCGACAGATGAACCTGTACGGGCAGGTTTGATAATCACTGGATAGATTAAGCGATGTACTTTATCGAGAATTTCACTTTGACGTGTATCCATTTCTGCCCCATATACCCAGAACCAGTTTGTGATTGGTAGGTTGTTATCATTGAGGACATTCTTTTGTAAAACCTTATCTTGCCCAATCGCTGCACCATAGAGGTCACATCCAGCATATGGAACCTTCAACATTTCAAAGAAACCTTGGATTGTGCCATCTTCACCATTTGTACCATGCATCACAGGGATAGCCACATCAATTGTACCTAATTCCTTAGGGCCAAATAGGGATGGCTTAACAGGACGGATTACAACACGATTATCCTCTGATGTAATGGAGACTTGTGTACATTGGGAAATCAAATGCTTGAGATCCTTGTAGTTACTCATATCCTTTAATAAATCAGATACATATAGTTTGCGTTCCTTTGAGACATATACAGGAATGACATTGTATTTATTTTTATCAAGCGCTTCAATCGCTTGATGTGCAGAGATAATACTTACTTCATGTTCGACGGATTCAC
>ERZ773213.1398-NODE-1398-length-12813-cov-19.415582_pt1 | contig 12813 bp, 6 predicted proteins | sample MGYA00580996_ERZ773213 | MGnify/ENA primary metagenome ERZ773213 (study PRJEB29015, sample SAMEA2738152) | human oral metagenome | biome: human oral; feature: human-associated habitat; material: saliva | place: China | collected 2197 ...
AGATTCCGAGTCAGTCTCAGCGTCTGAATCAGTATCAACGTCTGAATCAGTGTCGGTTTCAACCTCAGGATCTGTTTCGACGTCCGAATCAGTCTCAACCTCAGAATCAGCCTCTGCGTCCGATTCAGCGTCAACATCAGAATCAGCATCAACGTCAGAGTCAGTTTCAACCTCAGAGTCAGTATCAGCGTCGGAATCAGTATCAACGTCTGTGTCAGCGTCTACCTCAGAATCAGTCTCAACATCTGAATCAATCTCGACCTCCGAATCATTGTCAGCATCGTTGAGCAGTTCAGTATCAGAAAGCCAGTCAGTCTCTACTTCGCTTTCAGTTTCGACATCAGTCTCTGCATCTGAGTCAGCATCATTGAGTACCTCTGTCCCTGAATCAACTTCAACATCAGTAAGTACTTCAGTTTCAGTGAGTCAATCACAATCAGGATCAACATCTGGTAGCGGTTCATACTCTAATTCAATGAGCCAATCAATTTCTCATTCAGAGTCATTGTCTGCATCAGAATCAGCAAGTGGATCACAAAAACACAGCCAATCTGTGGCCCTTCCAAATACTGGCGAAACAGGATCTGTAACATCAGCCCTTCTTGGGGTTGTTACAGGGTTAGCTGGAATTGCTGGACTTACCCGACGTAAAAAGAAGGGGAACTGATCTAGTAGGAAAAATCATTTTTTCGAGTGAATCTCATAGGAGATTCACTTTTTTACTAGTAGAATGAATTATTTTTTATGTGTTACAAAAAAATTTGAAAATTAAACGATAATATATAAGTTTTTTGTAGCAAATTACTTGAATCTACGTAGTATTCCTGTATAATGAATAATGACTACAATGTAAGGGGAATATCATGCAATTTAAGCGTTCAAAAGGAAACTTTCGTGAAACAGATCGTGTCGTACGCTTCAAATTAATTAAATCAGGAAAAAATTGGCTTCGGGCATCAACGGCTGCTCTAGGCCTCTTTCGCGTGGTGCGTGGGCAAGTGGAGGAGACCATCATTGCCAACGTACAGCAAGATCAAATAGAAAGTCAAAAGCATAACCATGCCTTCTTAAAAGGTTTGATTACGGTAGGGACTGTATTTGGTGGTGCTGTACTTGCTACGACTGCTAAGGCGGAGGATGCAACATCACTTGCACCAACGGTTTCCGAGACAAAAGAGGAAACCTTGGCAGAAGTGGATAGTGTGGTCTTAGCGAAAACCTCAAGCCAGCCTTCAGAATCCATCTCTGTTTCAGAATCAACTAGTTTTTCTACATCTGAGAGTGCGTCTGCTTCGATCAGTGAATCCACCTCTTTGTCCTTGAGCGAAGTTGGATCAACTGCATTATCAACGGCAATTAGCGAGTCTGCTCAAGCTCTAGAGTCAGAGGTAGTTGTTGAAGAGCCGACTAGTTTAGAAGAAGCTACTGTTTTAGAACAAAATACCTCTGAAGCTGAATTGCTTCAAGAAATTGCAGGGAATTACGCATCTAAAATGACGGACACCGATCGCCGAGCAGTGGTCGAAGCGGTCATTAACAAAGTGCAGGCCGAAGTGACTGCAAGCAATAACTTGATCCACACCAATGCCAGCGCTCAAGCTTATGCTGACCAGCGCGATCGCTTGGAGAAAGCTGTCGATGAGATGATGACGACCTTGACAGCTGCAGGTTTTGTGGGAAATACAAATGTAGATGGGAAACCTGCGATCTCTGCTCAGTTGGCTCCCATTGCTGAGGTGGCTAAGAGTAGTAGCAAAGATCTAGAGATTACACCAAACATGGATGATCGCAACGGTGCTAGTGTTGAAGATGCCCCTCTAACAGCTACAGATGTTGCCAAAGATCCTCATATCGATAAGCGCTATGTTAACCAAACACCTGAAGAAATTGCTGCTTATAAGAAGGATACGGATGCGACTCGCTATACCTTTGGGATTTGGGATTTTGTTAATAAAACAGGAGAATCACTCGGCTATTATGCGACCTTGTCTGTCAATCGTACCGATACCGATCCGAATACCCATGTGGGAAATGATGTATATTTCCGTATTGTAAAAAAATCAGATGGTTCTGAGATTTTCTCTCAAACCTTCTCTGCAAATGTCATTGGGGGCACGCAGTTCCAACTACCTAACGAAGTGTTGATTAAGAAAGCTCCTTTGGGGAATATGTTTGCCTATAGTAAGGCTGATGATGGGAAACCTGGGAATGTTTATCTAGGTACCTACGCTAGTCCTGAGACAAGTTTCCTTGTACGTGATGTATATGATGTAATGAACCCTTCGAAACAAGGGGAACTATTGACTTCGAGAGCTGAAATCAAGGTTCCATCTATGTGGGGGCACCAGTCGACTTTCTACAAAGTGGTAGATCCAGCAGGCAAATGGGTCGATGGAGAATACACGCCAACTGGGAAGGAAGAAGTCTTAGCAGAGTATACCCAATACGGGATTGAAGGTCAGCATTATACGGCCTCCAATGCTCGTGATATTGCAGGATATGTCAAGGTTCCGGTAGTGAACTCGGCTCAAAAAGCAACAACTGGGATCTTTGACAATAGTACGGTTGGCACACGCCGAGTGGAATTATATGGAAATGCGCGTGAGCATTTTATAAGAAGTGAAGTTGTTACAACCAGTCAAAACGGTGACTACATCCTTCGTTACTACGTTCTGGATCCTTCCAAAGTCTATAACGTTTCGAATCTCGATGTCGGGAATGAGGCGGTATTTGATAAGTATACCCTTGTTTATGAAAAAGAGTTTAAACAAGATGTTTCAGATGCCCTTTCTGATTTAGGTGGAACGAATAAAGTTGAAAGTAAGAACAAAGATTATTTCTTGAATGTTACGCCAAAACGGGTGGATGATCGTCATTTTGAGTTAGAGATTACCGGATGGTTTTCGGCTAAGGAAACTGTCACCTATACTGATGAAAATACAGGGAAAGAATACACGGTTCCAAAACCATTCACAGAGCTTCCAAAATCAGCTTTTCTCGGTAACAATCAGACTATGATTGTTGGGAAAGATGCGACACCTCAAGGAGCAGAAGGCTTTTCTAACTTTAAACAAACCATTCAAAAAATGGTTGTTTCAAATCCACTGACGAGCGTGAACTATTATTATCGGAGAATGACGTCGTCAGAATCTGCATCGCAGTCTCAAAGTTTCTCAGCTTCAACGTCAGCATCTCTAGTTTCAGATTCAATTTCATTGTCTCAATCTGTATCGGCTAGCGAGTCCGTTTCCTTGTCACAAGCATCTAGCTCCGCCAGTCAATCAGATTCGTTGATTCAGGCATCAGTCTCAGCCAGCCAGTCTGAATCACTGGTTCAAGCGTCAGTTTCTGCGAGCCAGTCGGAGTCGTTGGTTCAGGCATCAGTCTCCGCAAGTCAATCAGAATCCTTGGTTCAATCCTCGGTTTCCGCAAGTCAGTCAGACTCGTTGATTCAGGCATCAGTCTCAGCTAGTCAATCAGAGTCGCTGGTTAAAGAATCAGTATCCGTCAGTCAATCAGACTCGTTGGTTCAGGCATCAGTTTCAGCCAGCCAGTCGGAGTCGTTGGTTCAATCGTCCGTTTCTGCTAGTCAATCCGATTCCTTGATTCAAGAATCTGTATCAGCTAGTCAATCCGATTCCTTGGTTCAAGAATCCGTATCTGCCAGTCAGTCTGAATCGTTGCTTCAGGAATCGGTTTCCGCAAGTCAGTCAGAGTCCTTGATTAAAGAATCTGTATCCGCCAGTCAATCAGACTCGCTGGTTCAGGCATCTGTATCGGCCAGCCATTCAGAGTCGCTGATTAAAGAATCGGTTTCTGCCAGTCAGTCAGAGTCCTTGATTAAGGAGTCAGTATCTGCCAGTCAATCAGATTCGCTGGTCCAAGCGTCAGTTTCTGCGAGCCAGTCTGAGTCTCTGGTTAAAGAATCAGTATCGGCGAGTCAATCCGACTCGTTGGTTCAAGCCTCAGTTTCTGCAAGTCAGTCAGATTCCTTGGTTCAGGAATCCTTATCGGCCAGCCAGTCTGATTCCTTGGTTCAAGAATCAGTTTCTTCAAGCCAATCAGAGTCGCTGGTTCAAGAGTCGATTTCAGCGAGTCAATCAGAGTCATTGATTAAAGAATCTGTATCGGCAAGTCAATCCGACTCACAATCAAAAGCAGCATCAGCATCTAAGAGTGAGTCTGAAAAAGCCTCTAAATCTGTTTCGTTGAGTCAGTCGGTATCCTTATCTAATTTAGCATCTGGATCAATTTCTGTATCTCAATCGCAGTCGACATCAGCGGTTGGATCGGAGGAAGTGGTTTCTCAACTGATTTCCTTGTCACAATCTATTTCGATGAGCAAAAAGCTGTCAGAATCCGTTTCGTTGAGTCAGTCAGATTCCTTGGTTCAGGAATCCGTATCGGCTAGTCAATCAGACTCATTGGTACAAGCCTCCGTTTCTGCAAGCCAATCCGACTCGTTGGTTCAGGCATCTGTATCGTCTAGCCAATCCGATTCGTTGCTCAAAGAATCCGTATCAGCTAGTCAATCTGATTCCTTGGTTCAATCGTCGGTTTCCGCAAGTCAGTCCGAGTCATTGGTTCAGGAATCCGTATCTGTCAGTCAGTCAGACTCGCTGATTCAAGAATCAGTTTCCGCGAGTCAATCCGATTCGCTAGTTCAAGAGTCAGTTTCCGCGAGTCAATCTGAGTCCTTGATTCAAGCATCAGTTTCCGAAAGTCAATCGCAATCTACTTCTGATATCGAATCTAAGTCTCAAATTACAGAATCTATGTCCTTTTCTCGTTCTGATTCAATGAGTCAGTCGGAATCGCAAGTATCGACTGATTTGCAATCAACATCATTGAGTCAATCAGAATCGTTGGTGCGAGAGTCAGTTTCTGCGAGTGAAACGGAATCATTGGTTCAGGAGTCTGTATCGGCCAGTCAATCAGAGTCGCAGGTTCAAGCCTCAGTATCTGCTAGCCAATCGGATTCGTTGGTTCAAGCATCTGTATTGACCAGCCAATCAGAATCGTTAGTTCAAGAGTCGATTTCAGCTAGTCAATCAGACTCGTTAGTACAAGAATCCGTTTCGGCAATTCAATCCGACTCCTTGGCCCAAGCATCCGTTTCGGCAAGTGAATCAGAATCGCTAATCCAAGAGTCGATCTCAACTAGTCAATCCGAGTCTTTGGTTCAAGCGTCCGTTTCTACTAGTCAGTCCGAATCGTTGATTCAGGACTCCGTTTCATCGAGTCAATCCGATTCGCTAGTTCAAGGGTCGATTTCAGCCAGTCAATCAGAGTCGCTGGTACAAGAATCAGTTTCTGCCAGCCAATCAGACTCGTTGGCTCAAGTATCGGTATCGGCAAGCCAATCAGAATCCTTGGTTCAGGAATCCGTTTCAGCTAGTCAATCAGAGTCGCAGGTTCAAGCTTCAGTATCGGCTAGCCAATCCGAGTCATTGGTTCAGGAATCTGTATCTGCCAGTCAGTCAGACTCGCTGATTCAAGCATCCGTTTCGGCAAGTGAATCAAATTCATTGGCTCAAGAATCTATCTCTGCCAGTCAATCCGACTCCTTGGCCCAAGCATCCGTTTCGGCAATTCAATCCGACTCCTTAGTACAAGCGTCAGTTTCAGCAAGTCAGTCAGAGACATTGATTAAAGAGTCAGTTTCTTCAAGTCAATCTGAATCGTTGGTTCAAGAATCAGTCTCAGCAAGTCAATCAGATTCATTAGTTCAAGCTTCTGCTTCGACAAGCGAATCGGCTTCAACTTCTCATGTCGTAGCTGCATCGCAGGTTTCAGAGTCTGGATCGTTCTCTCGATCCGTTTCTGAGAGTCTATCTGCTTCACAATGGACATCCCATTCAGAATCTCTAGCATCAACATCTGTTTCAAAATCAGACTCCTATAGCCAATCAACTTCGCTCCTTTCAGCAAGTGAATCGGCTTCAACGTCCATGCCAGTATCTGAATTTCCTTTGACGAGTGTTTCAGATTCTATAAGCGCATCATCGACAGAGAGTCAATCCTTATCGCAGGAAATTTCTGAATGGATCAGTGTGTCTTATGCGTCAAGTTTCTCTGCTGTGACAAGTTCTTCGGAGTCTGTCGTGTCTTCGTTTGGCACCTCTTACTCAGAATCTCCATCAGACACAAGCTCGCTAACTGCAACGCATTCTTCCGGACCTGCTCTTCCAGAGACAGGTGCCCATCCTTCATCTAATATTCTTGCTACAGGAGCTTCCATTCTTCTGTCTGGATTAGCCCTTTTAGGAATTCGGAAAAAAGATGGCAAATAAAACCTTAAAAGACCGGAATGAACCGGTCTTTTATTGATCTAGAATGTCTAAGAAGTTGGGAAATATGTTATAATGAATGAGGAAGTTTTCGTTGAGGGATATGAAAAAGGTTACTTTGTGAAAAGCTCTGTTTGCCTTCATATCTTCAGGAAATATGGGATTAAAAAAGAAGAGTCAGAGGAAAGAGATGAAAATCCATTTTACAAATTTATTTGGTCAATCTTCGAAAAGTGTTGCCCTGATGGCACAAAACGATATTATGAATGTCGTTCGTGAACTTGGGGTTAATGAACTAGGGATCTACTTTTATGATCATAGCAATGAGCCGGCTAGCGAATTGAATTCGCGGATGGATGGGATTTTAGCAGGCGTTGCTTTTGGGGATATCGTCTTCGTTCAATCTCCTTCTTGGAATGGAATTGAGTGGGACCGCCGTTTGGTTGATAAGTTAAAACTCCTTCAAACCAAGCTGGTCATGTTTATCCATGATGTTCCACCACTCATGTTTGAGAGCAATTATTACCTAATGCCTAACTATATCGACATGTACAATCAGAGTGATCTGGTCGTTGTTCCGTCAGAGCAAATGTACCATCGTCTAGTATCAGAAGGGCTCACAGTGAAAAAATATGTGGTCCAAAAGTTGTGGGATTTGACCCACAGTTTGGATCTCTATACTCCGCAATTTGAGAAAAAACTGATCTTCTCAGGGAATCCGTCGCGTTTCCCACATATCATCGATTGGAAATATGAGACACCCCTTCATGTCTATACCGAAGCAGTTGAAGGAGTCGATTATTCTAAGGTCCATATAGAAGGCTGGCGGACTAAGCAAGAGTTGCTTCTCGAGCTTTCCAAGGGTGGTTTTGGGCTTGTCTGGGGAAATTCTAAGAATCCTGAGGATGAGCGGGATTACTACAAAGAAAATATTTCCTACAAACTATCGACTTATCTATCTGCTGGTCTTCCGGTAGTAGTGCCAGACTATTTGTCAAATGCAGACTATATTCGAGAAAAAGGGCTGGGCTTTGTAGCCTCCAGTCTTGAAGAAGCCAATCGTTTGGTCCAAGACTGTACAGAAGAAGAGTATGCCCAAATGGTCCGAAAGGCTCACTATACTTCTTATTTGATCCGCAATGGCTATTTTACAAAGAAATTATTTGTCGATACCATCATGGCTTTAGGTGAATAATATCCAAGTAAACAAGATTCTTCAGATAAACATCTGAAGGATTTTTTGTTGAATACGGTACCAAATGGGGAAATTGAAATATTATCAAATATTAGTGACAAATGAGTTTGGAAAAGTCGCAAATTATGGTAAAATAAGTTGAGATAAAATGCTCTAAAGGCACATATTTAAAGGCTGTTTCCCAGGTGAAAGAGTCAAAATGAGTAAGAGAAAGTTTAAAAGAAATGTTAAAACGATCTGAAGTAGGAAAGAGATTTTGTTGGACGATATTTTTCGTCTTTATTTATGTTTTGGGAAGTAAAATTTCCCTGCCTTTTGTTGACTTATCAAAGGCCCTGAGACTCAATGAGGGAACGACAACGGGTTTGCAGCTCTCAAGCGCTGTGATGGGGGGAAACCTCCGCGGAATGTCTATCTTTTCGATCGGTCTATCGCCATGGATGTCTTCCATGATTTTGTGGCGGATGTTTACCGTTTCAAAACGCTTTAACCTTGAAAAAACCAGCACGGAGATAGTGGAGCGGCGAAAGATGTACGTGACCTTGGCGCTCGCTATTGTCCAGTCTTTGGCAGTGGCCATGTATCTCCCCTTGAAGACAGGGTTGAACCCCGGACTTGTCATTGCGGTCAATACCATGATTATGGTGGCCGGAGCCTTCTTTTTAGTTTGGCTCTCCGATCTAAATGCCGCTTTGGGGCTTGGAAGTTCTGTTGTGATCATGATGGCTGGGATGGTTATGTATCTGCCAGAAGACGTGATGCAGACCCTTTCAAATGTCAATAATATCCCAGAAATCGCTTATGTTCTGGGCGTGATTTTCATCTTGATTTTTGTCTATGTGGCAGTCTTGGTGGAATATTCCAAGTACCAGATTCCTGTCAATAAATTAGGGATCCACAACAACTTGAAAAGTTATACTTTTTTGGATATCAAGCTTAACCCGGCAGGAGGGATGCCCTTCATGTACGCCATGACCTTGGTGTCCATTCCTCAGTATGCTATGCTCTTGATCTTGTCAATGGATTCCAATGCCAAGTGGGCTGCTCGTTTAGCCAAACACTTGGTGATGGGAGATCCGATTTGGATTCTTCTTTACATTCTGATGATCGCCCTTCTCTCTTTTGCTTTTGCCTTTGTCAATGTAAACGGAGAAGAAATTGCAGATAAGATGATGAAGGCTTCCGAGTATATCGATCATGTCTATCCTGGAGCAGATACACGTCGCTATATCAATAAAATTGTGCTACGCTTGACGGTTTTTGGGACCTTGTATCTGATCCTCTTCACGGCGCTTCCTTTTTCTCTCTTGTTATGGGATAAGGATCTCTTGCGCTTGACCATGATTCCAGGAACCTTCCTCATGTTTGTCGGAATGATTTACAATATCCGAGAAGAAATTCGTGCCCTTCGTGTGAATCAACGTTATACAAGAATATTCTAGGAGTAACCATGTATTATTTTGTACCAGCCTGGTATGGAACGGACCGCATCTGGCAGCAAACAGCTACCCCTTGGTACTGGATGCGAGAGTCCATTGAATTTGACGATACCATTAATCAAGTTCGTATTTTTCAAGAAGCAGAAATGGATCGGATCTTATTGTTGCCTCAATATAGTCCACAACTGCGCTATTTTTTACACCGCCAAGATTTGTTAGAGACAGATGTACTCTCGATTTTTGATAAGATCCAACAGGTTCCGTCTGATTTGGCTATGCGCCCAGTTCAGCTTCAGGACATCGAATGGCCGAGTGAGACCACTTTTTCCTATACTCCCTTTTTGGTGATGGCGTTTCGAAAGGGCCACCACCTAGCGAAAATTGATATGGGAGTGGATGGAAACCTTCTCTCTTTGACCCGTTATAAGAATGACGAGATCAGCTACATCGAGTACTTAGATGATCGTGGCTTTATCTCTAGTAGAATCTACTACAATGAGGGAAAACCCTATTTCCAAGAGTATCTGAGTTTTGATGGGCAATGGGTTTTGAGAGAGATGTTGATCGAAGAGAACCACTCTGTCATGGTCAATGAAGCTTTCTTTCATGCCTTCAAAAAAGAAAGCTATGCCAATATGGGAGACGTTGTCGCTGAAAAAATGAAGGAACAGCTAGCAACCTTGGTTCCAGGACGAGATCAGTTGGTTTTGGCAGCTCATCCAGCGAATTTGGCTTTTTTACAAGATACAGCAAGTAGTGTCAAGAAAGTCTTGTCTTTCTATGGGGATCGCCAGCCCTTGTCTGCCGAAAACTTTGCCCTCTATTTTGATATGATTGATGCCCAGCTCTTGATCACAGATAGTGAAAAAACCAAAGAAGCGATTGGGGTCTTTTCTCCTAGCTTAGCTCAAAAGACACACCGGATTACCTCTTTTGACTCCCGCCTCCGTTTGGGCTCTAGTCAGGAACGCAAGGAATCAAAGATTTACTTTTATGTCAATGAAGCTGAGCTTCCAAGTAAGAGCCAGCTCAAGAAGGTTCTGGAGGTCTTGGCACAACATCCTTTATTTGAAGTTGTTTTTGCATTTTACAATGGATCGCCGGAGCGTGTTAAGGAATTAGAAGGGCAACTCGAGGAATTGATCGCTAGCGAGCAGGAATTGCATCTAGTTCAATCACCAGCCCAAATGGAAGGGCTTGGGGAAAACCAGATTATCGATGAAGAGTCCGTACAAGACGCACCGGACTATCGCTTTGTAGTTAAGAATTTTTCAAATGAAAATGACATTATTCAAGAATTGGAAAAAACCCGCTTGATTGTAGATTTAAGCGAGGAACCCAACCTCTACACGCAGATTGCAGGGATCTCTGCTGGGATTCCTCAAGTCAACCGCGTCCAGACAGAATATGTCGATCATTTGAAAAATGGCTATGTCTTATCAAAGGGAGACAAGGAATTAGAGAAGGCGATTACTCACTTTTTATTGGAATTAAAGCCTTGGAATGAAGCCTTGGTCTACTCGATCGAAAAAATTCAAGAATACACCGGTCAACGCTTGATCGAGAAATGGGAAGGATGGATGAAAGAACGTCATGGATAAAAAATTACAAATACCCCATATTCTCCAAATCGGCTCAAGCAGTTGGCAGGATCAAGTGGAGCTTCCTGCTGGTCTAGGCTGGCACTTTTTTCAAGTGACGGATCTTCCATCGCTCAAAGAATATATGGAAGAAGAGGAAATCTCAAAATTCAAAGCCTTGATCCTGGAAAAGCCAGAAGATTTATTAGCTTTAGGGGAAGATCTGGCTTATTTTCAGCCTTATACCGTTTTTTATGATCAAAGCCATGAACTAGAGGCGCCTTCTGACGAATTGGCCCACCTCTTAAGACTCAAGCAAGCAAGACCCTGGGATTTCTCAAACAAGCATCAATTTCTCTATGTCTTAGAGCGCTTTTTATACGACAATCAATATGGAGATGCCTTTACGGTTCGTGACCTGCGAGTGAGACCTGATTTTGCTGGCCGGCAAACGGTGCTGGGGCAACATTTTCTTCAGCTAGATGGATCATACGGTGAAGAGTTTACACCGATTGCTCAGTGGGTCTACAACTACGTGTATGATGCTAGTCGTCCCATCAATTTTTGGTTGGAATATGAAAAAGATCCAAGCTGTCAGCTGCAATTGCGGATTCAATTTTACCGCTTTGGTGCTCTGGGAGAGTGGGTCAAAGATGCAGTCTTTTCAGAAGAAGAGATGGAGCAACCACTAGAATTGGACGGAGCAGAACCTTATTACTTAGCCTTTTCGCTGGAAGCAAGAGGAGAGGGGACGCTTACGATCGGAGCCTTACATAAGCGCTTGTCACATGGTCCTTTAGGAGAGATGACCGTAGGAGCTAAGACGCTACGGGACCACAAACGCCAAGAAATTTTTGCTTATTTCCATCCTGGCGATATGAAGCCGCCTTTAAACATATACTTCTCTGGGTATCGCCCGGCCGAAGGTTTTGAAGGGTTTGGGATGTTGCGTGCGATGGGGAGTCCCTTTATTCTCTTTTCTGACCCAAGACTGGAAGGTGGATCCTTCTATATGGGCTCAGAAGAATTGGAAAATCAAGTCACTGCCTTTATTGATCAGCACTTGGACTTGCTCGGCTTTGAGCCAAAAGATATGAATTTCTCAGGCTTGTCCATGGGGACCTTTGGTGCCCTTTACTATGGTGCTCTTTATTCTCCTCATGCGATCTTGGTCGGAAAACCCATTGTCAACCTGGGGGATGTCGCTGCCAACCTGAAATTTAAACGTCCAGATGAGTTTGGAACATCCCTAGACATAATGCAGTTGATCATTGGTCAAGTGTCGCAAGAAGGGATCGGTCAGCTCAATCAACGCTTCTGGGACCGGTTTGACCAGGCAGATTTCAAGGATACGATTTTAGCCCTTGCCTATATGAGGGATGATGACTACGACCAGCAGGCTTATCCAGATATTTTAGAGGCCTTGTATGAATTGCCGGTTCGTATTATCAGTACTAGCCGTGCCGGTCGACACAATGATGCGAGTGGTCCGATCATTGAGTGGTTTGTGACCCAGTACAAAGAAATCATGGAAAGAGACTTTGGAAGAAACCAATGATAAAAATAAAAGAAAATGAAAGCAGACGAATCTACTGGGGCGATACCGTTCTAGCAGATTATCTTTGGGGGTCGACCATTCAGGCGACTGACCAAGGAAGCGTTCAGTTTCAGAACCCCCTCATGCCATCTGGTCAAGTGCTGAAAACTTGGCATTCGCAGACAAATTTTGGCGCAACTCGTCAAATTCCTAGTCTGCCTCTGCTCAAAAGAGAGCAAGATTATGAATTGGTTATCACGATGGAAGCGACTCCGGCTCATACCGTTATGGTAGAAATCGTCTTCAAAGATCGCTTTGGAGAGGTCGTTGGACGTCGAGTAACCGCAGAAGGTCGCTTGCCGTTTACCTATCCAGATCAAGCATACGCCTATGAAGTGCGATTGCTCAGTGCAGGTTTGCAAGAGTTTACCTTCCACTATTTCACGATTCAACCAATATCGTCTGAGGGAGCAGAAGTTCTCGAATAGACGAACATCACTGCAAAAAAAGAGGATTACATTGGATTACGTTAAATTAAGAAACATCAAAAAAATCTTAAAAGAAGTCAATAGCTGGAAGGATGACATGGCCCGCTTGACGGATCGACAACTACAGGAGAAGACTGTGGAATTTCGGGAACGTCTAGCTAAGGGTGAGACCTTGGATGATCTCTTGCCGGAAGCATTTGCGGTTGCGCGGGAAGCTGATAAACGGGTCTTGGGCATGTTTCCTTATGACGTGCAAGTCATGGGAGGGATTGTCCTCCACCAAG
>ERZ773213.1405-NODE-1405-length-12787-cov-7.495366_pt1 | contig 12787 bp, 9 predicted proteins | sample MGYA00580996_ERZ773213 | MGnify/ENA primary metagenome ERZ773213 (study PRJEB29015, sample SAMEA2738152) | human oral metagenome | biome: human oral; feature: human-associated habitat; material: saliva | place: China | collected 2197 ...
GCTTGAATTATTCTTTTTTACAAACTTGGTTTGTTATCTGTATTATATACAAAGGTGTGATTTTAATCAATATGTTTTAAGTGTATATTAGGTAGCTGTGGTTAATGCAAAAAATGGACCTCAGTTCAAAATAAGGCCCATTTGGATTTATAGCAATAATTTGGATATATATTCTCTTTATTTCATCTTATTATGCTGCACCAATCCAACCATATCCTTGAACTGCCATATCAACAAAATGATTCATGAGTAATGATACTTTGGAATTAAATGCTGCTTTGTCATAACTATCCGGAAGATCCTGATTTAAGGATAATTCAACTTCATGTTTAAGCTTGGCGCGTGGTTGTTCATCCTTGTACCAATCAACTACAAGAAGATTGGTACGGTTATCCACCAATTTTTTATAAAGGTTTTTCGCAGAGAGTTTTACCTTTTGCTCTTCACTCTGTGTCAATTTTTTCCCAGCAATCAGTAAATCGTAAATTTCTAGTTCTTCTTCCGCAAGGCCTTCTGTGTTGGCGCGATTGTCCTCTTTACATAGTTCTTCAAGAAGTTTAACAAGTTGCTCATAATAATCTTCATTTTCAGTTCCACCTGCATTATAGGAATCAATAATGCGTTTGAAACGCTCAGAGAATTTTGTTCTCGTACAATTTCTATTAAGCATTTGTTCTAGCACTTGCTCTATGTATTCCTTCAAGTCATTAATTTCAATGGCCTTATACTTAGCAGATTTTATTTCTTTTCTTAACTGTTCAATATCTACCTTGGATAGGTCAATAGCCTTTGTTCCTTTGATAATGTATTGATCTGTCTTTTCTCGAATATAATTAACGAAATCCTGACTTGCGGTTACGCTGCCATCCAGAATTTGATTCATTTTCTGTCTAGCACGAGCCACTTTTTCATCATCTATAGTATGGTAAAACAGTCCGTGCAAATATATTAGTGGTGAAAACTTATCATTACTCCAGTTCTTTTCAAAGATTTCTGGTTTTGATGCTTCATAAAGATTTGTTAAGGTGTTAAGAATAACTTTGAATTTCTCTTTATCGTCATCTTTAGCAACAATAGTGTCATAGGCACTTCTTAATTCATCCAGTTTATCTAGAGTATTAGAATCTGCAATTATTTTATCTAGATTAATACCTAACGATGACAAGAAACAGTCTGCCTCACCAATTGTACCATCAATATATCCAATTAGCTGATCAATATCTTTTGCAGGGAATTCTGTTCCATCATCACCCGTAGCATATTCTGTTAATGCCTTTTTCATGTATTTAAAAACATTCACATAATCAACGATGATTCCTGCAGGCTTTCCAGGATACACTCTGTTAGCACGAGCTATGGCCTGCATCAGTGTGTGACCTTTCATCGGCTTATCAAGATAGAGTGTAGAAAGGTTCTTTACGTCAAATCCCGTCAGCCACATGGCGCACACAAACACTAGTTGCAGAGGATCATCAGGATCTTTGAATCTGTCTTCAATATCTCTGCCGTCCGCTGTAATTTCCTTCATCTTTGCACGATGTTCTGATATTTTCAATCCTTGTTTAGCAAACTTCGTTTCTTCATCGTTATCTTCAGAAATTATAACCGCCATTTCCACTTTATTCATGTAAGCAAGAATACGCGTAAGTTGATCACGCTCTTCATTTGTATCGGCAGAATTTCGTTGCTTCATAATATTCTGCTTTTCTATAGCCCAGTAATGCTGGACCTTGTCATACATTTTAACAGCTGTATATTTGTCTACAGATACAACCATTCCCTTTCCGAGAAAGCCTCGTCTTGGAAAGTGATATGCTATATCCTGTGCAACCTTATCCAGTCTGTCATCTCGCTTGATAACTTCTAAAATACGAGAGGATGCGTTCTCCAATAGGCGAGTTTCGTCTTCGTTAAGGTTTTCCTCTTCGATAATATCGACCACATCATCATCAAGAAAATCATTTTCAAGACCAACTTCTGGAACTCGTCTTGAATAAAACAATGGAACAGTAGAGCCATCTTCGACAGATTGTGCAAAGTTATACTCTGATACATAATCACCAAACCATTGATTAGTAAGACGCTTAGCCCCGAGAAGTGGTGTCCCTGTAAACGCAACAAAATTAGCATTAGGAAGTGCAGTCCTCATATTTTCTGCTAAATCTTTATACTGTGTTCTATGTGCCTCATCTACAAGAACAATAATGTCATCACGCGTAGAAAGGACAGGATACTTCTTTGTCTTATCGTATCTAAATTTATGAATCAACGTAAAGACAAATGCCTTGTTGCTTGTCAAGAATTCTCGTAATTGCTTGCTGTCCTTTGGTTGGCACTCCTCTTTAGAACCGATAACTTCTGTACGCACGAAGTTCTTGTGGATCTGCGTGTCCAAGTCTTCACGGTCTGTGATAACAAGGAACGAAAAATTACCAGCAACTTTACGTTTAACCTTACGGGCAAACATAACCATAGAGTAAGACTTACCAGAACCTTGTGTATGCCAAAAGACTCCCAGTTTACCATTCAATTCTTTCCTATTTTCCACTGATTCCATCAGGTTATTTACGCCCAAATATTGATGATTTTTTGCGACGATTTTTATTCGTTGATTCTCAAATAGTATAAAATTTTCGATATAGTCAATCAATCTATCTTTGTTTAGTAAACCATCAACAAAATATCTTACTGAACTATCTTTTACATTTTCTGCTGAAAGAATTGCTTCTCGATTAAGGGTTTCATTTTCACTGTCAATTTTAAGCCATTCAAAAAAGTAGTCATATGTCGCATTAAATGCACCAATCTTTGTTTCAAATCCATTTGAAAGAACGCAAATCTGATTGAATGCAAATAGATTTGGGACATCTCGTATGTAATCCTTTAAATTCTTGTTATATGCTTCTTCAATCTTAACAATACTGTTCTTCAATTCGATGAACACAAGAGGCATTCCGTTGATGAATATAAGGATATCCGGTCTACGAAAGCAGAACTTTCCTTGAATCCACATCTGAGAAACAGCTGTGAAAATATTGTTCTCTGGATGCTCAAAATCGATTAGCTTTACAAAATCAAAGTCTTCTTTGCCGTTTCTACGAACTGTGATTTTTATATTATTGCGTATCTGTCTGTATATTTTATAGTTTGTATCAACAATATCTGTACCCGTGTAATCCTGTCTTAAGTTCTTTACTACTTCCTTAATTTTATCTTCAGAGATAGTAGAATTGATAAGTTTTAAAGAAGATAGCATAACATCAGGAAGAACACATTCCTTCTTTGAAGCTCGTCCTGTACCATCATTCAAATCATCTCTCTTACTCGGATCAGCATCGCAAATGAGGATATCATAGTTAAATGGTTCTGTTTTTAATTTTGCAAGTATAGCCTGTTCTATATCGTCTTCAGATATAAAATTACGCATGTAAAGACCCCCTTACACTTCGAGTTTTCCACTCATTAAGCGTGGCAAAAGCATATCTCTTTGTTTTGTAAGCAATTGATTGCGCTGATTAAATATTTTGATTTCATCGTAATATGGTTTAACATACTCATTAAATTTATAAATCAATTCTTCTGTTGGAATTAAAACACAGAGCTTATTTATATTTTTAGGATAAACATGAGGTTGTGCAGCTCCACATTGCAAATTACTAATAACTGATTGTATATATTTAAGCGTATTATATACAAACCAAATTGTTGCATCATCCTGATAGTATGAACAATCTGCAGTCCAAATATCCTGCAAATGATATTGAAGATATCCTGCATTAGCACCCGAGGCACTGATTGTAAGGCTTGCACCATATACATTTGCTTCATTGTGATATCCAGAAGGCTGTAACCCTGCTGAAATCACAGGAACAGCTCCTTCGATCATATTCGCTGCAGTAATATTTTTCCCTCTGACAAAACTTCCAATTTTTCTTAATTCACCATATTTGAAGATAGTAGGTGTAAAATGTTTTTTATCTTCTGTGCCAACTTGCCAGCCTCTAGGTTTCTTTTCCTCAAATTCCACATCCTCGTATCCCGGAAATCGGAATCTTACAAACCATTCCTTATATAGATTCTCAGCCATTTGCTCTAACAATTTGATACGCTTGTTGTTGTTTTCGATTAGATTATCGTAATTTGAAAGAATATCAGCTATTCTTTTCTGCCGTTCATCGGTGGGAAGTGCTATTTGCAAATTGCCAATTTGCTTAAGGTTAATATTGGGTTGTGCTGCTTGAGCACTCATACAATTCACATAGGCATTGAAACTTTTTTGAACCATAAAGTAATATAGATAGTCAATATTTACACCTTTGTTAAATCGAATAAGTGCTACTGCTTGATTGGTATTAGCTGGAACATCTTCATCTTTTACAATTGCAAGTTTGCCAAGATAAATTCCTGCCATCGAAAATAAAATATCGTTCGCCTCAATTTGAGATCTTTTGAGTTTATTATGTGTGCTCTCTGAAATGAACATCATTCCACTAGACTTATCCAAATGCTTAGCCTTTCCTAACATTTCAGAGCGAAAATAATTTATTCCTTCATCTGTAAAGCTGGCACCTATATTTGATGGTGTTGTTCCCTTTGTTATTTTCGTCGTTATATCCTTAAGTTTTACATATTCCATATCACTCACCCAATAATCCTTTCAGATTATTTGTGATGAGTTCTTCCAGCTTCTTTGCCTCAGCACTTAATGAAGTGGACTCGGCATTCAAGAATAACATTTCTTCCTTGAATTCTTCTTGCGTTAATCCATCATCTTCAATAACGACTCCGACATAACGTCCTGCATTGAGGGAGTAATCTTGATCAATGATTCCGTCTTCACCATCCATTGGCGCAACCTTACAAAGACCAATAACATCAGAATATACACCATCTGGGAATCTTGCAGTTAACCAGTCAATCTGTGATTGCCAGTACTCTTTGGTTAGGACTTCTTTATCATCAGAGGATTCTGGAGCATTTGCAAGTTCTGTCTTGTATTCATCAAGCAAGTCAACAAGAGCCTGCGTATCACCGTGATAAAGCTTGGTAATAACACCTAAGTTCTTAATCTGCTCATCAGAAAATTTTCTGTGGGCACGGTCAATCTGTGTAAATACATTTCTCGCATCTATAAATAAGATTTCATTTTTCTTCTCATTGTTTAGCTTCTGTTTATCGAAGAACCAAAGAGTTGCTGGAAGAGTTACTGATGAGAACATATTTGAAGGAAGTGTCACCATTTGTGAAATAATGCCTTCTTCAATCATCTTCTTTCTGATTTCATATTCTGAACCAGAAGCATCAGATGCAGAATTTGCCATAACAAGTGCTGCTTTACCATTCTCATTTAAGGCAGTAGCAAAGTAGCCAATCCATAAATAGTTAGCATTTGGTACTGTTTCTTTCTTGTCGGATTTTTTCTTTGTTGATTTGCTCTTGTTTCTTGGTACACCATATGTGGTAAAACGGATATCATCAGAAACTTTTTCAACTACAACCTCATCTACATTAAATGGTGGATTTGCCATTACATAGTCAAACTGCCCAACCGCATTATATGGATCTGAATAGAATGAGTTAGCTTCCGTAATATCACCACGAACATTATTAAGAAGAAGGTTCATCTTTGCCAGTTTTACTGTATCAGATTCTTTTTCAACACCATAACAACGGAATTTCATTTGTTCACTATCGCTTGCATTGTGATTATGCATATATCTTGCAGCCTGAACAAACATTCCCCCAGAGCCCTCTCGTGTCAAGCGACTGACACAAAATATATTGTCTATTTTTAGATAGCAAAAAGAGAGTGATTTCTCACTCCCTCTTGCGTCTATTTCCATATGATTTTTTGAACTATACTGCCTTCACAGATAACCGACTCAACATACTTTTCCATAAGTTCTCGTGTAAGTTCATTATCTGTTACTACTTCTGTTTCGTTAGAAGATAGTTTTATCTTTTCTTCTAGCTTACTAATTTCATTATCTATCTGATTTTTACTTTCTACAAACTTAACTTTCGTCATTTTCCCAAGTTTATATTTTTCAAAATCAGACATCTTTTTTGCCTGAAGCTTTTCTATCTTTTTCTCTATATCTTTAATGCTTATTTTTTCTTTGAGCTTTACTTCTACTTCACCATATTTCTCTTTAATAAGCGAAAGCACCTGTTCCTCTAATTTATCAACTCTTGAGTTTTTATGTTCAACATTATTACACTTGCAGATCCTACAATGAAAATACTTGTGTATTCTCATGCTTCCATCCGGTCGTTTAAACTTTGATTGAGTAAGTCCCAGAATATGGTTACAAGTAGGACATCTTGCGAAGCCTTGTAATGGGGAATGCTTTCTCCATGTATAGTCAGTATTTTTCCCTTTTAAGAAACTATTATTTTCTTTGATAGCTTGAACCCTTTCAAACTCTTCTCTTGAAACGATAGCTTCATGGTGGTCATAAACTCTACCCCATTCTTCTTTAGGATTAAATTTAAAACTACCAGGAGTCAATACCGACTTTTCTTGCATATTGAAGACATAAGTGCCTGTGTAATTTTCATTGGATAAAATATCTACCACTGTACCATTTGTCCATGTTGGTGCATCTCTTGTATCTGATGATACTATGTTATATTCATAATCCATATTTGTAAGTTCTTTTTTACGTTCGTTTGGTGTTGGTATATTCTCTTCATTCATAACTGCTGCAATCTTTCTTGATGCAAGTCCTGTAAGTGCTAAGTCATATACCTTCCTCACAATCCAAGCTGTCTTATCATCAATAATGATGTTGTGCTTATCATCTGGATCTTTCATATAACCAAATGCTGGACTCCATGCAAGAAACTTTCCTTGCTTCTTAAGTTCTGTAGTAACTGTCTTTACTTTCTGCGAAATATCTTTTGTATAAAAGTCATATAGCAAACCTTTAAACTGAATATCAAGGTCTGTTCCATTCCCTTTTTCCTTATCACTATCATAGCCATCATTAATCGCAATAAATCTAATACCAAGAAAAGGAAATATATTCTCCAGATAATCACCGAGCGAAATATAATCCCTCATAAATCTCGATAAGTCTTTTACAATTATGGCATTGATTTTACCATTCTTAACTCCTTCTAGCATTCTTTGAAAAGATGGTCTTTTCTCATTTGTACCTGTATATCCGTCATCAATGTATTCTTCTCTTTGAAAACTTTTAAATTCATCATTTCTATCAAGAAAATCATTCAGGAAATACCTTTGATTGATGATACTTTCGCTCTCATCTTTCTTCATCTGATCTTCTACAGATAATCTAATGTAAAGTGCAATTTTACTCAATATTAACACCTCCCATCAAACTATCCATATTAAATTTAAAGATTATTTCAAAGTTATGATTGCCATAGACAATTATCTTTTCCACTAAGCTATGAATTAAATCAGATGGTAATTTTTCAACCTTTTTTGCCGAAAATACGTCCTTAATCCACTTAATAGATATTTTCTTATCCCTTTCAAGGTCTTTTACAACCTTTTCAATAGCAATAACTTCATTATTGATTGTTGCAATATGGCTAAGAGTAATCTCTCTTTTAAGGCTATATACTTCCCTATCAATCTTGCCTAAGCTATATTCTTCATAAGCTTTTTGAATTAGGAATTCTTCCTTCTCTGTCTTAATTTTAAGCTTTGAAATATCTTCGTTTAGCTTATCTATACTTTCAAAAAACCTAGCAGACACTCTTTCTATTAGCTTTGCCTTGCTTGTAGCCTTAGTAATAAACTCTGCTACCTTTTCAGACATTGCCTTATCAAGCTCTCTTTCCATAATAAATACTCCTACTTCGTTATCTATCTTGCCTGTGCAAGTATCGTTTTGAAAAGAGTAATAAAGCCTATCATGGTTTGTCCCGTAAATTCTGGTTCTTCGATAAAGTTCCTTACCTGTTGCATTATTAAAAATCAAGCCCTTATATCTATTCTCATAATCTCTTTCAAAGTTATGCATCTCTGCACCAAAAGCATTGTTCTTTAATCTATTTGCTCGCCCTTGCAGCACTTTTTCAAAGTCTTCTTTTGAGATAATAGGTTCATGAGCATTTTCATATATAATATGCTGGCTTTCATCTACAAATTGTTGCTTCATTCCTTTTGCAAGATTTTGTTGCTTAACGCCTTGCACCAAAGTTCCTGTATAAGTTCTATTAGTAAGCATTTTGGAAATAGTACCTTTATTCCACTGCGGATCACCATCCCGTCTATAAATTCTACCTGTTTTGTAATAGACCATTCCTGTAGCATAACCCATAGTATTAAAGTGTTTTGCAACCTCATATTGGCTTTTCCCTCCAAGTGTTAGTCGGAACATTTCTTCAACAATGAATCGAACATTCTCATCAACTTCTAACTTCTGTCCCTCTTTTAATTTCACTACCTTATATCCATAGGGCGGAACAGAACCAATAAAATATCCATTTCTTGCCCTATTATGTTTGCTTGTCTTTATCTTTACAGAAATGTCTTTAGCATACATATCATTGACGATATTCTTAAGAGTTACTTCAAATGACTTCTTTGAGTCTAAATCCTTAACGGTATCAACCTTATCATTAACAGAAATAAACCTTACTCCCAAGAACGGAAATACCTTGTCTATGAGTCTTCCCATCTCAAGATATTCTCTTCCAAGTCTTGATAAGTCCCTTATGATAATACAATTAATTCTTCTTTCACGAATATCTTGCATCATTTCCTGGAACTGTGGTCTTTCAAAATTTGTCCCACTATATTCATAGTCTGTGTAAATATTTACGACTTTGATATTTTCCTTTAAAGCATACTCTTTACAACAAAGCACCTGTGTTTCGATAGACGATGATTTCTCACGCCATTCTTCTTTTCTTTCACTGGATAATCTTGTATATACTCCTGCTTTATAGAATACTTTTTGTGCTTGTTCTTCGTTTTTTCTTATATATCTTTTGGAAGTCCTTGCCATTAACAAACACCTCCAACTGCAAGCTTAGGTTCAACTCTTTCTAAATGCTCACCAAATAACTTGCCCATTGATATTAGTCTTGCATTATGTGTATCCTTAGCTTCGACCTTATCACTATCTACAATCGCTTGAAGCAGATTCACTGTTTCAATATTGTTGAAGACAAAGTTAATTGCATTATCCTCTCCAATCTCAATACGATCTATAAAAGACACTAAAGACAATCGATTCAGTTCACCATTTTCAGGATTAGGAACTATCTCAGAAACGAAACTACCTTTATCGTTTATCTTCATTTTCAGTTCATCTACGATATTTTGCTTTGTAATAATTTGTTTCTCAATTTCTCTAATCTTGATAAGATAATTTTTTCTAAATCGTTCAAATTCCTCAGTCGTAATAAGTTCTTCTTCTAAATCCATGTAAAGAGATTGTCTAAGTCTTTCATGCTTTCTTTTTTCTGCATATAATGACTCAAAATCAACTTTTAATTTAAACTTTGACACATCTATTTCGCTAACTTTTTTAAGCAGTTCATTGTACTTAGATAGATATTCATTTAATGCATGAATAGTTGCATGAGTAACATAGTCTTCTTTTACACTATGTCTTGAACACTCTCCAGCATTGTTATATTCAGAGCAAATGTAGAAAATCTTATCTCTTACTTTTCGCCTAATCATAGGACTTTCACAATCTTTGCAATAAAGCATACCTGATAATATATATGGCTTATCTTTAGACTGTTTCACATCACGAAGTAGCATTTTGTTTGCAAGTGCAAAGATGGATTTTGATACTATGCTTTCATGAGCATTTTCTATTGTTATCCAGTCTTCTTTGGAAACATCGACTTCGTGCTTTGATTTATAATTTAACTTTGTGGTTTTTCCTTGTTCCAGGACACCAATATAAACCTTATTTGAAATAATACGGTTTACCATCTTAGCATCCCACTTTGCTTTTTTCACAACAAAACCAGTATTGAAGTTATCACCATTATTTTCTTTGTGCTTTGATGGTGTAACTGTTCCAATACTGTTTAGAAAGTCGGCAATAGCCTTTGAGGAATAACCCTCTATTTTCATATTAAATATTCGCTCAATGATATGAGCTACTTCTGTATCAACTACAAGCTGATGTTTGTTCTTATCATCTTTCTTATATCCAAAAGGAGCAAATGATCCAATAAACTCGCCATTCTTCCTTTTCACCTCTTTTGATGATTTCACTTTCATAGAAATATCTCGACAATAACTGTCATTGATAAAATTTCTAATTGGAAGTATTAAATGTGTATCACTAACATCTGCATTATCACTATCATAGTTATCATTTACAGATATGAAGCGAATACCTTTTTCAGGAAATATCTTTTGCAGATACTTCCCAGACTCAATATAATCTCTACCAAAACGAGATAAGTCTTTTACCATAATGATAGAAAACTTTCCTTTATTCAGGTCATCAATCATATTCTTGAAATTTGGACGCTCAAAATTAGAACCACTATATCCATCATCTACATATTCATAAGATAGATCTATGTTCTTTTCTTTAGCGTAAGATTTGATTATTTGTCTTTGATTTGAAATAGAGTTACTTTCATTACTGTCCCCATCTTCTCTTGAAAGACGAAGATACATACACGCAGTATTTCTCATAACAATCCTCCTAAAATGATATTTTGGCAAATAGTCATTTCGGAAGATTACTTCTACCACCTATATTTTACCGCACCCTATTTCTCTTTGTCAGCCCCTCAAATTCTGACACAAGATTTACATAGATACATCTCAACAATATCAAGTAAATCAAGCTTTTCACTTTCGCTCGTAGAGTAGGTTATTTTCTTAGAATAATCATCGGCTATTTGCTTCTTATCCTTATCTTTCTTAACTTCTTTTTTCTTATTCATAGTCTTAACCTCACTATTTTTATAATAAGTTTTATGACATTGGTAGGTGCATTGGCTGCTACATTGGAATCTCACCACCGCCCCTTATTAAGACGAGCCGGCTTAAACTATTGAAGTATCATTATCACCATTCGTATCACAGAGATAGATTGCCACACCTATCCTTTATGTATTCCTATTTATCGCTCTTTTTCTTTTATCCTTGGCACTTACCAGTATTCATTTAAACCAATTTCTCAGCAGAAAAGTCTTGGCGTAGGTCATAATTCTCCACAAATGGATAACGTCCCACCTTGGTCTATTCAGTTGTCAAAGATCAATTAGCTTTCTGCTATGTAGGATTCTTTGCTTAATAACGGAATAGATTTTCTCTTCTACCTCAAAAGCAAAAAGGATAAATTTCCCCCTACACTTTAATAGTGAAAATTTATCCCTCTTGGTAACCAGATTTATGAAATTTTAAAAAAAAGAAAAGCACCCACTATTTACAAGTAGATACTTTTCAATACCATTAACATTTAATTTCTAAGTACTTATCATTTGCTACGATTAGTTTCTTATAATAATCATCATAGCTTTTACTAAATTTTCTAATAAGTGGAATCGCAATTTCATAATACTTGTTGTCTTTCATAAAGTTTTGTAATTTATCTTGAATTTGCTTCATTAGGCTCTTTTGATATTCTTCACTGTTTTTATATTCTTCATATTGAGAAATAGTATTATCATTTTCTTTTAGCCATTTTTCAACATTTTCAATAGCGTTAATTTTATCTTTATTAACTTTTTTTAGTATCTGCATATCAAAAGTAGAACTTATCTTTTCAATATAATTTTGCTCATCCTTACTTAACTGAAATAATGGTAAATTATCTAAGTAATCTACATATTTTTCAAATGCTTCTTCCTCATCTTTTCCTAATGATTCATTTAAAAATGGATGATATGCTGCAAATAACATTTGTCCAAAATATCCTGGAAATAATCTCTCTAATCTTTCGTAGATTGATTCCTCTGCTTCAATCAATTTAATTTTTTCATTTATAAGTTCCTGATTTTCACCTTTAACTACAAGTTCAAGGACTTCTTTTCTTTTCTCTTCAACATCTAATTGATGTTGCTTTCTTCTTAAAACAGATGATAATGCACTAATGCCAGTGGTTAGATACCCTTCTATTTCAGTTACACTAATTCCAAGTTTTCTAAATAAAGATATTTGAATTAAAACCTCTAAATCATTCTCGCTGTAATCTCTATAACCGTTTTCAGTTTTTTGAGGATTTATAAGTCCTTTCTCCTCATAATATTCAATTGCTTTTCTTGTTAAACCTGTTTTGTTTTGAATTTCATTTCTTAACATGGTTTGCCACCTCCTTTAATTAAAAGATAGCACTGTCCCCAACGGACAGGTCAAGCAAAAAACTTACTCGTATTTTTTTCTTTTTTATAGCCAAATAAATTAATCTTATTATCGGAATACATATCATACAAAAGACTACAAGCGATGGAATTTTAGGCATATTAATCACCTCCACTAAAACAACTTAAATTTAGCAATTATAAATAAAACAATTGCAACGATAAAAAGAATACATGCTCTTTTTACTGAAAACCCATAAATTTTTTCAGGATTTCTTTTATCATATTTTATTTGCTTTAAGTCTCCTACTTTCGTATTCATAGAAACCTGTATTCTGTTACTAGATATATATTGTTTACCATCAACTAAGTACATAAAATTTGCCCATTTGGAATTTCCTTTTTTCACAGCCTCCGGATTTGGTTGCCATATAGATACAACCTCTGCTTTTACATAATCTGTATTACTTTTATACAAAAAAGAGGACATTTGCTGTCCCCTCGTTATACAATCAATTCACCA
>ERZ773213.1406-NODE-1406-length-12786-cov-3.285838_pt1 | contig 12786 bp, 10 predicted proteins | sample MGYA00580996_ERZ773213 | MGnify/ENA primary metagenome ERZ773213 (study PRJEB29015, sample SAMEA2738152) | human oral metagenome | biome: human oral; feature: human-associated habitat; material: saliva | place: China | collected 2197 ...
CACTGCGCCAAGGGCGGTGTTAGTTGCGGTATCTGCCCCCCCTCCTGCCGCTAAGTCCTCCTCCCTACCCCTTTAAACTTTAGCTATCACTATGTCTTCCCTATCGACCGAAAGACAGCCTGCGACCGCTCGAGCGTCTGTCTCCTCGCTCTACGTGCTGAAGGCCTTGTTGGCATTCTTCGTCGTCACGTGTCATGCTCCCATCCTACTCCCTTGGGTGGAGATCCCTGGGCTGACGACTGAGCTCTTCTTCGCTATCACGGGGTACTTCCTCTATTCGGAGGATCTCGGGAAGGTGCAGTCACGTATCTGGAAGTCGATCAAGAAGGTCATCCCCATCATGATCTTCCTGCAGCTCTTGTATCTCCCATTAGCTCCTCCCAATTGGAACTCTCCAGTTGTCCTATTTAATTGGGCCTTCATGGGGATTGCGAACTTTGATGCGGTACACTTGTGGTATCTGACCTCCTTATTATATGCGCTGATTACTTTCTCCCTATATCTGAGGTGCTTCAAGGGTAAGTTTGTACCCCTGCTCTTCTTCCTGATATTGGGGTGGATGGTGTTAGGGGACTATCGCTATTTTATTGATGGGAAGGGAGATTCGATCTACTTATTCAACTTTATTAGTCGTGCCTTGCCTTTCCTCGCGATGGGCTATTGGATACGTGCCAATGAGTCTGTGCTTCTCCAGCGTAAGTGGTTGAATATTTACTTCTTCCTCTTGGTGTTATCTTGTTCGGAGCACCTATTGGTACATTTGCTTTCTGCGGGGAATACAGAAGGTGGTTTCATTGATATCTTCCCTCTGAGATTTGCCTTCTTCATGCTTATCCTCTCATATAAGGAGCTTGGACAGGGTACGTGGCTCGAGACCATCGGAGAGAAGTATTCGGGGAATATTTACTACTACCATATGGCTGTGATTATCGGATGGAAGGCTCTTAATCCACATAGCCCATTGCTTAATCAGATTTACGACTATGCAGGTGCCTTCGTGGTGTTCTTTATCAGCCTGCTTATTGCGATGCTCATTGAGCAGAGCTCATCACTCATCAGGAGGCTCTTCTAACGTAGATCTAATTAGTGAGTTTGTTGTATGAATCAGATTTTAACTTCCATCCCGATAGAAGGTGCAAAGCCTAAGTCTGTCTCTTCAATCTACGTATTGAAGGCCCTCTTAGCTTTTATTGTGGTCACATGCCATTCTCCCCTGTTACTTCCTTGGTTACGTATACCCGGATTTGCGGTCGAGTTGTTCTTCTCTATCACGGGATATTTCCTCTATTCGGAGGATCTTGGGAAGGTACAGTCACGTATTTGGAGGTCTGTGAAGAAGGTGATTCCCATCATTGTGATCTTGCAGACTTTCTATACCCTGATTTATCCTCCCAATATTGGCTCTATCACGAGTGAGTATTGGCGATATTTCCAGTGGGCTTTCTTGGGGTTCAATAACTATGTCACGGGGCATTTGTGGTATTTGACCGCTATGCTCTTTGGGCTGATATTCTTGGGGGGATATCTCCGAGCGACGAAGGGGCGCTGGGTGTCTTTTCTCTTCCTCTTGATCCTACCCTGGATATTCATTGGTCCCTACCGCATGCTACTCTTTGGGAAGCCAGAGTCGGCCTTTGTGTTTAACTTCCTGACTCGTGCGGTGCCCTTCCTTGCGATGGGCTACTGGGTGAGAGCCAACGAAGCTCGCTTGCTGAGTAAGTATCGCTGGATTAATTTATACTTTGCAATCCTCTCTCTTATGGGACTTGAATATCTACTGACATGGTGGCTGAGTGGTTATACTTATGCCGCTAGCATAATAGATCTCTTCCCCATGCCGTTCGCTGCGTTCATGCTGATGCTTTCCTATAAGAGCTTTGGGCAGGGTACGTGGCTCGAGACCATCGGAGAGAAGTATTCGGGGAATATCTACTACTTCCATATCGCTGTGATCATCGGATGGAAGGCACTGAATGCCCATAGCCCACTTCTCAGCGAGATCTACGAATACGGCGGTGCCTTCATCGTCTTCTTCATTAGCCTCGGGGTAGCTTGGCTTGTCGTCAAGCTCCAGGATCTCATCGGCTATCACGTGCTGAAGTAAGACGGATGCCTGTCGTTGAAGGCAAAAAAGCAGCGGCCCCCACCTCACGATTGAGGTGGGGGCCGCTGCTTTTATATAGGTGTGTGCTTTAAGCGAAGAGGGTAGCTTCGACCTGCTCGATGCGCTCCTTGAGAGCGGGTTCGAGGGAGAGGCGACCTTCGATGGCCTTGCAGCCGTGCATGATCGTCGTGTGGTCGTTGCGGTTCAGCAGCTGGGCGATCGTATTGTAGGATGCGTTGGTGTGCTTCTTCACAAGGTACATCGTGACCTGGCGGGGCAGGGCAAGGACGGCCTTACGTGAGGGTGTGCGGAGCTGTGTCTTCTCGACGCCAAAGACTGTGCAGACAGTATCAAGGATGGACTCGGGCGTCACCTCACGGCGCTCGATGGAGACGGTGCCCCCGACGATACGGCGCGTGGCCTCGAGATCTACGGCACCATGGTCAGAGAACTGCGAGTGGGTGATGATCGTACGGATAGCCCCCTCGAGCTGGCGGACGTTGTCCTGCATGCTCTCGGCGATGAACTCCACACACTCTTCTCCGAGCTCGACACCGCTGTCGGCGACACGGCGCTGGAGGATCTTACGGCGAAGCTCCAGGTCGGGGCGGTCAATGCGTAGCATCATCGCGCTCTGGATACGCGTCATGATACGCGTCTCCATGCCCTTGAGGTCCACAGGTGGGACGTCACAGGTGACGATGATCTGCTTGCCGAGGAGGTAGAGGTGATTGAAGATATCGAAGAACGCCTGCTGCGTCTTGGTCTTACCGATGAGCCCCTGGATATCGTCGATGATGAGCATATCCATCTGCTGGTAGAAGTCTACGAACATACCACGCTCGGGACCGCGCATCAGACTGTCACGGACGAACTGCGCTTCGAACTTCGAGCTCGACACGTAGCAGACGCGCATCGTGGGGTGGAGCTCCATGGCGCGCTGCCCAATGGCCTGCGAGAGGTGGGTCTTCCCTACGCCACTGGGGCCGTAGATGAAGATGAAGTTCAGCGGAGCTTGCCCAGGGCGTGCGGCCGTAGCTTCGGCGATGCGCAGGGCCTCACGGTTACATGCACTCTCGTAGAAAGTCTCGAAGCGGAGGTCGGCACTGAGGTGCGACGTATAGTCTTGTGTGCGCGCCAGCTTAGGCTGAGGTGCAGGCTGAGCCGTCTGAGTGGGTGTGAGGTAGATCTCGAGCCCTTGAGGAGAGAGGATCTCGTTTTGAGCTCGTACAAGTAGGGTCTCATAGGTGCGTACGAGTTCCTCGTAGAACGCCTTCGAAGGGACCTCGAGCACGAGCGCTTTGAAACGTCCCTGCTCATCCTCGCGCGTCTCGATGCCGAGTGGGCGGATGGGGGCGAACCAGCGCTGGAGCGTCTGAGGATCGCAGGAGCCGGCTATGATCTGGAGGCATTGCTTCCAGAGCTGCTCCCCTGAAGTAGGAGTCATCGTCTGCATGAGAGGTTGCTTTGCGTAGTCGTGGACCAAAGGCATTGCTATTATTTAGGAGCCAAGCGGGGGCATCGGGCGCGGTGATAGGCGCTCGTGCTGCTGAGCCTCAGTTGCTATGGGTGAGGAGGTTATCCACAAGGTGGTTTTGCCCTTAATGTGCTATACATTAGCCGTATAGTGTGGTATAGGGGGTGTCTTGTGTGACCTCTTATCTGGTGCAAAGTTTGGTAAAAGTGAGGAGAAAAAAAAACGGCCTTGAGTCTTGCTTTTCTCATACTAATTCTATGGCTTTTGTTCTCAATCGATTACCACCTTCCTCGGGAGGGGGATAAGGGATTGTCGGCATAAGGGCTTATAAATCAAGCGTTCTATCCGCTATGCACATGGCTATTCACAGAGTTATCCACATGATGTCAGCGGGTTAAGGTGTTGAGGATAAGTATTCTTCTTCTTTTAAGATAAAAGATTTCCACAGGTGGGTTATTGCTTGCTTTGAGGAGGGAAGCACAAATTTTTTTGAGGAAGAGGGCGGGAAGGTGTGCGGAAGGGGGAGGGAAGGAGTGTAGCAGGATGGCTGAGAGGTGCTGAGGATGGGATCAGAACGTGCGGTAGGAGGTGGGTGCGAGGTGCATATATGGAGGTAGAGTGTGGAGGGGAGGAGGTAGGGCGTAGTGAGGTGCGTATGTAGCGGTCGAGTATGGTGAGCCGGAGGAGCGTGGCGATCGGGTGGAGTATGTTAAGGAGTTGGGGTGGGGACGCGGGTGGTATGGCGATGGGGAGGGCATGGTGCGGGGTGACGTGGGTGGCGAGGCGTGGGCATCGACTACCGGCGGTAGTGGTAGTCGATGCCGAAGAGGGCGCCGGCGAAGGTCATCACTTCGCCATAGGCAATGAGGACGCTGGAGTGAATCTCCCCAGGTGGGGCGGTGACGAAGGCTGCGCCGAGGAGGAGCATGCCGAAGAGGCTGAGCAGGGTGGCGATGACGAGCTGGAGTGTCGCCTTGGATTTATTTGGTTGCATGGCTTATTGGGCTGATGGAGATGTTGTGGTATTCCCTCTGGGCATCGAAGCAGGGGCATAGCTTGATCCATTCATCGGGGGTGATGTGGCCGTCGCCGTTGCGGTCGGGGCTGAGGTCACGGTGGCCAAGGATGGTAGCTTGTGGGGCGAGCGTGTGGAGATGCTCAAGGAGCTGACGGAGGGCCGTGCGCTGCTCGGCAGTGCGGGTGTCTGCTGGACAGCCCGTGTCATCTAAGCCACCCTCGTAGCAGACGCCGTAGCTTGAGCGGTTGTAGCCCCGTGCGTGGGCACCTATCTGCTCAAGCGGGCGCAGAGGAATGATAGCACCCGAGCGACGGATGTAGAAGTGGTAGCCTGCCGAGCGGAAGCCTCGAGCACGATGGTCACGCTCCAAGGCTTCGGGCGAATAGGATTGGTTGACACGCGTGGCGCTGCAGTGCACGACGATGTAGCGGATGTCGGTGGGTCTCATCGCTTGCTCCTCCTATAAGTAAGGTAGATGGCTCCGAGAAGGAGGGGAAGGGTGACGCCGAGAGCGAAGGGACGTAAGGGGCTGGCTGGTACCTTATGCGCCGTGATGCCCTTATCCGTGGTGTGGGTCGTGGAGCGAAGGCTATCTACCTCCCGTAGAGCACCCGTGGTGGTCGCCTGATGACTCCCGATCTGTCGGAGGTGGTAGTGCGCTACCCAGCCTGCGCCCTTCGTCTTGGAGGAGGTAGTATCAGCGTGCGGAGGGAGCAGCTGCACGACCTCGGTGAGGTCCAGTGTGAGGGTGTCGAGGGCGTGCTCTTGGTGAGTGGTGTGCAGGGTGCGCTGTAGGTCGCTCGTGGTGTGGCTCTCGGTCGTGCCCTCGTGTGTCGTGCGGTGGTGTGAGGCACAGCCATAGAGCCCGATGAGGAGGGCTAAGGTGAGGAGCCTCGGCTGCGGAATGGTGGTGTACATAAGTCAATCAATAAAGAGGAATACAGCCCCTCTCTGGGGGCACTCCGCCTACCTTGGGGGAGCGATACAAAGGTAGTGGGGCGGGGTAGGCGTGGCGGTCTTTATTGGTCGTCTTCGTCCGTGATGGCTCGTACCTGCGTTCTCCCTCGGTGGTGTGCGTGGCGGAGGAGGGCGAGGGAGGCAGTGCATCGCCTGACTCTGGTAGGACTGTGCGAGGCGTATGTGTGGTCTGCAGTCCCTATGAAGGTACTCGGTCGTGCTGGAAGGGTAGCGGAGGGAGCCGTGAAGGGGTGTGCGGGAGGGTATAGTATATATAAGGTTACGCGCGCGCGAAGGAGCGTGGCTTTATGATAGGGAGATATAAGACTCGGGGGCTACACCATCAGCTAAGTGCTGGGTGTAGCCCCCGAGAGGAATGGTTGCCCTATGGGCGGTGTCGCTTACTTCTTAGCGCGGCGAGCACGGATGACGTGGCGAACTTCCTCGAGCTGCTCTACGCGACGCAGACGTTCGGGTTCGCTCTCTACGAAGAGCTCTTCCTTCTCAGCGGGGCGGACGTAAGCGAGGGCTTCACCCTTGCGGACGTTAGCACCCTGAGCAGCTACCTCAGCGAGGCGGCCTGTGAAGTTCGAGATGACGGGCTCAAAGTAGCCTGCAGTCGTCTGGATGTAGCAGAGAGGCTCACCCGTCTTGATGAAGGTGCCGAGGGCAGGAGCCGTAGAGTAGTCTTCGGGGTCTACCTCCCAGATGATCTGACCGGAGGCAGGAGCTTCGATAGGTTCGGTGCCCTGGCGCTTGATCTTCACTGCATCTTCGGCGCTGTAGCCCTTCTTGACGAGGGCGTCGGTCTTGGCCTTGTCGAGCTCAGCCTGGAAGCGCTCCTTGGCTGCACCGCTCTTGTAGTCGCGGTACTGAGCTTCGTGCATAGCGAATTCGAAGAGTTCTTCGTCGTCTTCGCCGAGCTCCCAGCCGTTCTCCTTCATCTCAGCGCGGAACTTATCCAGCGCATCGGGGTAGTTGAGCTGAGGATCTTCGGTGGTGAACTCGAAGCCCTTTTCCTTCGCCAGGTCGATGATCTCCTGATCGAGCTTGCCTGGCAGACGGCCAGACTTCCCGAGGATCATACCCCACGTGTTGTTGTCGATAGCCTCCCAGCGGCCCTTGCCGATGGTGAGGTTGTAGACGTTCATCAGAGCGACGTTCTTGACGTACTGGCTGAATGGCGTGACGAGTGGGGGGTAGCCGAGGCGAGGCCATACATAGGCGACTTCGTCGAAGAGGCGGACGAGCAGGTCGTCGACGCTCAGCTCGGGTTCGCCCTTCTTACGCAGGTGCATGTTGATACCAGCGTGTACGCCCTTGAGGTCAGCCATCATCGAGCCCATCATACCCCCAGGCAGACCGCAGCCTACGAGGAGCGAAGAGGTCAGCATGTTGGAGGGGTTGATGAAGTAGCCGAGGAAGTCATCGATGAACTCCTGCGTGAGGGCGCGAGCCTTCATGTAGGCGTCCATGTTGATGTCAGCGACCTTGTAGCCAGCGTCGATGAGCATCTCACGGATGGTGATGACGTCTGGGTGGATCTTACCCCAAGAGAGGGGCTCCATAGCTACGTCGATGACGTCAGCGCCGTTGTCGCAGACCTCGAGCATGGAGGCTACGGAGAAGCCAGGGCCTGAGTGACCGTGGTACTCGATGATGACGTCGGGGTGCTTGGTCTTGATAGCCTTCACCAGACGGCCGAGGAAGCGAGGACGGCCGATACCTGCCATGTCCTTGAGGCAGATCTCGGGGGCGCCAGCTGCGATGAACTGGTCTGCCAGGTCAGCGTAGTACTCGACGGTGTGGACGGGGGAGTGGGTGATACAGAGCGTAGCCTGTGGGATCATCCCAGCTTCCTTCGCGTAGTGGATGGAGGGGATGACGTTGCGGGGGTCGTTGAGCCCGTCGAAGATACGGGTGATATCGACACCCTGGGCCTTCTTGACCTTGTACATCAGGCGACGTACGTCAGCAGGGACGGGGAACATGCGTAGGCCGTTGAGACCACGGTCGAGCATGTGCGTCTGGATGCCAGCTTCGTTGAGGGGCTTAGTGAAGGCGCGGACGGCCTTGTTGGGGTTCTCCCCGTAGAGGAGGTTGACCTGTTCGAAGGCCCCCCCGTTGGTTTCGACGCGTGCGAAGCAGCCCATCTCGACTAAGACGGGGGCGATACGCTCGAGCTGGTCCTTGCGGGGCTGGTACTTCCCTGAGGACTGCCACATGTCACGGTAGACAAGGCTAAGTTTGATTTCTCTCTGTGCCATAAGGGTGAGTTATTGATAAGGGATTATTTCGTGTATTATTTCTCGTGTGTCGTGGGCCTACGCTGGCTGGTCATATCGAGTGTGTGTAGCCATTGCAGGGCGATGAGGCTGGCGGTCTCGGTGCGCAGGCGGCTCGCTCCGAGGGTGATGGGCTGGCACCCGCGATGGGTAGCCTCCTCGATCTCCTCGACGGAGAAGTCTCCTTCGGGCCCGACCATCAGGAGCGTCTTCGCCTCGGGGCGGAAGAAGTGATTGATGGTACGTCGCTCGGGGCCGACCGTGCTACGGCAGTGAGCCATGAGCCGCAGGTCATAGTCCGCTGTCATCTCGAGGAGCTGGGCAAAGGGTACGTCGGGGATGAGGCGAGGAAGGAGGGCCTTGTGGGACTGCTTCATCGCACTCTGGATGATGCGCTCCAGACGCTCGGCGCTGGTATGCTTGCGCTCGGAGTGCTGGGTGCGGATGAGGTAGACTTCATCCAGACCTACCTCGACCATCTTCTCGAGCGTCCACTCGAGGCGGTCGATGTTCTTCGTGGGAGCGACGGCTACGGCCCAGTGGCCTCTCCAGTACTTCTGCCAGGGCTCCTCGCGCTCTATCGAGAGGAGGCAGTGACGGCGGTCTACGCCTGAGACGCGGGTCTCGAAGAGGGTGCCACAGCCATCGGTGACGAGGACCTCATCGCCTACCTTCGCGCGCAGCACACGGATAGCATGCTGGGCTTCTCCCTCGGGGAGCTGGAGCTCCTCGCGTAGGGCTGGGGCATAGAAGAGCGGTAGGTCTTTCATCTTTGTGCTCATTGATTTCCTCGTACCAAAGTTACGCTTTTTACGGCGGAATAAAGAAGGAAAACGGCAATTGCACACTATTCATCTTAGTGTGCTTATTTCTTGGGACTTGACTCCTTGTGAGGGTGGGGTAGGGAGTACCTTATTGCCCTATGGCTATCAGTCTGTGAAGTAGGGCGTTGTGCATCCCTCGGGAAGAGGGTGGTATGAACCACTACTGGTCGGCGAGCGAACCACTACTGGTTCGTAGTAGTGACCACTACTGCTTCGCGCGCTGACCAGTAGTGGTTCGCTCGCCGACCAGTAGTGGTTGATTTGCCCTCCTGCAGGAGCTTGCTCTCTCGCTACCTCGGGATGCCCCCGAATACTCACTGCTTGCGGTGTCGATATGCCCTGTCTTGACCCAGCATAAAGGGCTTCTCTCGGGTACCTCCTCGCATTTCGCTATCTTTGCACCTTATAATAAGGTATATAATCAATACGCATAATGGCCCTACAATGTGGTATCGTAGGCTTGCCCAACGTCGGTAAGTCCACCCTCTTCAACTGCCTCTCCAACGCGAAGGCGCAGTCCGCTAACTTCCCCTTCTGCACCATCGAGCCCAACATCGGGGTCATCACCGTCCCCGATGAGCGCCTGACGAAGCTGGCCGAGATCGTCCAGCCTCAGCGCATCGTCCCCACGACCGTCGAGATCGTCGACATCGCTGGTCTGGTGAAGGGCGCGAGCAAGGGCGAAGGGCTGGGGAATAAGTTCCTGGCCAACATCCGTGAGACGGATGCTATCCTGCACGTGCTGCGCTGCTTCGATGACGACAACATCACGCACGTCGACGGCAGCGTCGACCCCCTGCGCGACAAGTCGATCATCGACACCGAGCTGCAGCTCAAGGACCTCGAGACGGTCGAAGCCCGTCTGCAGAAGGTCTACAAGCAGGCACAGACGGGCGGTGACAAGCAGGCAAAGCTCGCCTGCGATGTCCTGATGCGCTACAAGGAAGCTCTGGAGCAGGGTCTCAACGCCCGCACCGTCACCTTCGAGACGAAGGATGAGCAGAAGGTCGCTCGTGAGCTCTACCTGCTGACCAGCAAGCCCGTACTCTATGTCTGCAATGTCGATGAGGCCTCCGCTGTCTCGGGCAACGAGTATGTAGAGCGTGTCCGCGAAGCTGTCGCCAGCGAAGGGGCCGAACTCCTGGTCGTCGCTGCGAAGATCGAGAGTGAGATCGCCGAGCTGGAGACCTACGAGGAGCGTCAGATGTTCCTCGCTGAGATCGGTCTCGAGGAGTCGGGCGTGGCTCGTCTGATCAAGGCCGCCTACAAGCTCCTTGATCTGGAGACTTACTTCACCGCTGGGGTGCAGGAGGTACGTGCCTGGACCTACACCAAGGGCAGCAAGGCGCCCCGTGCCGCTGCTGCTATCCACACCGACTTCGAGAAGGGCTTCATCCGTGCCGAGGTCATCAAGTACGAGGACTTCCTCCACTACGGCAGCGAGACGGCTGTCAAGGAGGCCGGTAAGATGGCTGTCGAAGGCAAGGACTACGTCGTGCAGGATGGGGACATCATGCACTTCCGCTTCAACGTCTGATGCCCCACTACGACATCATCGTCATCGGGGCTGGCCATGCCGGCTGTGAGGCTGCCGCTGCTGCGGCACGCCTCGGCTCTCATACGCTCCTCATCACGCCCGATATGAATAAGATCGGGCAGATGAGCTGCAACCCCGCTGTGGGCGGTATCGCCAAGGGACAGATCGTCCGCGAGGTCGATGCCCTCGGGGGGCGCATGGGGATTATCACCGACCGCACCTCCATCCAGTTCCGCATGCTCAATCGCAGCAAGGGCCCTGCTATGTGGAGTCCTCGCGCGCAGAGTGACCGCATGCGCTTCATGGAGGCTTGGCGTGAGGAGCTGGATAGTGAGCCGCTACTCGACCAGTGGCAGGATACCGTCACGCGCCTCACTCTCGAAGAGGGTCGTGTGCGTGGCGTAGAGACCCAGCTGGGTGTGCACTTCTCCGCTGATGCCGTCATCTTGACCGCGGGGACGTTCCTCTCGGGGCTGATGCACTTCGGCGAGCTGCAGATCACGGGTGGCCGTATCTCCGAGCCAGCTACCTACGGCATCTCCGAGCAGCTGCAGGAGGCGGGTATCCGCACCGACCGCATGAAGACGGGTACGCCCCCACGTATCGATGCCCGTAGTCTGCACCTCGATGAGATGGGCGTGCAGGAGGGTGAGGATGATCATCATAAGTTCTCCTACCTCGATACGCCTACCCGCTCGACGCTGCGTCAGCTCCCCTGCTATACGCTCTATACCAATGAGGCCTGCCACGCCGTGCTGCGTGAGGCCCTCGATCGCTCTCCGCTGTACAATGGCCAGATCCAGAGTATCGGCCCCCGCTACTGCCCGAGCATCGAGACGAAGATCGTCACCTTCGCCGATAAGGACCGTCATCAGCTCTTCCTCGAGCCCGAGGGCGAGCGCACGAATGAGTACTACCTCAATGGCTTCTCCTCCTCGCTGCCCTTAGAGGTGCAGCTCGAGGCCCTGCGACAGATCCCCGCGCTGCGTGATGTGCGCCTCTATCGCCCAGGCTACGCCATCGAGTACGACTTCTTCGACCCCACACAGCTGCACCATACACTCGAGAGCAAGGTCATCGCAGGCCTCTTCCTCGCAGGTCAGGTCAACGGGACCACCGGCTACGAAGAAGCAGCAGGCCAAGGGCTCATCGCGGGTATCAATGCCCACCAGCGGGTACACGACCTACCTCCCTTCACGCTCAGCCGCTCCGAGGCGTATATCGGCGTGCTCATCGATGACCTCGTCACGAAGGGCGTGGACGAACCCTACCGTATGTTCACCTCGCGCGCCGAGTACCGCATCCTCCTACGACAGGACGATGCAGACGTGCGTCTCACGCCCCGTGCTGCCGAGATCGGCTTAGCTACCGAGGAGCGAGTGCGCCTTCTCGAGGAGAAGATCCGCCTGCGCGACGAACTCATCGCCTTCATCTCGGGCTACTCCATCCGCCCCGACAAGATCAATCCTCAGCTCGAGGCGCGTGGGCTCGCTCCGCTTCGTCAGGGCTGTAAGCTCGTGGACCTCGTCCTGCGCCCCCAGCTGACGCTCTCCGACCTCAGCGAGATGGTCCCCGCCCTCCGACGTGCCCTCGAAGCCATCCCTTCGCGTCGTGAAGAGATCGCCGAGTGTGCTGAGATCCTCATCAAGTACAGCGGCTATATCCAGCGTGAGCGTGAGCAGGCCGAGAAGCTCGAGCGTCTGGAGTACGTCTTCATCCCTGAGGGACTTGACTACGCCGAGATACAGGCGCTGAGTACGGAGGCACGGCAGAAGCTCGACCGCATCCGCCCACGCACCATCGGTCAGGCCTCGCGTATCCCAGGTATCTCGCCCCACGACGTGAGCGTCCTGCTCGTCCTCTCGGGCCGCTAAATGCACCCGCTCAGCGGCTACGACTTGAGTAGAGGGCTACGGGAGTTATACTAAATCAGCAGACTAATCGTAGTAAGATATAGGGTAGAGACTGTGGCGACCATGCTTTAAGTCCTCTCGTCGCTACCCCAATCCCTTCACTTCCTAATCACTATCCGTCAGATGTTCATTTCCGTCTCATCTAACTACTCTCCTATTAAGGTCTTCGAGGTCAACCTCAAGTCTCCCCTCTCTGGTGAGGTAGAGACCCTCGAGCTCGTCCTGTACTCTCTTACCGTAGAGACGTGGCTCTCTCGCAATGTGCGCAAGAAGCCTACGGCTGCCTACCGCGTCAAGGCCACGGGCGAGGATATCGCTGCGGCTCACTGGACCGATGAGATGGAGGCTTTCTATAAGGAATGTGCCGCGACCTGTACCCCCGTACCTGGTGCAGGCACACGTCTCACTACGGGGGGTAAGGCTATGGTTACGCTGGCTGTCCTCTTCGTTCTCCTTACAGCCTTCGCCATCATCAAGGAGCTTACGTATGATAGCTGGGAGAAGGCTTCCGCTACGGAAGAGGTGACAAAGCCCCCCGTCAAGGGTGATGAATATCATATCGGTCTGCCTATCGTGACCTACAAGCCTGATGGTACGCTTGCTTCGAGTGGTGTCAATATCAACTGGTGCCGTATCATTGGTGTGGAGCCTGATGGAGCCTTCCGCCTGCA
>ERZ773213.1413-NODE-1413-length-12745-cov-2.877305_pt1 | contig 12745 bp, 10 predicted proteins | sample MGYA00580996_ERZ773213 | MGnify/ENA primary metagenome ERZ773213 (study PRJEB29015, sample SAMEA2738152) | human oral metagenome | biome: human oral; feature: human-associated habitat; material: saliva | place: China | collected 2197 ...
ACTTGCATGTGTTAAGCCTGTAGCTAGCGTTCATCCTGAGCCAGGATCAAACTCTCCATTGTAAAATATGTTTTGGTGATAAGTGATGGGTGATGAGTGGTGATGAATACCACTACTCCCAAACACGTCACCGAGTAATCTCTGTTTCAGAACGCTTATCCTAAAAGTATCAAGTAAAAAGCACCTTTTCTTTTGTTCCTTTAGTTTTGAGGCGGTGCCTCAAAAGCAGGGACAACGAATTGATCGGTTCGTTTCTTTTACCCATCCATTTGATATAAAATCAAACAGACGCTTCTTGTACTACTTCTCTGTTTATGTAAATCTTTTCAAAGAACTCTTTCTTTACTGCTTTAAGTAACTTGCCAGGTGGCTTGTTTTGTAAAGCGGATGCAAAGGTATACAGAATTTCCGTTCCCACCAAATGTTTTGAAGAATATTTTTTCAAGAAATGAACTTTTTTATTTAAAATTGACCCAAATCAACTAATTTGCTTAAAAATGATTATTTTTGCACCCTAAAATAAGATTTAAAAAGAATGAGACATAAAAAGGAGATTGTTAAGATTGGAGAGCATACTTGCATCCTACATAGCGAAGAAAACGCAAAGTTTTTCATTATTCAGCCTGTTGATAGTAATGACACAGCGGAGTTGGAGCGACAAATCACCTATATAGAAGACAATTCACAGACACCATTCATACATATTGCTGTTCGGATAAATAAATGGAATGCCGAGCTAACCCCTTGGCCTGCTCCACCTGTATTTGGAAAGGTTCCTTTTGGTGATGGCGCTCATTCCACCTTATTATATATAATAGAACAACTTATCCCGACCTTAAAGACACAATTTGCTTTAGAGCTCAACAAAAGCAATACCATCTTAGGAGGATATTCATTAGCAGGCCTTTTTAGTCTTTGGGTAAGTTATCAACAGAATGTTCCTTTCCATGGAATTGTCTCAGCATCCCCTTCAGCATGGTATACAGGTTGGTTAGACTATGCCAACTCCCACCAGCCACAAGTAGAACACGCATATCTCAGCCTTGGCGACAAAGAAGAGAAAACAAAATCAAAAATGATGTCAACTATCAGTAAAGACATCCTTCGCCAAGAACAAATCTTCAAAGACAAAGGTGTCAACTGTAAGATGGAATGGAATGAAGGCAACCATTTCCAAGACAACGGAGTCAGAATTGCAAAAGGATTTGTTTGGTTGATGCACCAATAAAAACACTGACTATTCCCCTCAAAAGAGAGAATAGTCAGTGAAAAGGGCTAATGAAAAGTCATTTCTCAACTTCAAAGCCAAATATAATTCAATCCAACTTACAGAAGTTACTTAATCCCTGCAAGGCGTCTTGCTTCAGGCGAAAGGAACTTTCCTATCTTCTTATAAGGAACAGTAAAGGTAGGCATTCCGATAGCATAAGCACCAATCTCATAGAATCCATAGATAAACACCACACCATCTGGAGAAAGATAAACACCATTTCCTGGTAATGGGATAATACTATTCTCAAGAGAGAGCCCATCCATATCTTCCTTTACACGGCTTTCAACATCATTCTCTTTTTCATACCATCCTCTGAAATAGCTTTCAACACCAGTTCTGAGGATAGGTTGAAGTGCTTTTATATCCTTCGGACTCAATACATTCCGCAGCATAACACCCGACTTTTTATCAAAAGTTGCCCCATATTCTGAAGCCATTCCATGCGCACCACCCGAATATGTGTAAAAAGAAGAATAGTACGTAACATAACGATCCGTTTCATTTAGCTTCATTATGAACTTAGAAATTTCAGGTTTCCAAGCCACATCTGGGTCATCAATTTCTTCTAAAGTTTTGCTTATACTCTTATAAGCATTCTTAGCATAGTAGTTTATCATTCCCTTACCATCTGCAATATTGCTATAAGGTTTAGACTCTACGCCCTCATCACTATAGTCATCCCCAATCCATACCAACTCAGATGAGAGGTAAGCACGGAGCGAATCGACCAGCGGTTGAGGTCCTGACACAGGGAAGGAATAAGCAAGATCAACATCACCCTTCTTTGTACTATAAGACTTACCAATAGAATCAACCACCAATGGTACGTCTTTCTTTTTTACAACAGAGTCAGCTATCAAAGAAGGAGAAGTCACAGAGTCCTTCACTTTCTCTGCAGCTGATGCCTTTTCACTTTTGCATCCAGCCATAACAGTTATAGACAAAAGAGATGCTAAAAGGAATGAAAAATTTTTATTATTCATATCAACTAATGCTTGTTAAGAGACAACAAAAATAGTCATTTCCCCTTTTATTTCCAAAACATTCCCTACTTTTGTTGTATAAGGAAAGTAACAAAGCACATTCTATAGGCTTCACCCATCGAAAAAAAGCCCATAGAACATGCTCTTAAAAAGCTATAGGAAAGATGAAGATTAGTATTGTAGGAACAGGAATGATAGCTACAGAAGTTATCTCACTGCTCAAGACAGAAGTCAAAGGGATAGAAATCACCAGTATATTCTCACATAGCAATGAGGAAAAAGCAGAACTTATTGCGAAGATGAATCATATTGAGCGTATATATACCGACTATACTCAGTTGCTAAAAGAAGACAAAGCTGACTTCGTTTATATCGCTTTAGTCAACAATGCCCATTATGAATTTACACGTATGGCATTAGAGGCTGGTAGGAATGTAATTGTAGAAAAGCCTTTCACCCTCACGGTTGCCGAAGCTGAAGAACTTGCAACAATGGCACGAGAAAGAAAGCTCTACCTCTTTGAAGCTATCTCTCCACTCCATACACCTAACTTCCGCATGGTCAAAGATAGCCTAAAGAGGATAGGTCCTATCCACTTTGTGCAGTGTAATTTCTCACAATATTCAAGTAAGTACGAACGCTATTTACAAGGAGATATTGCCCCTGCCTTCAATCCAGACTTAGGGGGTGGTGCGCTGAACGACCTCAATGTCTACAATATCAATATTGTCATCGGTCTTTTCGGACAACCTACCGCAACACAATATTTTGCTAACCGAGGTCACAATGGCATTGATACCTCAGGTGTAATGGTTCTCTCCTATCCTACGATGACCGCGACCTGTACTGCAGCAAAGGATTCAAGTAGTCCATCATTCATTCTCATACAAGGAGAAAAGGGTTGGATACATATCCCAACACCCGCCAACGAGTTTGGCAGTGTAGAAATCATGAAACAAGGAAAACTAACCAGCTATCGACGTAACGCCTATGAAAGTCGTCTTGCCCATGAGTTTATGGACTTCAAAGATGTATGGGAGAAGAAGGATTATAAACAAATGGAAGCATGGCTTGAAAGGTCAGTGGAAGTAGTGAGGGTGATGGGGTAAAAAAAGCCTCACCCCCAACCCCTCTCCGAAAGGAGAGGGGAGTGATTACCGAAGAGGGGTATGGATTGAACAGTTTAGGGGAAGGAGAAGGATGTTTTATAAAATTATAGAATAAAAAAGGGCACTCAGTTATTGGGTGTCCTTTGTTATATCCTTATGTTTGAATTACTTCAATGCTTGTTCAAGATCTGCGATGATATCATCTACATTCTCAATACCCACAGAAAGACGGATTAAGTCCGGTGCTACTCCAGCCTCACGGAGTTGTTCGTCTGTCAACTGGCGGTGAGTATGACTTGCCGGATGCAGAACACAAGTACGTGCATCAGCTACGTGAGTGACGATAGAAACAAAGTCTAAGCTATCAATAAACTTGATGGCGTCTTCTCGTGAACCCTTCAAACCAAAAGCTATGACACCACATGAACCATTTGGAAGATACTTCTGTCCTAAAGCATAATACTTATTTGAAGGAAGACCACAATAGTTCACCCATGCCACCTTCTCATTCTTTTCCAACCACTCTGCCACCTTCTGCGCATTATCACAATGCTGCCTCATACGAAGGTGCAAGGTCTCAAGACCAATATTAAGCAGATATGAATTCTGTGGTGCAGGAATACTTCCAAGGTCTCTCATCAACTGAGTAACGAGCTTAGTAATATATGCCAGTTTACCAAATGACTTCGTATAAACAAGTCCATGATAGCTCTCATCAGGAGTAGTCAATCCCTGGAATTTCTCACTATATGCTTCCCAATCAAAGTTGCCAGAATCGACAACAACACCACCTACCTGTGAGGCATGTCCATCCATATACTTTGTCGTAGAATGAGTAACGATATCACAACCCCACTCAAAAGGACGACAGTTGATTGGTGTAGCAAATGTATTGTCAACTATCAGTGGTACACCATGCTTATGAGCTATTCCTGCAAAGCGTTCGATGTCAAACACCTTACCTCCTGGGTTAGAGATCGTCTCACCAAAGAAACACTTTGTATTTGGTTGGAAGGCTGCCTCAATCTTTTCATCATCCCACTCAGGATCAATGAAGGTACACTCAATGCCCAACTTCTTCAGTGTTACACCAAAGAGATTATACGTTCCACCATAGATTGTGTTAGAAGTCACTAAATGGTCGCCTGCTCCACAAATATTAATGATAGCATAGAAGTTAGCAGCCTGACCAGAAGAAGTCAGTACTGCACCAACACCACCTTCAAGGGCTGCAATCTTCTTGGCTACAGCATCATTGGTTGGGTTTGCAAGACGAGTATAGAAATAACCGCTATCCTCCAAGTCAAACAAACGTGCCATTTGTTCACTGCTTTCATATCTAAAAGTTGTACTCTGATAAATGGGTAGCTGCTGAGGTTCACCTTTCTTAGGTTGCCAACCACCATGAATACATATAGTTTCAAGATTCCTTTTCATATCATTATTTGCTTTATTGTTTTTATTCTTGAGTTCGATTGCAAAGATATAACAAAATCATTTACTATCAAAATTTACTGTATAATTCAGAAAAATATACTATCTTTACCCCATATTTCAAACAAACAGTAGAATAATATTCTGCAAAAACAAAATATATCGAAATGAACAACAATGAGACTTTAGATGAAACCGACCGTAAAATACTACGTATTCTACAGCGCAATTCTGATCTTACGGTAAAAGAATTAGCCGCAAAACTCCACCTTTCAACCTCTCCCACGTTTGAGCGACAGAAGAGATTGGAACGTGATGGCTATATAGAAAGATACATGGCAGTTGTGAATCCTCGTAAGGTTGGCAATGGTATTATGGTATTATGTAATATCAGACTTAAACAACACTCCCAAGAACTCATACAAGAGTTTATGAATGTTGTGCAGAATCTTGAGGAAATAACAGAGTGTTATAACACCAGTGGTGACTACGATTTTCTTATTAAAGTCTATGCACATGACATGAAAAGCTATCAACAATTCATGCTCAACACGCTTGGTACGATTAATTGTATAGGAAGTCTGCATAGTATCTTCGTTATTGACGAAACAAAGAATACACATGGAGTACCCATCTCTATGCTTTGAGTTGTGAGGAGTTAATGGCTTATCGAAATCGGCAATGATGTCCTTAACTGGTCTTTCGGTCCCTAATAGTTATCGTGCGGACGCTCCGCACATGTTGTGTTGATGGTGAACACATGTTGTGCGAATGGCGAACACCAAATGTGTTGAAGATTAAATGAACTGCTCTATGTGGTTAATGAAAGTGCAACCGAATGTTAGAACCCGTCAAGTGGTGATACTATAAGCATTCAAGAGATGGAAATCATGATATAGTAAAGGCAAGGACACACATTGATGCCCCTGCCTTTATCTTGTTTAATCATACTCAAAATTTTATGCGTCTTGCTGTCGAACACCCATACGAGCCTCAACAACATTGACTACATAGTCGCCTAATTTCTCACACTCCTGAATGATGTCCATGTACATTGTTCCTACTGCATAGGTGTACTTATGGTCGTTCACATCGTTAATATTCTGCGAGCGTAACTGGTTGCGGTAGTTGTTAATCTCGGTCTCAATATTGAACGAACGATTCACATCGTTGTCCTGACGGTGACCAACAAGAATACGATTCATCTGTGTCAGAGCATCGTCTGTCAACTCAAACATCTGATGCATGTGGTCATACTGCTCCTGTGTAAAGTCTTCCTTACTATTGATAAGACGGCTGCAAGTACGAGCAATGTTATAACAAGCATCTCCGATACTCTCCAACTCAGAGATTTCACGAAGCATAGAGCGCACCTTCTCCTTGGTTTCATCACTCAGATGAGCATTAGAAACTTGGTCGAGATACTTCGCAATCTCTATCTCCATATTATCAGAAATACCTTCATACTTCTCAATACGACTATAGAGTTTGGTGAATTTATCTGTATCTTTCTCGCCAAGTAGCTCACGAACCATACCGAACATACGCTGAATACGCTCAGCAAACGACTTTATCTCCTTTGAAGCCTCAAGCACAGAAAGTTCTGGAGTCTTCATGATACCAACCTGAATAAAGTGCAGACGAAACTCGTCTTCGTCCTTGTTTGCCTTTGGTTTGATAATAATGCAGACAAGCTTCTCTAAATACTTGATTGGTCCAACGAGGATAGCTGTGTTGGCAAGGTTGAAGGTTGTGTGGAAAGCAGCAAGCACAAAGCTTAGTTTGGCAGCATTAGCAGCAAAGCCAGGCGCGCCCTTTGGCATATTTACATCATAACCCACCCAATCGCATACCATATTGATAAAAGGATGGAAAACACATAACACCCAAAGAACACCGAAGACATTGAATACCATGTGAGCCATAGCAGCTCGGCGAGCCTGTGTGTTTGCTGTCAAAGCAGCAAGATTTGAGGTTACAGTTGTACCGATATTTTCACCCATTACAAGTGCAATACCCTGATAAATAGGCAATACTCCCGTTGAACAAAGAATCATTGTGATAGCCATAATGGCTGCAGAACTCTGCACACACATGGTCAGCACACTACCAATAAGTAGGAAAACGATAGTTGTGATGAAGCTTTGTGGGTCGAAGTTACTAAAGAAATCGAGTACAGCCTGATTGTGCGCAAGGTCCATATCGATTCCTGTCTGACGTAGGGTTCCTAATCCCAAGAACATAAATGAGATACCAAAGAGGAAGTCACCAATGAGTTTACGTCTCTTAGAGTAGATCAGTACGATACCAATAAAGAATGCTGGCCATACAAAATCAGTAATGTTAAACGAGAAACCAGCCGACATAATCCATGCCGTCAGCGTCGTTCCAATGTTCGCTCCCATGATAACAGAGATGGCTTGCACCAATGTCAGCAATCCAGCATTCACAAAACTGACTGTCATTACAGTAGTTGCAGTTGACGACTGTACGGCAGCTGTGATGAATGTACCCGTAAGAATACCCGTAAAACGATTAGTTGTCATTGCACCAAGGATGTGGCGCAACTGCGGACCTGCCATTTTCTGCAGTGCCTCACTCATTGCCTTCATTCCGAACATCAGCAAAGCTAATGCACCAATGAGCTTAAAGAAAATCCAAATCGACATATAATAACTTAATTTGTGATGTCTGTTTCTTGGATATTTGCAAAACTTTCCCTAACTTTACAATCCTATTTACCAAAGGACAATATTGTTCCCTGACATAAATTTAACCATCAATGATTATGAGACAAGTACTGCATATCCGTTGCAAAAATAATAAAAAAACTCAAGAAGTCCCAATTGGAAGTACACTTTCTGACATTTATAAAGAAATTAATCTTCAAATGCCATTCGGACCAGTGAGTGCGAAAGTAAACAATAAGGTGGAAGGACTCCATTATCGTGTCTATCATAATAAGGATGTAGAGTTCCTCGATTTGCTTACTCCATCAGGTGTTCGCACTTACACCCGCTCGCTCTTCTTAGTGCTTTGCAAGGCTGTTCACGACCTCTATCCTACCAGTGGAGTGATTATAGACATCCCTGTTTCAAATGGTTACTACTGTAACTTGCAGCTCGGACATGAGATTACAACAGAGGATGTTGACCGCATCCGTACACGAATGCAGGAGATTATCGACGCTAAGATGCCTATCCAGCGTTACGAGACAACAACCGAGGAGGCTGTAAAGATGTTCACTGAATTAGGTGACATTCAAAAGGCTAAACTCCTTAAAAGCAGCGGTAGCCTTTATTGTGTCTATTATGTCCTTGACGATTATAAGGATTATTACTATGGCTCGATGCTTACCAACACGAGTCAACTTCATCTCTTTGGGTTGGAGCCTTACTTTGATGGAGTCCTCTTGCGCATTCCTTCCACACAAGACCCTTCTAAATTAGGTGAATTGATACGTCAAGACAAGATGTTCGAGGTGTTCAAAGAGCATCATAGATGGCAGAGTATCTTAGGCATTAAGACGGTGGGCGACTTCAATGAAGCGGTAAAGAATGGACTGGCAACCGACCTTATTAATGTCAGTGAGGCTCTGCAAGAAAAGAAGATATCGCAGATTGCCGATACGATTGCTGCACGAAAAGAGATAAAGGTAGTACTCATAGCTGGTCCATCTTCGAGTGGTAAGACAACTTTCTGCAAACGTCTTTCTGTACAACTATTAGCAAGTGGTGTGAAACCAGTACAGATTTCCTTAGATGACTACTTCGTTAACAGGACTGAAACACCAAAAGATGAGAACGGAGAACTTGATTACGAGAGTATCTATGCACTGAATATTCCACTTATCAATGAGCAGTTTAATGCTCTTTTCCGTGGTGAAGAGGTGGAATTACCAAAGTATAATTTCCAAACTGGAATGAGTGAAAAGAGCGGTAAAAAACTGCATCTTGGAGAGAACAACATACTACTTGTGGAAGGTATTCATGCGCTCAATCCTGCACTGACAGAGCAGATTGCAGACGACAAGAAGTTTAAAATCTACGCATCTGCCCTCACTACAATCCTGTTAGACGACCATAACTATATCCCAACAACCGACAATCGACTGCTTCGTCGTATTGTTCGCGATTACAAGTATCGTGGTTGTTCTGCACAAGAAACAATCCACCGCTGGCCAAGTGTACGTGCTGGTGAGAACAAGTGGATTTTTCCTTATCAAGAGCAGGCTGATGTAATGTTCAACACTGCCCTTCTCTTTGAGCTTGCCGTCATCAAACCGCAGGCGGAAGAGGTATTGGAACAAGTGCCAGAGAACTGCGAGGAATATGCTGAAGCCTATCGCCTGCGCAAGTTCCTCAAGTATTTTGCACCACTACCTTTCCGCAATCTCCCTCCAACCTCCCTACTGAGAGAGTTCTTAGGAGGCAGTTCGTTTAAGTATTAAAGGGGGCTATTGACTATTAGTAGCTGATTTACCAATAGTAAACACAGCAACCATCAGAAAGCATTAAACCTCTTCCAAAATAACAAACAAGGAAAAAACAATGAAACATATAGTCGCTTTACTCATAACTCTCTGCTTACTTTCGATAGAAACCAAGGCACAGCAGACACTTTCTTTTCCCGATGTAGATGCCATTGGATATAGTGCAAATTCCGCTTCCATAGAACTGTATACAGCTATCGGACATAACCAGTACCGCACGAGAAGCCTGCGTACTAACAAGAAGTATGTAGATTTGGAAGGAGACTCAGATATGAAACTCGTCTATTGGGACTGTACAGAGGAGGATAATCATGTAACGAAGGAGCAGATTCTCTCTGATAAAAAAACTTTCCTCAATGTTAACGACCTGCCATCTACCTCATTGAATGATTATATCGGAAAGATATTCTACATCGATGAGAAGGGAACATGGAGGCGTGAGCATGAGAAAACATCGCTTATCCTGAAGTTCCTCAACCAAGGAACAGCCTCTATACAGGAAGTGTATTATGGTATTGAAGATGATCCCTATAATCGCCGTGCTGCCTCAACCACTCTTCCTGAATCCATGAAGACATGGCGTGTAAGCAGAGCAGACTTTTACACCCCACTGACACTGAAGTTTAAAGACAATAAAGAGATAGTTGTCCTCACTTCCATATGGGGTCAAGACTTTGATTATCTACTTATTCCAAGCAACGACAAAGATATTCTTATTAAGAATTCATCAGACCGTCCCATTGTCAATATTACAGAGGCTACAGAGAAATACGCCGACACAAAGTCACATGATTTCACCCAATACTTTATCAAACGCTACTATGGTCTAAGGAAAACTGAAAACAACAAAGTTCAGTTAATAAACCGATTAGGCGAGAACGTACTGGGAGAAGACTATGACCATATTAGCTACGCTGACCGCTTTATCATCGCCCAGACGAAAGACAAGATAGATGTCTTCAATCTATATTTGAATAAACTAAATCTTGGTAAGGTCAAAGTAGTAAGAGAGGTACCAAGGAGTGTCTACGGACGTATCGAGGTGCTGAACGATGAAGGTGCTGCCTATTATGACGAATTTCAACAAAAGGCATCCAAGCCTATCCGTAGAATCTTAGGTGTATGCGGCACTGTAAGTCACTGGTCATATGACATAGTCAATGAAAAGGGCGTATTTATGATGCAAAAAACCAGCACCAGACCGGGTTGGGAATACCAAGAAAAGGTTAAGTTTATCTTAACTGACTGCCAGCCTGACGATTCTGTTTTAATAATTAACGGAAGTAAGAACTTCAGCTATAATGCAAACTATGGCATCAATGGTGAGATTAAGATTAATCCGTCCTTGATCAAGGTTGGAAGAAATGGGAAATTCGGTATCCTGCGTTACGATTATGACTTTGACAAGAACATACAACCAAAGATTGTGGCAAACAAACCAGACAATTATCCTTTGGAGTTACATTACTATCCAACACAGAAAGTCAAAGGAGAAATCCTACTGCCGATCGAGAATGATTCAATAGTCATGCAGCAAGACGGTATGATACTATTCTATAAAGATGGGAAAATAGGCATCTTCGGACGGGATAAAACTCCTGTATTTGAAGAGCTGACACAGCAGACCAAGTCGTTCTATTACTTCAGAAAGGACGGTAAAGAAGGCTGGATTGACAGGGAAACTGACACCGAGTACTTCAAGGAATAATAACGAAAACAGCATATAGGCTCTTTAAAATAAAGTAAACATTCCTGTTTAAAAGCCAATCTTGAAGAGTGAAAAAGTAAAAGAATAAAAAGGTAAAAAACAAGGTTCTGAACCTTAAGAATTGCCATTTGCCGAATTATTTTCACGAAAAGAAGAATTTATTTTCATGAAAAAAAAGATTTCTTGTCATGAAGAAAAATATTTCTTTTCGTGAAAAGAATTCCTTTAACATCCTATAAGTTAGAGCGCGATAAAGCCCTTATAATAAGCCTCAAAGCCAAATAAAAGAACAGTAATAAGCAACAAAAAAAACAACAGCTAACATCTTAATGAAAGTTAAATAACAGTATTTTTCACCCCATGCTTGTAACTTTCCCCCATAGATAAGCGTCATTTAAACAGAGAGAAGATGAAGAAAGTCAGTTTCCGTAACGATGTATTGCCGTTGAAGAATGAACTCTTCCGGCTTGCACTCCGTATCACGCTCAATAGAGTTGAGGCTGAGGACATCGTTCAGGACACACTGATAAAGGTCTGGAACCGCCGATACGAGTGGGAAAATATCGATTCTATCGAAGCATTTAGCCTCACCGTATGTCGAAACCTTTCGCTCGACCGCATCAAAAAGAAGGAAAACAACAATGATTCTTTGGAAGATGTGAAAGTAGCTGAGCCTCTCGCTTCATCTAATCCTCAAGACCGAATGATTGAAGAGGACAAAATCAGTCTCGTTAAACAGATTGTAGACGCTCTTCCAGAGAAACAAAGAAGCTGCATGCAGCTAAGAGATTTTGAAGGAAAGTCATACAAAGAGATTGCTGAAATACTCGAAATCAGCGAGGAGCAAGTGAAAGTTAACATCTTTAGAGCTCGCCAAACGGTCAAACAAAAATACTTGAAATTAGACAATTATGGATTATAAGTACATCGAACAATTACTGGAACGCTACTGGCGTTGCGAGACTTCTCTCCAAGAAGAGGAAATCTTGCGTATGTTCTTCTCGCAGGAGGACATTCCAGCTACGTTGCTGCCTTATCGTTCTCTGTTCGTTTACGAGCAGAATGAGAAGGAGATGGACGTCTTGGGCGATGACTTTGACCAGAGAATCCTCGGACTAATACAGGAAGACGAGCCAGTAAAGGCACGTGTAATAACAATGCGCCACCGTCTTATGCCACTCTTCAAGGCAGCTGCTGTGGTAGCAATCTTCCTAACCTTAGGTAATGCAATGCAGGTTGCTTTCTCTGATGATGATGCTCATCAGGTAAGTCCAAGCACCGCAGCTGTTGACAAACCTCAGGAGGGTCCATCTGTTGCTAAGGCCGACTCGGTAGTGAGCGATACCTTACAACATAAGATACAGTCACCTGTATCAACCATCACAAAGTAAGACAATTTCTATGCTTTCTCTATAAAATAATCATTTTAAGTAAAACAACTCGAGGCTGTGAAGTCTCAATTCTCTCAAATTTTTCATAACATACTAACGTAGAAGAGCCGATACTCCTTATGAGTGTCGGCTCTTCTTATGCCAGAACACGAGGGAAATTAATGCAGAATTCAAAATTCAAAATTCATAATTATGATTGGGTTTAATTCAGAATTCATAATTCAAAATTCATAATTATGATTACCGATGACGCGTAAAGACAAAGTTCAAGACTCAAAGTTCAATGTTCAAAGGGTAAAGTTCAATGTTCAAAGGGCTTAATTATGATTACTGATGATGCCTAAAGACAAAGTTC
>ERZ773213.1421-NODE-1421-length-12687-cov-11.721897_pt1 | contig 12687 bp, 8 predicted proteins | sample MGYA00580996_ERZ773213 | MGnify/ENA primary metagenome ERZ773213 (study PRJEB29015, sample SAMEA2738152) | human oral metagenome | biome: human oral; feature: human-associated habitat; material: saliva | place: China | collected 2197 ...
AGGGTCTGGTGGACGAAGTTGGCGCCGATGAAGCCGGCGCCTCCGGTGATGAGGACGTGCATAGAACTCGCTCCGATATGTGGGAACTGCGGGCGCTGAGCGCCCATCATGGCCGACGCCATCATGCCACAGGAGTGCGCTCGAGCCCACGGGCGGCTGCAGAGCGCGACTCCCGGGCCGGCGTAGCCTGACCGAGGGCCACGGGGTGGTGAGACCGGATTGCAATAGACGTGCCGTGAACCGGTAAAACCGCGGAGCCTCAAGAAAAGGTGTGGGGTGGGTTGGTGGTCTCCGGGATTTTGGGTGCCGATGCAGCCGGCGCCGTCAAGGACCCTCCGTGACATTCAGTAAACTATCAGCAATCTCTTGGAAATTGCTCAGAAATTTGATTTCGTGCCTCTCGAGGGAGCGCGTCGTCGGTTGTGATGGTGAGGCCTGATGGACGCCCGTCGGTATCACCTCAAAGGAACCCCATGAACGTCCCTCGCGCTCTTGGCCGCATCGCCCCCCGCGGCGGCCATCGCCTCAGTGGCCATGCCGGTGGTCTCAGCGCCCGCGCACACGCGTGCCGCTCCGCCGGGCTCATCGCCCTGTCCTCACTGCTCCTGTCCAGCCTGGTGCCCGTGGCCGGTGCCGCTCCAGGCGCCGGCGACTCCGGTGGTCAGGGCGAGGCCCCCGCTCCGGTGCAGATCCTCGACCTGACGACCGCTAGCGGGCAGGCCACCGAGGTGGCGCAGTCGGGGCTCGACGACGTCCAGGCCTCGCCGGGGCAGGGCTCCGGCTCGGGGTCGCGCGATGGGGCGGGCGCCCAGACGCCAAGGCCGTCGACCGAGGAGGCCAGTGGCTCCGATAACGCCGCCTCGGTGAGCCCGGCGCCGGTGCTCGGCGCAACCGCCACCGTGCCCGCCCTCGCTCAGACGATGGGAGCAGCCGGTGCGCCGGTCCCATCGATCCTGCCGGCGGCCACGGATCCGCAGGCGGACGCCGCCTTGCTCACCGACCCCCTTGAGGTTGACCGCTTCTTCGTCGCCGGCTTCACCTGGACCGGTGGTGCCGACCTGCCCGACGGCGTGCGCATCTACCTGCGCGTGCGGGAGAACGGGAGCTGGTCGCCCTGGTACCTGAGTGAGGCGGCCGACTCCGGCCGCGATGACCGCGCCACCCCCGGCACGGGGGAGTTCGTCACCGGCGGGGCCGACGCGATCCAGGCCTCCGTCGTCGGCAGCTCGCTTCCCGCCGGGCTCAAGCTGGCCCTGGTCCCCTCCCGCCCGCAGGGCGAGGAGGTCCTCGATGCCGACGACCTCAAGACCACCGAGGCTGCACCGACCCCCGTCATCGAGGATGCCTCCGCCGCCGAGAACCGGGGCACTCAGGTGGATCCGGCCGCCATGGCACTGCCCGCGAGCCCGGTGCCGGTCACCCAGCCGGCCGCGGCATCGGTTGCTGCACCAGCCACTGTGCCTGTCGTCGCACCGGCTGCGACGACCGCCAATGGCCTGCCGGTCGCGGTGACCACCCGGGCCGAGTGGGGGGCCAATGCCTCCTACATGAGCTGGGATCCCGAGTACGCGAGAGCCGGCCACGTCGTCGTCCACCACACCGCAGGCACCAACAGCTACTCAGCAGGCCAGTCCGCCTCCATCGTGCGGGGCATCTACTACTACCACGCGGTCGTCCTGGACTGGGGCGACATCGGCTACAACTTCCTCGTCGACAAGTTCGGCACCGTCTTCGAGGGGCGCTCCGGCTCCGTGGCGGCGCCGGCCGGCAGGATGAGCATCGGGGCGCACGCCCGAGGCGTCAACACCGGCACCATGGGCATCTCCATGATGGGGGACTACAGCACGGTGTCCCCCTCGGACGCCCAGCTGAGCTCCGTGGGCAAGATGGCCGGATGGTTCCTCAAACGAGCCGGCATCTCCGATGTCACCGGCTGGGCGGGCCTGCACGTGTGGACCACCGAGCGCTACCAGGCCGGCTCCACCATCTCCATGCCCCGCATCCTCGGGCACCGCGACGTCGGCTACACCACCTGCCCCGGCAACGTCGGCTACTCCAAGCTCGGCACCATCCGCGCCATCGCCAAGGCGCAGGGCTCCTCCCCGCAGGGGGGAAGCAGTGGTGCGCCGTCGACCGTGCCCCAGGACCATCCAGGAGCCGTCGCCCTGCGCAGCGCCCTGGGTGCCAACGGCTGGATCGGAGCGGCCACCTCCGGTGTCCAGGCCTCTACCAAGGGCGGGGTGTTCCAGAGCTTCGAGCACGGGGTGGGATACTGGAGCCCGGCGACCGGTGCGCAGTTCGTGGGTGAGCCGGTGCTCAGTGCCTGGGGAGCCTACGGCTATCAGACCGGATCCATGGGCTACCCGCGCAGCGGCGGCGTGGTAGGAGTCGGTGGCAGCCGTCACCAGATCTTCGAAGGCGGCATCGCCTACTGGCGCCCCGGGGGTCGGGTCAGCTTCATCCACGGCTCGATCCTGAACGCTTGGGCGGCCTCGGGATGGGAGCACTCGAAGGTGGGGCTGCCCGCCGGGCGCGCAGTGCGCCAGGCCGACGGCACCATGACCCAGACCTTTGAGAAGGGCAGCATCTCCGTGGCGCCCAACGGGAAGGTGACCATCCGCTGACATCCCGCACCGGGGGAGCGGCGAGGCGGCCAGAAGTGCATGAGACAGCTCATGAGACACTGGCCGCCTCACCGCTTCCTTACCAGCCGCCTTCATCGACCACCTGCCGGGAAGGACCTCCACATGAACCGAGGACTCGTCTACTTCCACTTCGATCCTCATCATCAGGTCCGCGACTACGTCGTCGCCGCGCTCAGCTCCCTGCGGCCCCACGCCAACCACATCCTGCTGGTCTCCAACTCACCCATCAGTGAGGTCGACCGCGCCCGCCTGGCAACCTGCTGTGATGAGATCCTCCAGCGCCCCAATGAGGGACTCGACGCCGGCGCCTACCGAGCCGGCCTGGAGCACCTGGGCTGGGAACGGCTCGCCGACTTCGACGAGCTCATCCTGACCAACCACACCTACTACGCGCCGCTGCGGCCCTGGGAGGAGGTCCTTGCCCGCGCCGCGAACTGGGGCGATATCTCCTTCTGGGGTATGACCGAGCACGCCACCATGCGCCCCCACCCCTTCCTCGCCCAGCGCGAGCTGCCCCGCCACCTCCAGTCCCACTGGATCGCGGTGCGCCGCAGGCTCCTGACGGACCCGGCCTTCCGGGAGTACTGGGAGCAGATGCCGCCGGTCACCTCCTACCGCGACTCCATCCAGTGGCACGAGTCGCGCTTCACCGGCTACTTCGCCGAGCTCGGCCACACCTGGCAGGTCGCCTTCCCCGTGGACCGCTACCGCTCGGAGAACCCGGCCATCGAGGAGGCCCCGGCGCTGCTGGCCGACGGCTGCCCCCTGCTCAAGCGCCGCGCCCTCTTCCACGACCCGCTCCACCAGGACCGCCAGGCCGTCGTCGGCGGGGAGCTGCTGGAGGCCGCCGCCCGGGCCGGCTACAGCGAGGACCTCATCCTGTCTGACGTCGTCCACACTGCGGCCGCCCGCGACCTCATCGTCAATGCCGGCCTCACCGAGGTCGTGACCGGGTGCGTCCCCGGGGACGCGGGGGCCGGTGCCGAGACGAGCTCGCCTGAGCGGCGGCCCTCGGGCTGCGTCGTCGTCCACGTCCCGGCCGGGAGGGAGGCGCTCGAGCGCGCCGAGGCCGATGGCCTGGCCCAGCGCCTGGCGAGCGTGCCGGCGCACTGGCGGGTCGTAGTCACCTCGCCTGAACCGCTGGATGCCGCCGACCTGGAGCGGGTCACCGGCCGCCGTCCCGCCCGGGAGGACACAGAGGGGGGCTCGACGCACGGGCAAGGGGGCGTGTCCTTCCGCTTGGTGCGCGACCTCGACCCGCGGGGCACGATCGCCTTCCTCACCCAGTGCGACGACCTCTGGGATCCCGGGCGCGCCGCCGACGGCAGCGACAGTGGCGACGGTGACGAGGGTGGCGACGGTGGCCCCCTCGTCCTGCGGATCACCGTGGGGCCCCTGCCCGGCCCCGGTACGCGGGCCGACGACGTCGCCCACCGGCAGGCACTCGACTGCCTGCTGGACTCGCCGGGGTACACGGCCGGCCTCATCGACCTCTTCGCGCGTCACCCCGGCCTCGGCGTGGCCATGCCCGCCGCCGGACACATCGGACGGGCCCACGGAGGACCCACGTGGGACGGGCTGGCCGGCGCCGCCAAGGCCCTGACCCGGCGGCTCGGCCTGAGCGTGGAGCTCGATCCGGTCGCTCCCGTGGTTCCGGTCGGCGCGATGTTCATGGCCCGGCCCGAAGCGCTGCGCACCCTGACTGAAGGGGCCAAGGAGCTCGTGCGGCTGACCGACCAGGCCGCCGCCGGAGCCGAGCAGTCTGCCGAGCGCCTCAGACGCGCCCGCGCCGCCGAGGTGCTCGAGCTGCTGACCGTCTATGCGGCCATGTCCAGCGGCTTCCACCCCCGCGAGGTGCTCACTCCGGTCTGGGCCGGGCGGCTCTACGGGGCCCTGGCCTACAAGCATCGAGTCGTCACCGCGGACCTTCCGGCCCACACCGATGAGCAGGTCAGGTTCCTCCAGGCCCGGTTCGGACCGCTGGCCGGAGTCGGCGCCCGGGTGCGCACCTACGTCGACGTCCACCACCCCGACATGGGCAGTGCTCTCAAACCCGCCTACCGCTACCTGACCGGTGGGGCCTCAGGCCTGGCGCGCGCCGCGACGAGTGCTGGCAGGCGTTTGCGCGGTGTCGGCCGTCATCGGGGGGAGAACAAGGGGGATTGAGTGAGGTGTTAGCATACCGTGAGGTGCTCCCCGCACCTCCTGCCGGCATGGTCGGGTATGCCCCTTGGAGCCCCTGTTGGAGCCCCTGCCTCGATCAATGAGTCACGTGAGGACCTTTGACCTGTCCATGAAGAAGATCAGCGTCGTCATCCCCAGTTACAATGAGGAAAAAAGCGTCAGGTTGATGTATGACCGACTGAACTCGGTATTTCACACGCATCTTCCCCAGTACGACTACGAGATCATCTTCGTCGATGACTACTCGACGGACGGCACTCGCGACGCGATCCGCGCTCTGGCGGGTGAGGACAAGCGGGTGAAGGCGGTCTTCAACGCCCGTAACTTCGGTTTTCACCGGAATGTCTTCTCGGCGCTCACCTACGGCTCGGGGGACGCGACCTTCATGCTCTTTGGCGACCTCCAGGACCCTCCGGAGAACCTCCCGGAGTTCGTGTCCCGCTGGGAGGCCGGGGCCAAGGTCGTCATCGGGCAGAGGAGATCCTCTGATGAGGGCTTCATCATGACGGGATGCCGTCACCTCTACTACAAGCTCATCGACTGGTTCGCCGACACCCCTCAGATCGCGCGTTTCACCGGGTACGGGCTCTACGACGTCGAGTTCATCGATGTTCTGCGGCAGATCGGCGATATTCAGCCCTATTTCAAGACGGTGGTCGCCGAGTACGGGATCGGGCTCGAGATCGTCCAGTACGATCAGGCCCAGTCCTCCCGGGGAAAGTCGAACTTCAACTTCCTGCGCAACTACGACTTCGCCATGCAGGGCATCACCAGCTCCACCAAGCTGCTGATGCGCATGGCCACCTTCGTGGCCACCTTCGTCGGCATCATCTGCCTGGGCCTGGCCACCTTCGTCCTGGTCAAGAAGCTCATCGACTGGAACGCCTATCCAGTGGGAGAGGCCTCGCGCACCGTGGGCCTGTTCTTCCTGGGCTCCATTCAGCTGTTCTTCATCGGAATCCTGGGCGAGTACATTCTCAGCATCAACGGGCGCGTCGTCAGCAAGCCTCGCGTGGTCATCGGTGAGCGCCTCAACTTCGGGCCCTCCGAAGGTCCTTCGAGCTTCGGAGGCGGCCCGACGACGTCGCAGACGGATCCCTCCGCGCAGGAACGCCCCGGCGGGAACGCCTCTTGAGCACCCTCCAGGAGAAACTGCGTCCCCTCCTTGCGCAGTTCGGGCGCTTCCTCGTCGTCGGCGGCATCTCCTTCAGCGTTGACTTCGGCCTCTTCACCGTGCTGTACGGGCTGGGCGTACCCCACCTCATCGCCAGTGCGACATCCTTCTCCACCTCAGTGGTCCTCAACTACATCCTCTCCAGGCGCTACGTCTTCGAGGCGCAGGAGAATGTCAGTGTCCTCAAGGAATTCACGCTGTATGTTCTGCTCAACGTCGTCGCACTGGGCTTGAACACACTCATCCTCTACGTCTGCGCCGACCTCGCCGGCATGAGCCCCTTCCTGGGGAAGATCCTCGCCACGGCGATCGTGCTCATCTACAACTTCATCTCCCGCAAAGCCCTCCTGGAGCGTCTCGGCGCCTCCGGCGGGGCGACCACTGTCCACCACCCCGATGAACAGGCAGGCTCTCGTGTCCGGTAAGTCCGCGAAGAACAGAACGAGTCAGGTCAAGAACAACGACGCCGAGAAAACCGATCACGACTCCACGCCGCAGACCCGCTCCGCCGCCGGCCTCACCGCACGGATGCGCGCGCTCACTGAGACGACGAGCGATCAGGGACGCCGGCTGCTCGAGCGCGTGGTGGACAGCCGCCTGGGCTCCTGGTGGAGCAGTACCGAGCGTCCCGGCCTCGTGGACTGGGCGCTGCTGGGCATCATCCTGCTCGGCGCCTACGCCTTCTTCCTCTACGGGGACGTGCGAGCCACCTTCGAGCACTCCTTCAACTTCCTGGACTCGGTTCTTCAGGGGAGGATCGGCGACTTCTACCGGATCGCGATCGAGCACACCTCGACCGGTCACCCGGCGGTCTACGACATCCCGCTCTACCTGCTCTTCGGGCTGTGGAACCTGCCGACCTACATCATCTACCGGATCACCGGCTTCCAGTACCTGCTGTCGACGCCGGCGCAGCTGTGGCTCAAGACCATGATGGTGCTGGCCGCGCTTCTCGCCGCCAAGGTGTTGGTGGATATCGCTCGTGATCTGGGAGTCAGCCGGCAGCGCAGCAAGTGGGTCGCCTTCTTCTTCCTGTCCTCGATGACGCTGTTCGTCCCGGTCTTCGTCATCGTCCAGTACGACATCATCATGATCGTCTTCATCCTGCTGGGGCTGCGCGCCTACCTGCGCGGACGGCTGGGCAGGTTCCTGCTCTGGTTCGCGATCGCCAACACGCTCAAGCTCTTCGCCCTGTTCATCTTCGTGCCGCTCCTGCTGCTGCGGGAGAAGCGACTGCGCGTCGTGGCCCTCCAGGTCGTTGTCGGGCTCATCGGTCTGGTCGGGTGCCGCGCCATCTACCACGGCAACGTGGCCTACAAGGCGTCCACCGGCGGATTCATGAGCAGCATGCTGCAGAGACTCACGGCCGTGGGGGTCCCATGGCAGAACAACATGATCCCGATCTTCGTGGTGTTCATGGTCGGGATCGTCATCTTCGCCTACCTGCGCCGCCCTCAGGGGACGAAGGCCTTGGCGGCCGACGCGGTCTACATCTGCATGGCCATCTACCTCGTCTTCGCCACGGTCGTCCCGCTCAACCCCTACTGGGCCGTCATGGTCTCGCCCTTCGCGGTGCTCATCATCTTCCTCAACCCGCGTCACGTGCTGCTCAACTCTGCTCTTGAGATGGGTGTTGGAACCGCGTTGTTCCTCATGTACACCTTCACCGGTTTCTCCATGTACAACCGGTCGATCCTCGATCAGCTGCTCCTGCCTCACCTGATTACTCCGACGGCGCAGCCCCGGTATGAGACCCCCGCGCAGTTCCTCGACGTCATGGGAATCAGCCGGCAGGGCTCCTTCATCGTCGGATTCATGATCGCCTGCGCCCTGGCGATCCTCTTCATCAACTTCCCACGCACCGAGATGGTGGAGAAGCTGGGGCAGGGCGAGCGGGTCCCGCGCTCCGTGGCCTGGTCGCGTCTGACCATGCCTGCGGCGTTCAGCGCGCTGGTGCTGATCCCCTACTTCGTGCCGGCTGCTCCTGTGGCGTACTCAGCGGTCACCGACACCCCTCAGGCGGGGAGCGTCAACATCCTCGGCGATGGGGCCAGCGTCACCGAGACCATCAGCCTGCCGTCCACCGTGGAGGTCAGCTCCCTCAATATCGCCTTCCTGGCCGGAGACATCCAGTGGCTCGACTCCTCGGTGGTCAACGTCGAGGTGACGGACGCCTCCGGTGCCCGGGTCTTCAAGACCGCGGCGCCGGCGAACTCCCTCCACGAGGGTCTGCACGAGTTCCCGGCCAAGGGACTCGTCCTGCGCGGTGGCGAGAAGTACACCGTCACGATCACCAGTGAGCTGACCGAGGGCGGCAGCGCCGTCGTCGAGATCAATCCCGCGGTCGACCAGTTCCCGACCACGGAGAACGGAACGACCGTCAACGGTGATCTCCTCATGTCCATCAGCGGCAGAACCAAGTGATTGCTCCGCAACCGCACCTGTTAGGATTCAGAGCCATGGCAAAGACAGTTCTCGTCACTGGAGCAGGCGGCTACATCGGTCGCCACGTCGTCACCGCGCTCCTGGAGCGTGGCCTGGATGTCAAGGCCCTCGACCTGCGACTCGACGGCGTCGACGAGCGGGCGGAGAGGCTTACCCTGGACCTCTTCTCCGGGGACGCCGACATCTACGACCAGATGGGGCGCCCCGACGTCGTCCTGCACATGGCCTGGCGCGACGGCTTCAAGCACGCCTCGTCCGCCCACATGGACGACCTGGCCAAGCACGTCAACCTCATTGAGAACCTCTATGCGGGCGGTCTCAAGCAGCTCGCCGTCATGGGCACCATGCATGAGGTCGGCTACTGGGAGGGTGCCATCGACGAGAACTCCCCGTGCAACCCCGCCTCGCTCTACGGCATTGCCAAGAACGCGCTGCGGGAGACCACCTTCCTGTCGGCCAAGGCACACGACGCCGTCGCCCAGTGGATCCGCGCCTACTACATCGTGGGGGACGACAAGTTCGGCAACTCGATCTTCTCCAAGCTCCTGGAGGCCGCCGAGGAGGGGCGCACCACCTTCCCCTTCACCACGGGCAAGAACCGCTACGACTTCATCTCCGTGGACGAGCTGGCCAGGCAGATCGCGGCGATCGTGGACCAGACCGAGGTCGACGGCATCATCAACGCCTGCACCGGTGAGCCGATGAGCCTGGCCGAGCGCGTCGAGGCCTATATCCGTGACAACAACCTGGACATCACCCTGGAGTACGGAGCCTTCCCGGACCGGCCCTACGACTCGCCGGGCGTGTGGGGTGACCCGGCCAAGATCCGCCGTATCCTCGCTTCAAGCGCGGGCTGACGCGCCCGGGGAAACCGTATTACTTCGCTCTCCCGCCACGGTGAGCGGCTCGAACCACTGCCCAGAAGGGACATTATGGCAACGCTCGGCCAGGACCCGAAGCGACTCGGGATCTTCTTCTTCTTCGACGCTCAGGGCATCGTGGACTCCTACGTGGAGACCCTGCTCACTGACATGGTCAAGAACCTCTCCGAGCTGGTCATTGTCGTCAACGGTGAGTTGACCGCCAAGAGCTATGCCAAGCTGACCGCCTTCACGGACAACATCATCCTGCGGGAGAACAAGGGGCTGGACGCCTGGGCCTACAAGACGGCCATGGAGAGCTACGGCTGGGACCGGCTCGTCGAGTTCGACGAGGTCGTCCTGTTCAACGCCACCATCATGGGACCGGTGTACCCCTTCGAGGAGATGTTCACCGAGATGGCCGGCCGAGACATCGACTTCTGGGGCATCACCTGGTTCCACCTGGCCCCCGGCGACCCCTTCGGGCATGCCCTGGAGGGGTACCTGCCCCGTCATCTTCAGTCCCACTTCCACGCCTACCGGCGTTCCATGGTCTCCTCCAAGGCCTTCCAGGACTACTGGGACAACCTTCCTCAGATCAATTCATACGAGGATTCCGTAGGGCTCCACGAGGCGCCCTTCACCCAGCGCTTCGAGCGGCTGGGCTTCACCTCCGACGTGTATGTCAATACTGAGGACCTGGAGGGCTTCACCCTGCAGCCCATCCTCTTCGCCCCCAAGCAGCTCATTGCGGAGAGGCGCTGCCCCATCTTCAAGCGCCGCTCCTTCTTCCACAGCTACGAGGACGTGCTTCACCAGGCCGTGGGTAACGCGACCGTGGAGCTCTACGAGTACCTGCGCGACCACACCGACTTTGACACGAACCTCATCTGGGACAACGCCCTGCGCTCCATGAACATGGCGGACCTGGTCAAGAATCTCCAGCTCACCTACGTCCTGCCCACGCAGGCGGTGGCCCGCGAGCCCAAGCCGCAGAAGGTCGCCCTCATTGCGCACCTGTACTACATGGACCTCCTGGAGCCCACGCTCGCCTACGCCCGGTCCATGCCCGAGGGGACGGATTTCATCCTCACCGTCGGTTCTCAGGAGAAGGTGGAGCTGGTGGAGGCGGCCTGCAAGGATCTCCCCTACAACGTGACCGTGCGCCTCATTGAGAACCGGGGTCGGGACGTCAGTGCGCTCCTGGTGGGCTGCAAGGACATCGTCAGCGACTACGACCTCGTCTGCTTCATCCATGACAAGAAGGTCACCCAGCTGAGCCCGTACACCGTGGGTGAGGGCTTCGCCCGCAAGTGCTTCGACAACCTCCTCCCGACTCGAGAGTTCGTCGAGAACGTCATCTCCACCTTTGACTCGGAACCCCGACTCGGTCTGCTGTCGCCGACCCCTCCCAACCACGCCGACTACTTCCCGATCTACTCATACAGCTGGGGGCCGAACTTCGATCGCACGAAGATGCTCCTTGAGAAAGAGCTGAATCTGAGTGTCCCGCTCGATGCTCACAAGGAGGTCATCGCCCCGCTGGGCACCATGTTCTGGTTCCGGCCGGCCGCTCTCAAGCCGCTCTTCGACCACGACTGGCAGTGGGAGGACTTCCCGCCTGAGCCGAATGACATCGACGGAACCATCCTCCACGCCATCGAGCGTGCCTACGGCTATGTTGCGCAGGCCTCGGGCTACTTCTGCGGATGGCTCTTCTCCGACTCCTTCGCGAGGATCGAGCTGACGAATCTGTCGTACTACACCAGGGAGTTCACCACCGCGGTGTCACAGCACTGGGGAGTTGACGTCGAGCAGCGAATGGTCCAACAGATCCGTAGTGCTCGCAGCACTCGTCAGCAGGTCAAGGATCAGGTCAGCCGCTGGATCCCGACCGCAGTGCGCTCGCCCCTCAAGAGTGCCTACCGCCGAGTCAGGAGGATCGGGGAGTGACCGAGACGGGCGCGTCGGCGGGGGCGGCGGGTGTCAAGCCGGTCGCCAGAAAACGGACCAGGATCTTCTACCTCGATCTGGTCCGAGCCCTGGCAGCGCTTCTCATCGTCCTCACCCACTTCAACAACCCCTACCTGGCTGATGGCGGCTACGTCCTGACCAACTTCCCCTTCGGCATCTATGTGGGTGGGTTGGGCGTCTCCTTGTTCCTCATCATCTCCGGGGCCGCCCTGACAGTGACCTATCGGAGACCGATCAATCTCAAACGGTTCTACTGGAAGCGCTGTCTCAACATCTACCCGATGTTCTGGACCGCCTGGGTCCTTGCGACGCTCTACTTCTTCGTCACGACCGGGGGGCGGCCGCCCAACAGTGCCCCAACACGTTCCCTCATCTTCACGGTCCTCGGCGTGGACGGTCTGGTCGCCAACTTCCAGGTACGTACCGCCTACCTCCTGGGGGAGTGGTTCCTCGGGTTCATCCTCCTGTACTACCTCGTCTTCCCGTTGCTGCTGTGGGCCATCGACCGCTTCCCGGTCGTCACCGGCGTCGTCATCCTGGCGGCCTATGCCACCACTGTGATCGTCATGCAGCGCTACTTCGCGGGCTACCCCTCGGCGATGATCCTCACGACCAGACTCCCCGAGTTGGCCTTCGGCAGCTACTTCGTCCTCTACGTCCGCCGGGTTCACTGGGCCGTCGTCATCCCGGCAGCCGCGGTCCTGGCCGTCTCGGCGATGCTCCCCGAGGAGATTCCAGAGGACGTGGCCACCACACTCGTCGGCATCTCGGCCTTTCTCATCCTCGTGGTCGTCGGTCGCTATGTGGCGATCCAGCCGGTACGCGCACTCGTCGACCTGATCGCCAAGTACTCCTATCCGATCTTCCTGGTCCACCACGTCGTCATCATGGTCCTCTTCGAGAAGATCAACGTGGCGGGCTTCGTGCCGGTTCAGCGCTACACGATGCTGGCCGCGACCTGCGTCATCGTCTTCGGTCTGTCGGTGGCGCTGGTGAGGATCACCGACCACATCGTCGCTTTCGTCACCAAGGCCTTCAAAGGCATGAGCTGGCATCCCGAGGTCTCCGAGGTCGAACGCTGATATGTTCGGCGTGCGGCTCCGGGCAGGGACGAGCTCGTGTCCAGCGCCTCTGAGGCGTGTCGAAGGCAACGGCGGCCGCCGGCCCGCACGGCTCCGGGAACACCGAGAATAGTGACGAGGCCGTTGTACGACGCGTGAGAGCACGTCCCACCGCCCCGACTCGACTACACCAAGGGAGACCCTCGTGACCCGTACCTGCCTCGTGACCGGTGGTGCCGGATTCATCGGCTGCGCGATCTCGCATGACCTGGCGGACGCCTTCGACCGTGTCGTGGCCCTGGACAACATGCACCCGCAGATCCACCCCTCCCAGGCTCGCCCTG
>ERZ773213.1422-NODE-1422-length-12684-cov-18.770370_pt1 | contig 12684 bp, 9 predicted proteins | sample MGYA00580996_ERZ773213 | MGnify/ENA primary metagenome ERZ773213 (study PRJEB29015, sample SAMEA2738152) | human oral metagenome | biome: human oral; feature: human-associated habitat; material: saliva | place: China | collected 2197 ...
GGCAATGAAAAAGAAAAGGTTTAGAAATCGTTAATGTTTACCAACAATTCCAGAATTATTTTCCTTAATAGGTTTTTGTCGCTGATTATCGAGTACGGTTATGCGATAGCACTGAGTATTATTTTCTCTAAAATCTCAGTGGACTATGTCTTAGGGTTATGGATTGCCAAATTCTTAGGAGGGATTCTTGCCAATGTGGGACATCAATTTGTAGGAAAAATCACAAATAAAAAATATGTTTTGATTGGTATTGAATTGCTTAAGGCAGTCTGTCTGGCTTTGATTTATCTTGCCATGGGTAGTGTTTTTGTATTTGCTTTGGTGGTTTTGACTGAAGTGCTGACGACTTACTTTAACAGTTTGTTGTCCTCAGCGGTGCCTGTGCTTGTTAAAAAAGCCAACTTACAAAAATTTAACAGTACCTATACCATGATTGGGTCAGCTTCCTATTTCTTAGCACCTATGATAGTTGGTCTCTGGGGTAGCCTTGATTTAGGGAGCTTATTTTTGGTCTACAGTGTGCTAACGCTACTAGCAACCCTCTTATTGTTTAAGCTGGGACCGATTATTTTTGACCGTGAGAATGAATCAGAAGAGGAGGTTTCTTCCAGTCAAGGTAGTCCTATTTTTGGAAGGCAGAGTGTCGTCCTTAAGATGGTTATGATGACTATACTCTTACAGTCAGTGGGTGTCTTATATGATGCTTATGAGGTTATCTTCCTGACCAAAGATGTCGGTATTTCTAGTCAGGCCTATTCTTTCTCTCTGTCCTTCTTGGCCATTGCCTTTCTAGCAACGAGTTCAATTCTATCTTTCAAAAGTCTCACTAAATACTCCCCTATGACCGTTTACTTGTTAGGCTCTCTTGTCTATTTGGGTTACGTTGTCGTCTTTCCATTCGTACCTAATCTATCGATTGTTTTACTTAGCTATATCTTTTTAGCAGTTGGCCAAACTATTTCCGGAATCTCGCAAAATGTTTACCTGCAGGAGAAGTTGAATCCTCTACAGCTCAACAATCTTTATTTGAAAATCGAAGTCTTGAATCAGGTTTTGACAGGGATTGTTGTATTTGTCAGTGGTATGCTTATCAAGAGAGGTCTGCAGGTCACTACGATTTATTTGGGATACAGTCTTCCAGTCATTATACTCGTCTTGGGAATAATGCTTATGACTAAACTGTATCAGAAAAATCTAAAGTCATAATTTTTTGCCTAAGATAATGAAAGCGTTCCAAGGTCCTTGAAGTGATCTTGGAAATTTTTTAAAAAATAAATCTACAAATGTAGACAAAACTCTTGACACGTTTCTAAGATAGCGTTAAAATAAATCTACAAACGTAAACGAATAACAAGATTCAGAAAGGAGCTATCATGCTGACAATTTCATCTGCGGAATGGGAAGTCATGCGAGTGCTCTGGGCTAAGGGGCAGGCGACTTCTTCAGAGATAATAGCGATTCTAGCTAAGAAGCTAGACTGGTCGGCTTCGACAGTTAAGACCTTGCTTGGACGTTTGGCGGACAAGGGTTACCTAACCAGTCAGCGTCAAGGACGAGGCTTTATCTATCAAGCTAGCTTGGGTGAAGATGAAGCGAATTTTCAAGCTTTAGAGGCTGTTTTTGACAAGATTTGTTTGACCAAACACAGCGATTTGTTGGGGCAACTTATCGAGAAGACACCCATGACGCAAGCTGATGTGGATAAGTTACAGACCTTGCTTCTAGCAAAAGAACCTGTGGATCAGGTGGTGTGTGACTGTGTGCCTGGCCAATGCGCCTGTGGGCATCATATGGAGGTGATATAGGAATGGCAAAAGAAACCTTTGTGGTTAATGGGATGACCTGTGCATCCTGTGTAGCCAATGTTGAAAATGCTGTTAATAAGTTGGATGGTGTGGACAAGGCTGTGGTCAACCTAACCACCGAAAAAATGTCTGTGGATTATGCTGGGGATAAGGTCAGTCCAGAAGCTATTGAAAAGGCTGTGGCTGACGCTGGTTATGAAGCTGAAGTCTACAATCCAGATATAGCTAAGAGTCAGGAAGAACGTGAAGAAGACAAGATTCACAAGGTGCGTGAGCGTCTCATTTGGTCATCAATCTTCACCGTTCCCCTCTTTTATCTAGCTATGGGTCCAATGGTCGGTCTACCTGTGCCAAACTTCTTGTCTCCTCATCATGCAGCCTTGACTTATGCCTTGGTTTTGCTAGTTTTGACAGTGCCCGTCATGTGGCTGGGCCGTTCCTTCTATAGTAATGGTTTTCGTACCTTGGCCAAGGGTCATCCTAACATGGATGCCTTGGTAGCCTTGGCAACATCGGCAGCCTTTCTTTATAGTCTTTATGGTACTTACCACATTTCATTGGGGCATGCCCATCACGCCCACCAACTCTATTTCGAGTCGGTGGCCGTTATCTTGACCCTGATTACTCTTGGTAAGTACTTTGAAACCCTCTCTAAGGGTCGAACTTCAGAAGCTATCAAGAAACTCATGCACTTGTCAGCCAAGGAAGCAACTGTCCTTCGTGATGGTAAGGAAGTCAAGCTTCCTGTGGATAAGGTTGTTCTTGGTGACCATATTGTGGTCAAACCTGGGGAAAAGATAGCCGTGGATGGTCAAGTGATTTCTGGCAGCTCTGCTATTGATGAGAGTATGCTTACAGGTGAGTCGCTTCCTATTGAAAAATCAGCTGGTAAACCAGTATTTGCAGGTTCTATTAATGGTCAAGGTAGTCTGATTTATGAGGCGGAAAAGATTGGTAAGGACACCTTGCTTTCCCAAATTATCAAATTGGTTGAGGATGCCCAACAAACCAAGGCACCGATTGCCAAGATTGCCGATCAGGTATCAGCGGTCTTTGTTCCCGTTGTCATGGCTATCGCTCTTGTTTCAGGTCTCTTCTGGTACTTTATCATGGGACAAACCTTTACCTTCGCTATGACAGTAGCAGTCAGCGTCTTGGTTATTGCTTGTCCATGTGCATTGGGACTTGCGACCCCAACAGCCATCATGGTTGGTACAGGCCTTGGTGCTGAACACGGTATTCTCTACAAGCGAGGAGATGTGCTTGAGTTAGCCCACAAGGCTGACGTCCTCGTTTTTGACAAGACAGGAACCATTACTCAGGGGAAACCTCAGCTCGTTTCTAGCTATACTTATGGCAATAGCAGAGCAGCCTTGCAGCTTTTGGCATCCTTGGAAGCCAAGTCTGAACACCCTTTGGGTCAAGCCATCCTTGTGGCAGCAGAAAATGCTAACTTGGACTTGTTGGAGATGGACAATTTCTCAAGTTTGACTGGACGAGGACTTACTGCAAGCTATGCAGGCAAAACTTATCTAGCTGGGAATCAAACTCTTATGGCTGAGGAAAAAGTCGACTTGACTTCAGCACAGGCTGATTTCCAAAGCTTGACAGCGGATGGTCAGACACCTATTTTCTTGGCTGAAGATGGTAAGTTAATCGGACTCTTTGGTGTAGCTGATCAGGTTAAAGCAGATAGTGCTGATATGGTGGCAGCTCTTCATCAAATGGGCAAGGAAGTCATCATGTTGACTGGTGATAATGACCAAACAGCCCAAGCCATCGCTCAAAAGGTTGGTATCAAGCGTGTTATCAGTCAAGTGCTTCCGCAAGAGAAATCTAGGGTGATTAGCGACCTTCAAGCAGAAGGAAAATCAGTCATCATGGTTGGTGATGGTATCAATGATGCTCCAGCCCTTGCGACTGCTGATATCGGTATTGCCATGGGTTCAGGGACAGATATTGCCATGGAAAGTGCCGATATGGTCCTTATGAAACCAAATCTCATGGATGTGGTTAAGGCTCTGAAAATTAGTCAGGCGACAATCACAACGATTAAAGAGAACCTCTTTTGGGCCTTTATCTACAATATCTTGTCTATCCCAGTGGCCATGGGTGTCCTCCACCTCTTTGGAGGTCCCCTACTTGACCCAATGATAGCAGGACTGGCCATGAGCTTTAGCTCTGTCTCAGTTGTTCTCAATGCTCTACGTCTCAAACGTCGCAAAGTCTAAGCGTCAGTTATTTACAACTCCCGCCACTTAAGCTGTGTATCAAAAAATAATTAAAGAAAAGGAAGAAAGAAAAATGACAAAAACATATAATATTACAGGAATGAAATGCCAAGGCTGTGTCAACACCGTTACCAAAAAACTCTCTGCTGTTAAAGGCGTTGAGAATGTTAAAGTTGACCTCGAAAACAAACAAGTCACTATTGAAGGTAAACCATGGAAGTGGTCTCTCAAACGTGCCCTCAAAGGCACTAAGTTCGAACTTGGTGATGAAATTTAAGACAGGAATGAAATTGATATATTGAGAGAATCGAAAAGTTCTCTCTTTTTTATTTTTTAGCACCAGATCTAAAAAATTCGATATCTGCAATAGCTTATTCTTACTAAACAGCTAAGTGTTTTAGTAATGTTATATTAAATCATTTGATATATCACTTTCTTAGTATCTATAAGAAAAATTTTAAGTTATATAAGCCTTATAAATGACTGGTAAGGTAAGTATATTCCTTACATTCACTTTTAGTTTTTGGTTATATATCTTTTAATAATTAAATTAGTATTTACACAAAATAATAGCTACATTAAAAATAGTATTATATGAATAAGCAAGAAAAATACATATTATAAGTCTAATTAAGAGTTTTTAAGGGAATAATTTAGTTAAAATTTATCAGAAAATACAAAAAAATAGGATTGACATTTTTTGATAGCAGGTATATTATAAAAAATGTAATTTCGTAAGATGGATTAGTTAGTAAACAGTTAGCATATAATAAAAAGTAGATAGTTATTTATTTTCAGTACAGGAGACATGAAAATGAAAACATCAGATTTGAAACAAACTGCTTTCGTCGGGATTGTAGCAACTGCTGCACTAGGCGTAGGAACAACGTTCACCCAAACAACAGCATCAGCTGATAGTTTAGAAACACCTGTTGTAAATGCAGGTACTAATCAAAACTCAACAACTCATGCTGAACCAACAACCCTCGCAGAAGCAAATGCAAACTTAAAACAAATCGAGCACTCTTATCAAAATGCTACAGCTGAGTTAACAAATGCTCAAACTAATATGAATGAGGCTACCTCTGCTCAAAATCAAGCTGTCGAAGCTTCAAACCAAAATATTAAAGCCACTAACGATGCTAATGCACAACTTGAAGCAAAAGTCGCCGAACTTAACGGTGCTAAGAATGATGTGGCTAATGCCCAAGTCGAAGCTAACAAAGATAGTCAAGCACTCAACCAAGAGGTTGCCAAAAATCCAACAGCTGAGGCTGATTTGTTTAAAGCGGAAACTGATGCACAAAAAGCAAACCAAGCTAAAATTGCAGCCGAAAATCATAAATCTGATGTGCAAAAGGAACTTGAAAGTGCTGATAAATCTGCAACTAATTTGAAAAATAATTTATCTACTGAGCAAAATACAGTAGATAAATTGACTAAAAACGTTAAAGATTTGACAAAGGCATCAACCGACGCACATTCAAATCAAACCAATGCGGAAAGTAAATTAGCTGAAAAGCAAAATGAAGTTGATTCAAAAATCAATGAATTACAAAATAATGTTGACAAACAGCCTGATATTATCACATATGAACGTACAGATGCAAAAACACTTAACGCATTTGACTATGACCGCGGTGGCGAAAATGAAGGCCCTGGTAAAACTAAAGAAGTTGTTATCACCGACGGTAAAGAAACAGTCAACATTGATTTGACCCCTGAACAACAATTGGATTATCAATCAACAGGTGCATTCACTTACACACCAAATATGGCTGAAGTGAACAAATATTTGGTTGCTTACATTAATCGTCTTCGCGAAATCAATGGTATCACTGACAAAGTGACAACTGACGATGTTGCTCAAGCCTTTGCTCAAGCTCGTGCGGACGAAATGACAAAAAATGATGTGTTGTCTCACCGAAGCGCTCTTGGTCATCCACATTCATGGGAAGCTATCTCGGGTGTTACTTACAACACTAACAGTGATTACTTCTATAATCCTCACATTGTATTGTCTGACCAACAATTAGCGTACGAAGAATTGGCTCACTGGTTTGCAGAATACCGTAATTATGCAACTGGTAGCGGAAGCTCACAATATGGACACCGCCTTACTTTGCTCTTCTCAGTAGGTAATGTTGGATTCGGAGCAACAAGTAAACCTGACAGCGAAGCCAATGAATTCGATGGTTACTCATCAATGAATGTATTCGCATACCCAGGTCAAAGTTCAAAATCTGAAGCAATCAAAAATCTTACATATGCCACTGAAGATGGTCGCGAAGTGATGTATCTTAATGGTCAACGTGTGAAATTCTTGCCTGAAACTACATTTAACTATGTATCAAACAAGAAAATTGTAACACCATCAAAAGCCAAATTAGATGCTCAAGCTAAACTTGACGCTTACAAAGTACAAGCCGCAAAAGAATTGGTAGACGCTCAAGCCAAAGTTGATGAAAGTAAAGCCAAAGTTGGTGATATTGATGGACAGTTGGCTAAATCTAACGCCGAATTAACATCTCATCAAACAATACTTAATGCTCTTAAAGCAAAGCTATCAAATTCATACGTAATTTTAAATGATTTGAAATCAAAGCTTGTTGAGGCTACTGCAGATGTAAATGCTGCGAACATTGACAAAGAAAAGGCTGATGCAAAACTTACTGAAGTTCAGGCTAAAAATAAAGCTTTAACTGATGCTCGTGATAAATACACTGAGGCCATCAATAAAGTTAAATCCCTTCAAGAAAAAGTTAAAACACTTGAATCTGATGTGAAAGTTTTGACTGAAACTCGTGATGGACTAGTAGCTAAGCAAGAAGGACTCGATAAAGCTGTTGCAGCCGCTAAAGCTAAGGTTGCTGAAGCTAAATCTTCTTACGATATTGCTAAATCTAAGGTTGACGAATTGTCTGTAGCTTATGTGAAAGCCCAAGCCGATGTTCTTAAGTTTACGCCAAAACCAGTAGAAAAATCTAAACCTGGTTCCCAGTTTGTTAACATAAAATATTATGGGGATTCCAATTTATTGTATAGCTCAAGCAACCCAGTTCAATCTTCTGAACTTAAAGCTTACAAAAATCAAACTTCAACTAGTCCAAAATGTGAATCTGGAAGTATAAATTCTATGAGTGTTAACAGACAGACCCAATTACCATCAACTGGAGATGAGTCTTCAATTCTCACTACTATGGGTATCACAATAATGTCTCTATTTGGTTTACTGTATACTGGTAAACACCGTAAAAATACCAATGAATAAGTGTAACTTGTAAATGATAAACCATATAGTTTAAGACAAGAAAAAACAGCTATCAGGCTGTTTTTTTCTACCCATAATCTTTTTGAAAATCCCTTCCTTTTGTGATATGATTAAAGTAATTATGTTCTCAAAATTGAGACTAGAAAATCAAGAAAAGAAAACGGTATACCTATGTCTAAACAAACCCTTATCCTTCTCTACGGTGGACGTTCAGCAGAACGTGAAGTGTCTGTGCTCTCAGCTGAGAGTGTTATGCGTGCGGTGGATTACAGCGCATTTGAGGTTAAAACCTACTTTATCACTCAGTCTGGTGATTTTATCAAAACACAAGAATTTACAGAAACACCAGGTGATGACGAGAAGCTCATGACTAATGACACAGTTGTGGCTAGTCAGGCTATCAAACCAAGCGATATTTATGAAGAAGGCGCTGTGGTATTCCCAGTTCTTCATGGTCCTATGGGTGAGGATGGTTCTATCCAAGGTTTCCTCGAAACCCTCAGATTGCCATACGTGGGTACTAATGTTCTTTCTTCAAGTGTGGCTATGGACAAGATTATGACCAAGCATATTCTTGAAGTTGCTGGTGTGCCTCAGGTTGCCTACACAGTCTTCATCGAGGGTGAAGATTTGGAAGCAGCAGTAGCTGAAACGCTTGAAAAATTGACCTTCCCAGTGTTTGTCAAACCTGCTAACATGGGGTCATCTGTTGGGATTTCTAAAGCTGAAAATGAAGCAGAGCTTCGTGCAGCGATTGATTTGGCTCTCAAATATGATAGTCGTATCTTGATTGAGCAAGGTGTGGTTGCCCGTGAAATCGAGGTTGGTATCCTTGGCAATACAAATGTCAAAACGACTGATCCAGGTGAAGTGGTCAAAGACGTGGCTTTCTATGACTATCAAGCCAAGTACATTGACAATAAGATTACCATGGACATCCCAGCTCACGTGCCTGCAGAAGTCATGACACAAATGCGTGCCTATGCGGCTAAGGCCTTCCGTGCTCTCGGTGGTTGTGGTCTTGCCCGCTGTGATTTCTTCCTGACAGAGGATGGAGCCATCTACCTTAACGAGCTCAACACTATGCCAGGTTTCACCCAATGGTCTATGTACCCACTTCTTTGGGAAAATATGGGACTTTCTTACTCAGACCTTATCAAGGAATTGGTAGACTTGGGACAAGAAATGTTTGACAAACGTGAAAGCCATTTGATTTAAGAAATAGTATCTAGAACACAGACATCTTAGTCTTGGAGAAATCTCTGAGACTGAGGTGTTTTTTTCTTTACAGAAATCTAGATTTTATTTATATCTTTTCTTTATCACCTCGATAAAAAATACATATTATCCAAATAATCTAACAGGTGGTAGAATAAATCTAACGTTTCAAATGAAATAAAGCAATTCGTTCGTGTTTGATGAAGATTTGCGTATCGCGATGATTATCAGAGGCGAGTGAAGGTCAAAGGGCTAGAAGTAGATGGCAGTCAGCAAGTGTTGACGAAATTTTACACGCCCTTTGTATCTTGTAGAATTGAACATAGGCTAAATTCCTAGAACAAAAGATAGACTTCCTAGTGTGCCAGCACACCTCGTCAGTTTCCTATTTGTTTTACGGAATTTTACACGCCTTTTGTATCTTAAATGAGGAGGTAAGTTTTGGACTGGTCCATTGTTCAACAGTATTTGCCCTTTTATCAGAAGGCATTCTTTTTAACTTTACATATTGCCGTTCTGGGGATTCTTGGTTCCTTCCTTTTGGGCTTGGTGGTGAGTGTTATTCGTCATTACCGAGTGCCGATTTTGAGTCAGCTTTCGACGGCTTATATTGAGTTATCTCGTAATACGCCGCTCTTGATTCAGCTTTTCTTTCTCTACTTTGGCTTGCCTCGTATAGGTTTGGTTCTATCGTCAGAGGCTTGTGCTGTGGTAGGTTTGATTTTCTTGGGTGGTTCCTATATGGCGGAGTCCTTCCGAAGTGGCCTAGAGGCTGTTAGTCAGACCCAGCATGAAGTGGGGTTGTCTATTGGTTTGACGCCATTCCAAGTCTTTCGCTATGTGGTCCTTCCTCAGGCAGTGGCTGTGGCGCTTCCGTCATTTAGTGCTAACGTCATCTTCCTTATCAAGGAAACGTCAGTATTCTCAGCGGTAGCCTTGGCGGATTTGATGTATGTGGCCAAGGATTTGATTGGTCTTTACTACGAAACCGATGTAGCTCTAGGTATGTTGGTGGTGGCTTATCTCTTGATGTTGCTGCCGATTTCTCTAGTCTTTAGTTGGATTGAAAGGAGGTTACGCTATGCAGGATTCGGGCTTTCAGGTTCTTCTTCAGGGGAATAATTTCCTACGTATCTTACAAGGTTTAGGCGTAACTATTGGAATTTCCATCGTCTCGGTTCTTCTGTCCCTTTTACTAGGAACACTTTTTGGGATTGTCATGACTTCGAAGTCTAAGATTGTTCGTTTCTTGTCACGTATTTATCTGGAATTTATTCGTATCATGCCCCAGTTGGTCTTGCTCTTTATTGTTTATTTTGGTCTGGCTAGGAACTTTAACATCAACATCTCAGGCGAGCTATCGGCTATTATCGTCTTTACCCTTTGGGGAACGGCTGAGATGGGTGATTTGGTGCGTGGGTCAATCACATCGCTACCTAGACACCAGTTTGAGAGTGGAAGAGCTCTTGGTTTGACCAATGGGCAACTTTATACCTATGTGATTATTCCACAAGTCTTGCGTCGCTTGTTGCCTCAGGCTATTAACCTGGTGACACGGATGATTAAGACTACGTCCTTGGTGGTTTTGATTGGCGTGGTTGAGGTGACCAAGGTTGGTCAGCAGATTATCGACAGTAACCGCCTGACTATTCCAACAGCTTCTTTCTGGATTTATGGCACGATTTTGATTCTTTATTTTGCCATTTGTTACCCAGTATCTAAGCTGTCTACTTATCTTGAAAATCGTTGGAGGAATTAAGATGACAGAAAGCATTTTACAAATCAAGGATTTGAAAAAGTCCTTTGGGGACAATGAGATTCTCAAAGGCATCTCCTTGGATATTAAACAAGGTGAAGTCGTTGTTATCCTGGGTTCCTCAGGTTGTGGGAAATCGACCTTGCTACGTTGCATCAATGGCTTGGAGATGATTCAAGGAGGCGATATTCTCCTAGATGGCAAGTCTATCACTGGCAGTAAGAAGGATTTCCACTTGATTCGTCAGAAAATCGGAATGGTCTTTCAAAGTTATGACCTCTTTCCACATCTGGACATCCTACAAAATCTGATCTTGGGTCCAGTCAAAGCTCAAGGACGTAACAAGGAAGAAGTCATTGCGGAGGCTGAGAAACTTTTGGATCGTGTGGGACTTCTGGACAAGAAGCATAGCTTCGCACGACAACTGTCAGGTGGTCAAAAGCAGCGTGTGGCAATTGTCCGCTCCCTACTTATGCATCCTGAAGTTATCCTCTTTGACGAGGTGACGGCTTCGCTTGACCCTGAGATGGTTCGTGAGGTTCTGGAATTGATTAACGACCTCGCTCAAGAAGGACGTACCATGTTGATTGTGACCCATGAGCTTCAGTTTGCGCGTGCCATCGCTGACCGTATTATCTTTATGGATAAGGGAGTCATCACTGAGGAAGGTACTGCTGAAGAATTCTTCAATCATCCAAAGACACAGCGGGCTCAAGAGTTCCTTAATGTCTTTGATTTCAGTCAGTTTGGTGCCTATTTGTAACCCATTGTTTTTAGTAAAAATATAATATTTTAGGAGATATTTATGAAATTAACAAAGAAAATTTTTGCCCTATTAGCCCTCGTCTTTGCCTTGGTGGCAGTGACTGCTTGCTCAAGTAACAGTAGCTCTGGTAAATCAACAGCCAAAGCACGTACCATTGAAGAAATTAAGAAGAGTGGTGAACTCCGTATCGCCGTCTTTGCGGACAAGAAACCTTTCGGTTATGTGGATAACAAGGGTGCTTACCAAGGTTACGATATTGAACTTGGTAACCGTTTGGCCAAAGATTTGGGTGTTAAACCTAAATACGTCTCAGTAGATGCGGCCAACCGTGCAGAATTCTTGATTTCAAACAAGGTAGATATTACCCTTGCTAACTTTACAGTAACTGATGAACGTAAGAAACAAGTGGACTTCGCCCTTCCTTACATGAAAGTCTCAATCGGTGTGGTGTCACCTAAAGACAAGGTCATTAAGGACGTTAAAGAGCTTGAAGGTAAGACTTTGATTGTTACTAAGGGAACAACTGCTGAAACTTACTTTGAAAAGAACTACCCAAATATCAAATTGCAAAAGTATGACCAATATAGCGATGCTTACCAAGCCCTCCTTGATGGTCGTGGCGATGCCTTCTCAACTGATAATACAGAAGTTCTTGCTTGGGCTCTAGAAAATAAAGGTTATGAAGTAGGAATCACATCACTTGGTAACCCAGATACCATTGCCCCAGCCGTTCAAAAAGGTAACAAAGAACTCCTTGACTTTATCAATGAAGACATTAAGAAACTTGGTAAAGAGAATTTCTTCCACAAAGATTATGAAAAAACACTTCGTCCAACTTACGGTGATGCAGCTAAAGCTGATGACCTCGTGGTTGAAGGTGGCGAAGTGAAATAAGACTGACAGCCTTCGTAAGAGGCGAGTCTTGCTTAATAAGAATAAAAACCCACCCCGTGGCTATTTAGCTTAGCTAGAAGCAGGGATGGTTTTTCTTGTTTTAGGGTGATTTTTTTCTCACTTTTTGCTTTTTATGTTTCTCCAACAAATGACAATACATGACAAGAAAAGGGCTCCCATCATTCCCCAAAAAAGAAATGGTTCAATATAATCAAAAAAAGTTTTGCGTTCACCATAGACCGAGGTAGAGCCATCTTTCCAAGTAATGGTTTTGTCCCTATCATCAATCCTTTTGTAGGACTCACCATTATAAGTCAAATAATGATCCTTCCGTACATACATATTCAAATAGTTAAGGCCGTTCTTTGTGGGAAGGTCTGAGAACAGACTTTCCTTGGCGTAAACTTCAATGTAGATGGTTCCATCTTTAAGACCTTTAATTTTCTGAGTTCGAGCATTTTTGATAAGGAGTTTTCCATCTTGTATAATTTCCCAATCGTACTTACGACTTTTTCCTCCTTCGTTATAGGAAATAGCAAGCTTGTGATTTTCAGACTGCCATAGCCCGTAGATACTATTTTCACTGATACCATCATAAAAGCATCTAAGATAGATGGTGACTATAGGTACCATGAATAGAAAACAAATCCTCAAAATCTTGACTAAACGGTCTTTGAATTTACCCCAACGTGCTCGCCATCCAGTTTTGTACTTTTGTGTTCTTCGATATTCATTTTGTGAAT
>ERZ773213.1423-NODE-1423-length-12677-cov-6.536365_pt1 | contig 12677 bp, 26 predicted proteins | sample MGYA00580996_ERZ773213 | MGnify/ENA primary metagenome ERZ773213 (study PRJEB29015, sample SAMEA2738152) | human oral metagenome | biome: human oral; feature: human-associated habitat; material: saliva | place: China | collected 2197 ...
TTCGTTGTAAAATAGTGGTGAAAGGTGGTGCGATAATATGTTTTCTTTTTTTACTCACATCAATCAACAGCGTCAAAAGATGGAGCAATCTAAAAAAGAAATGGAATTGCGCCACAGGGAGTTTGCTGATAGAGTCCGCATGGATATTAAAACAGGCGAGGAAGAACTCGATTTAAAAAGAGAGTGTTTTAATCAGCGCTACGGGCATCTATTTAGTCCTCGAAATAAATAGCAATAGGTATATATCGTAGTGACGGTTTATTTTAACGGCTACGATTTTTTGTTACGAGAATTTCTTGATTACTTCTAAAATCTCGTTGGCATAATTTGCGACTTCAAGAGGAGTAGATACTGGGAAAATACCTTTATCACGAATTTCGATAGTGCTTTTCTTTGAATTTGAACGATAACGTAATACCCATTTTTTGATATTATCGTCAACCAAAACATTGAAATAGCTTCGGTTATCTCTGTAAAATACACGTTCTGGAGATATAACATCTTTAGCAAGCATTTTAACAACAGTATAAACTTCTAACTCAGCAGGAGTTGTGATGATTTCGTCAGCGACTTCAACAACCTCTTCGGGTTCAGTTTCAGTTTTTGGAATATCGGTTGTTACTTTCGTCTCAACATTTGTATTCAGTGCTGCACTTAATTTTTCATTAACTCTTTCTGTGATGAATTGATTAAATCCTTTCACGATGATTGGAGAAAATGTTGTTAAGATATTTTGAGTCACACGTCCTTCATAAATTTCTGATGTTAGATATCTGAGGAAGCTATCTGAAGGTGCAGTGATATTTTCAGTCAGAAACGCTTTAAGATTGTTGAGGTATTTCAATTCAGAAGCTGATGAAACAATATTATCAATATCAAAATTCTCTTTGTGGAATTTGATAATCTCAGTAAATTGGTTTTCTTTGATGTCAGTAATATCTATTGTCAAGAATGGAGTTGTATCCATTTTATTCGGTTCGTCTAAATCAGTAAAGAATTTATATTCTCTACCATTTGTCAAGATACCGAATTTTGATTTAGTAGTTACGAAATATCTGAATAGTTGAGAGTCGTGCTTAGTAAGGTTTTCTGTGATTGATTTGCATTCGATTAGGATTTGAGGCTCACCATCCAAAATAATCGCATAGTCGACTTTTTCGCCTTTTTTAATGCCCACATCGGCAGTAAACTCTGGGACAAACTCAAGAGGGTTGAAGATGTCATAACCAAGCGCTTGAAAGAAAGGCATAATGAAGGCGTTTTTGGTTTGCTCTTCATTCGTAATGCTTTGGCTGAGTTCTGCGACACGTTTGCCGACTTGTTTTAAATCGGCTTTTACTTTATCAATTTCCATATTGATACTCCTTTTTTTAATTTACTAATGCTAAATATTCTTCTTTAACCATGATTTCATTTGTCATGGTTTTTAGATTGTAGTAAGACATGAATTTGAGGTAATCAAACTCTGTGGGGTCGTCTAAGTTTTCAAGTGCGTCTTTTACGAGATGATGGATCATATTCCTATCAGCTTCGTTTTCACAGCGTAGACGGGCGTTCTGGTACTCTGAGCGTGTGTGGTCTTTGTGTCCAAGTTCGTGTAGGGCGACTTGGATTTGTTGTTCAGGAGTCAAGTTGTGGTCAATAGCGAGTACGTTTGTGTCTGGATTGTAGAAACCGCTACTGTGCCAGTTTGAACCGTCGAAGAGACAAAGTTCTACTTGATATTCTTCGCAGAGTTTAGCGAGTGTCATAGTTCTCCTTTTAATTAGCTACTCGATAATAACTTTTAATAGCTGGATAACTTTTTAGTTTGCTTTCTTGACGTTTCTTTTTTTGTTCAAATTGTTGAATGGATTCATTACTGAGTCGTAGCATGTAATCATATTCATTGTTATTTTCTTTTGGTCGTTTAACTTGAACGTGGTTCATTTTAGATTCTCCGTTTTTAATTCTATAATTCCTTTGTGGTTTCTATTTCTATCAAAACCAAATTGTCCCATCCAGTATGTTTCATTGTGAGCCATGTGGGTATATATAGGACGAGTTTTTTCAATATGATTTTTATCGCCTATTTGATAGATGTCTAAGCAAGTACTTGCTTTTTCTTTAATATCTTTTAGATATGTCTCTATGTCTGGAGAATGTTTAAAAAATAGTAAGACATCTATGTCTTTTGGGTTTTCTTTCTGGGTGCAAAAGCTTCCGTCTAGCCATATACGCGTAATGATATTGCTATCTAGATTTTTTAAGAAAGTTGAGAGAGCTTGGAAATTTCTAGTTCTGGTAGTGGAGTTAGGGAAGCTATCTACTAGAGTTAATTGTATTTCTTCTAGTGAGATATTTGTTAGTATTCCTCCATTTAGGTTACCCTGATCATTGAAGCAGAGTTTAGCGAGTGTCATAGTTATTTATAAACCTCTCTGTACATTAAGCAATATCCTCTCGAGTTAGTCCTAGTTCATCCAAGACCTCATCCATGGTATAAGTAACTGGGTCAGCTAAATACTCCATATAGGCTTGGTCGGCTGCTCGTGCGTCTTCAATATCTTCCATGAGTGCCATGAAGTCGTCAAAATCCATGGTCGTTGTGTCGATACCGTGTTTGTTTAGGTAGTCCGTGATGTAGGAATTTTTTTCTGTGAAGTTGATAGTGATAGTCATTAGCGTTCTCCTTTGCTTTTGAAGTGGGCGGATAGGACGGATGTGATGAAGTCGATATCATCTTCATTTAGTGGTTTCCCGTCAAATAACATGGTGTTGGCTGCTGCTTTGCGTAAGTCTATGATTTGTCCGTTTACTTGAGCAAATTCATCACTCCCAGCAATAGCAGGGTTATCTGTTCGTCCGAGCAGGTAGTCGGTGGATACGTTGAAGTAGTCAGCGATTTCTTGCAATCTTTCAGCATTTGGTTTTTTACTCTTCATGCTATAGATTGTATTCCTGCTATATCCGAGTGTTTCTTCGAGAGAATTTATAGAAATTCCTCGTTTTTGGCAAAGTTCTTTAATTTTTTCAAACAAAGAAAACATTGATTTATCAGCCTTTCTAAGACATGACAAAAAATATTTAAACTTTTGTTTGTAAAATGGTTGACAAAATACAATCAATAGTTTAGAATAGTTTTTGTAAGTAAGTTACAACTAAAAAAACAACTAAGAAATAAATTATAAAAAATGTTTTAGCGAACGGTATTTATAGATTTATTAGTGTTTTTGTTATGCTTTTATTCTAAACAATAGATTGTAAAAAGTCAAGAGATAACACAAAAAATAGTTAAAAATTTAGTTGTTTCTTATTTACTTGTTCCTTGACAATTGAATAGAGCATGTGAGATAATAGGGGAGAAGTGAAGATGTAGTCTACTATAACTACAAAAAAAGCCCCTGCTGATAACCACAAAAGCAAGGGCTTTTTCTAGTCTACACTAGAAAGGTGGGTTGGTCGTTATTTCTTGTTTAGCCATTTTTCAATGACTATCAGGACGATACCGACCACCAAGGGTAGAATAATATTTGTGAAGATGTAATCTACCATAGGCTCCACCTCCCTTCTAAGGCAGATGTGCCGTCACTATTATATCACATTTATAATTTAGTCTGTCAAAGGTTTCTTTTGACAACTGAAAATAGGTATGAGACAATAGGGGATAAGAAAAGAAAGATGTTACTTAGCAACGTGTTCACGCTTAACCTCTAAGTCGCCAGCTTAGAGGTTTTCTTTGACAACTGGAAATAGATGTGAGATAATATAGGGGAATCGAAAAGTAGTTCCAATGGAACACAAATCCCCTAGTACCGCAAATACCAGGGGATTTTTTTGTGGGCTGGACACTAACGTTTGTCCTTGTCCTGCTTGCTATCCAGCCAGTCGCTGATCAATTTAGTTGCTAAATTGACTAAGAGCGGGGCAAGGATAAGTGTGAAAAGTAATTCCAATGGGACTCACCTCCTTTCAGAGGCTATATCGTTAGTGCCGTCACTATTATATCACATGCTCTATCAGTTAGATAGGGCATTTTTTATTTTTGAAAAAAGGAGGGAAGGGACATAAAAGTCAGTGGAATTACAACGATAGACTCAGAAATTTCTTTCGGGGAGTGCGATATTCAAGAAGTTCCTGAAGAAATAAAAAAGCTTTTCCCAAACCAGAATCTTATAAAAGTTTCTGAAAAAGGAAAAAGCTATATTTTAAACTCAGACTATATCGTATTACTTTTTACGAGTCTGTGAAAGCGCCGATCCAGCGATAGACTTTGTTCGAGCAGAAGAACGTCCGTCGCGAAGAGCCTTGCTTGCTTTGGTGGCGACTTTAGCAGAGGTCTGCTTGGTATTTTTTGCCATAAGCAATCCTCCTTTCTTAATTATTTGACTTGCGATTTTCATAAGGAGTTGGAAAGGTCTTATCAAATCGTTTTAGTCAAAATATATTATAACCCAAACATTTTTGTTTGTCAATATATTGTATAAGGAAGGACTTAATGTGCTTTGAAAGCACAACATATGGTATTTTAGATGTGGGATGAAATTGAAAAACAATTAAAAATAAAAGGCTGGTCAATGTATCGTTTAGCTAAGGAATCGGGTGTCCATCCATCTAATTTTTCAAATCTCAAGGCTGGAAGGATGAAAGAGATGTCGTGGACGAATATGTGCAAAATCGCTGATGCACTGGAAGTCAGCTTGGACAAGTTAAGATAGAAAGGAAAAATTTATATGCCAGATATCACAAACGGTCGTGAAAGAGTTAATGCTTTCTTAAAAGATAAGGGTATCAAAAAAGCAACTCTAGCAGTTGCATACGGCTTTAAGCGACAGGAAGTAACAAATATTCTGAGTGGGACGACGAAGGGCCCACGAGCAAACAGTTTCATTCTTCAGGTTATTGAAGATTACGGGATTGAGTAAGAAAGATTTGAGGAATAGGAGGAAGAACATGAACGAAGTTATTAAAGTGACTGTGAATGACAATCACGAACCGATTGTATCTGGTCGTCAGTTGCATGAGGCATTGGGAGTTAAAACAGAATATAAGAAGTGGTTTAGTCGCATGACTGAATACGGTTTTAATGAAAACGAGGACTTTTTAAAGGTGACCCAAAAATGTCTCACCTCTTCAACAGGTCAAAATACGACTGACCACATCATCAAACTAGACATGGCTAAAGAAATCGCCATGATTCAGCGAACGGAGAAAGGAAAAGAAGTCAGACAGTACTTCATTCAAGTAGAAAAGGACTTTAACAGTCCTGAGAAGATTATGGCAAGAGCCTTGCTCATGGCTGATCAGAAAGTCCACAAGCTGGAGGCTCAGATTGAAGCGGACAAACCCAAAGTCCTCTTTGCAGACGCAGTGAGTGCAAGTAAGTCATCTTGTCTAATTGGTGAACTAGCTAAAATTCTGAAACAGAATGGGATTGACATTGGTCAAAACAAACTTTTTCAATGGTTACGCTCTAACGGCTACCTTATTAGTCGTCGTGGAGAGTCTTGGAATCAACCAACACAGAAAAGCATGCAGTTAGGTCTGTTTGAGTTGAAAAAGACAAATATCAACCATGCTGACGGTCACACAACAGTCAATACAACACCAAAGGTCACTGGCAAAGGTCAGCAGTACTTTATCAACAAGTTCCTTAATCAGGAATACTTGATAGGTTAGAAAGGAGAGCCTATGGAAGAAATTAAAATTCGCGAGGATAAATTATCCTTGAACGGTCAAGAGTTAAAAACTCTTATGGCATTTGAAATAAAAAGCACAGCCGAGAACGGCTATGCAGAAGTGAAACTAACTTTACTTGCTAAATTGACCTGAGAGAGGAGATAGAAAAATGCTAGCAATTTTAACAATCATTAACATTGTATGTGCAGTTATCAACCTAATCACATTTTTTGTAAATAGGAGTGAATGATTTAGATTTAGAGAAAAAATGGATTTGCTTATTTGTTGTTACCTTAATCTTGTAAGGGGCTTTATTCAAGTAGTAGGAAAAGCCTACACTTGAATTAGGGAAAAGATCTGTTTCATCTTCAAATGGTTCGGAGTACCAACTACTATCAAGGAGAGGCAAAGGAATACGACTCAATCCGTATTCGTCAGTTGCATATCTTGGAACAACCGAACTGGGGTCAAAACCGTTGTCAAAGATTTCTTTACCGTTTATATCAAAAAGTTGAACACTTTTTATGACAACGGCAACATTTGAGGTATTTACCAACTCAAAGTTATATTGATAATCTGATTTTGGGTCAACTCTATCTTTGAAACAGTTGGAAATTTTAACAGTTGCCCTATTCATTGCAACTGAATAAAGTAGCCCAATAACACCTGTAACAGCGCCAACCCAAGCAGCAATAATATTAAGCATATCCATATTATCTAAAATCCATGAAATCATTTCAGTACCTCACGTTTTTATTTTTATTATACCAAATTTAGAAAGGAGACTGTATGACAGATTTTAAAAATTTAGATTGTCAATTTATCTTTCAAGAATGCAACTGAAAATTATACTGCTGTTAGTAATAGCTTTATCAACGATCCTGCGCTGGATTTTACAGCCGTTGGTATTATGATGGTTATTTTAGCTAACCACCCCAACTGGCAAGTCTATCCAGAGGAGATAGCTAAAAGAAAAGGTGTTAGTCGAGACACAGTTGATAGCTACTTCAAAATATTAGAAAAAAATGGCTACCTACGAATTGTTAAAAAAGGCATGGGACGTGGTAAAGGAGTTCGTGTTTTCAGATTTTTCTCAGATGTAAAAATATCTGATTTTCAATTCGATATTATGAAACAGAGATTGAATGAAAGTATATCTAAGTTATCCACAGGTTAGAATTTACATTTCCGATTTTTACAAATCTGTATTTTACAAATCTGTATTTTACAAATCAGAAAATTTAGGCACTAATAAATACTAACTAACAACAAGTATTAAATAACAATAAATATTAATTAACAACAAGTCCTACTTCTCTTAACAAATAAAAGAGAGGGTAGAAAATAAATACAAAGGAGAAAGAAATGAGACCAAGACGATATCCGTATAGTGGGAAAAGAAAAAAGCCTATCGGAGAGTCGATAGACTTACTAGCGAGAGTTTTTAGACTTGAATCACAAGTCATTAGTTTAGCTAATCATGAAATGTTTAAAATGCCATCTTCACGTTCTTCAACTGTATAGCCAGCACTTATGCATTCTGCAATAATTTCGTCTTTAGGTATAGCATAAAGTGCAGGGTCTACGCAACAAACTTTGAACGATGGATTACTTAGAATATCCTGGATAAAACGATCTAAATCATCCCAGTTATAGTTAGGATAATTCTTTTGAGGTCTAGGTTGTAAACGAGACATAGTTTTTCCTCCTTTCTTTTGAAATTTTGACTAAAACGGTGAGAGGTCCTAGTCAAGAATATTATAGCAATTTAAGAGGATATTACATCAGTCTTGAGGCTGATATAGGAGGTTGAATGGAAGATAAAATCATCGAACTTGCTGATTACTTCATCAGCGAATCTAAAACATACAGAGAAGCAAAAATAGCGTGTGAGAAGCTATTGAAACAAGTCAGCCATGAGATAGAACTTAGGGCGATGGAAAGTAAGACAGTCTAGAAGACAACAAAAAGCACCTGACGGCAATCAGGCGCATACTTAAATAATTTAAACCATTATATCACAAAAATGCTTGCCCGCATAGTTGAGAGGATGTAAAAAAATGGAAGGTATAACGCTACAATTACGATTGGACGGCGAAAGTGCTGAATTGTTCACAAACCAATTACTGGCCTTTACTGAGAAGCAAGTCAAGGAGCGGTTGGAGAATGATCGCATGCCAATCAATCAACAGGCTTTGATGAAGAAGTTTGGCTTTAATCATGCCTATGTTAAAAAGTTAGAACGTAAAGGCTTAAGATTTCGTAAGCAAGGGAAAGATATTATGTATGATGTCAATGATGTTTATGAGATTTTGGAATTAGAGAAAGAAGTACGAAAATTAAGAGCGTAAGGAGGGAGAAAATGTACGAACCACCGATTTTAGACCAGCTGATGGGTGTTGGTGCTCTGCTGATTGGATTTGCAGAGGTTTGCCGTCGTATCAAATTGCAGGAAAAACGCAAGGAAGAAGAAAGACGAGAAGAGCAAGAATTTGCGTCTATGATTATTCAAGGGTACAACCATGCATACGAACGTGGTAGAGAGGACAATTGGCAAGAAATTCGCAAGAATATTCAGCGAGACTTCAAAGGATTTACCTACGACAACGAACCGCCTGTAGGATTGCGTCCTGAACCTCTAGCCTTACCAGAACCACGAAGAGCACGCTATGCAAAGTATTTGGGATAGAGCAAAGGAGATGCTAATGTTTGATTACGACAGAGATATAATGCAACCGCCTGAGCCACGAGAAGAACTTGACCCTAGAGAGTATGTGGATATCGGATGCGGTCGGCGTCGATATGTAGGTGATGAAATATGATTCAGGAGCTACACGAAGAAATCGACAACTGGCGAGCTGAATATATTCATCTCGGCCGAGAGCTGGGGCAAATCATCAACGAACAACAAAATATTATTTTGAAATTGCAAAACGAAAATCGACGCTTGAAGCGTGAAAATTGGAACCTTAAGAAGACGAAAGGTAGAAAGAAATGAAAAAACGATTGTATTACAAAAAATGGAAACAAGAACTTAGAGAGGAAATGAAGGCAGAAACTGACGGCGAGTATCTAACCGAGAAAATGGTTAGAAAAATGAGTATTAACGACATGTTACATTATTTTCGAAAATTAGCATTAGAAGATGCTGGATACTGTGGGACAATGTTTAATTACTAAAAGAAAGATGGGAATAAAATGAGTTACGAACTAACACAAAAACAAATTACATCATCAGTTGCAGCACGCATTGGAGAAATGCAAAACGAAGGGCTAATGATCGCACCGAATTATAGCGTTAGCAATGCGCTGAGTTCGGCATATTATGCTCTAAAAAATTCCAATAGTGGGAATTTGCTCCAGCAATGCACTCAAGACAGCGTTTATAACGCATTGTTAGAAATGGTAACCCAAGGACTAAGCCCAGCTAAAAAGCAATGTTACTTTATCAAATACGGCTCTGACGTCCAATTGAGAATGTCTTATTTTGGGACCATTAAAGTTACTAAAGATTTGCAAGAGGTGAAAGACGTTACTGCAAATGTTGTTTACGAAGGTGACACGCTAGATGTAGCAGTTGAAAACGGGCGTAAAAAGTTAGTCAAGCATGAGACAGATTGGCGGAACGCAGACAATCCAATAATTGCTGCTTATTGCATCATCACTCGAACTGACGGAGAAGAGTTCTTTGAAGTCATGACTAAAAAACAAATTGACAAATCATGGTCTAAGGCGAAAACGAAAAATGTCCAAATCGACTTCCCTGACCAGATGGCTATGAGAACGGTTATCAATCGTGCGGCTAAAATGTTTATCAACACAAGCAATGACAGCGACTTGTTCGCTGGAGCAATCAATAACACAATTGCTGACGAGTATGACAATGGTCGTCAAATGAAAGAAGCTGAGCCAGTGAGAGAAGAGGCTGAAACATTAGATAGTATCCTTGGAGCTTCTGAAGAAGTGACTGAAAAACCAAAAAAAGAGGTTATCAACCAGGAGTTGACGACCACAGATACAAGCTACCCAGCAGATGAGGTTCCAGATTTTGATAAAGAAACAGGCAAAGTAATTGACCAAGAGCCAGAAAATGGTCAAATGGACATGCTAGAAGGGGAGGATTTCTAAAATGACTGAAGAATTAAAAGATGTGACAGATAGCTTAGAACTTGTTCCAGTAACAGATTTAGAGATTGGTTTTACTCTAAAAGCTGCTGAAATCGAAATCCAAGGTAAAGAAGTTTTGGAGCAAGCTTTAGAGTCCTACAAAAAGAAATACGCTGGCTATATCGTTACAGAAGAAACTTTATCAGATGACATTAAAGTCAAAGACGAGTTGGGACGAGTACAGCGTCAGATTGAACAAGAACTTAAAAACCAGCTTTCAGAATACTCTAAACCTCTTGATGAAGCAAAGGCTTGGGTTGAAAGCATATTAGACCCTATCAAAACTTTGCAGACATACATTAAAAATCAAATCAGGGAGTTTGAGGAGAGGAAAACAGAAGCCCGAAAGGAAACGGTCAGAGAAGCTTTTGAATCTGCAATCGCAGAAAGTGGCACAGAACTTGATATCAAATTATTTGCTATTCACTTTGACGATTTCAGCAAGAAGAAGTGTTTTATGGCCGATAATGTGCGAATCAACCAAGCTACTTCTAAGATGATTGTCGGATTGGTTGCAGAAGAAGCCGCTAAGAAGCAACAACGTGAAGCTGGACTTATCCAGATTACAGAAGCGGCAGCTAAAGCTGGTCTCGGACCTACTGTCTACATTCGCAGTTATGACAAGGGAGCGAAACTTGCTGATGTTTTGCAAGCAATTCTTGATGATAAGGCATTAGCTGAACGAGCTAAAGCGGAAGCCGAGTTGAAAAAGCGTATAGATGAAATGACTGCTATCGCGGTAGCTAAAGGTTTGAACCCTGAAAAGTACGTTGATTTGCTAAGAGAGGGTCGCTCTGCTTTGGATACTATCAATATTCTACATGCAGACGCAGATGAGCTTAGACGGACCAAAGCAGAAGCAGAACAAGAAGCTCAGAGTCGATTCTACGCTCAAAAACAGCCTGAATTTAAGCCTGAAACCAGTTCAGAGGACAATTATACCATTGAGAAAGAAACAGGCCTAAAATCTCAAAATATGGCTTCTGAGAATATGGCTAAAAAATATGGTTATCGATACCAAAATATGGAAATTATTTTCCCTGAAAAAAATATGCGTCAAGTCAAAGAGCAATTCAAGGCTATTTCTCAAGAGTTAGGAATTATTGTCCGAGCAATGCCTGAAATGGCAAGCAAGGCTGAAAGGGTGGAAATGGAATGACAATGGATTTACTTGGTAAAGACTACTATTCAGCAGCTTCTGCACGTCGCTACTGGTCTATCTCGCAATACAAGCGATTTAGAGAGTGTGAAGCACGGGCATTGGCAGAGCTAGAGGGAGAGTGGGAAGACCAACGAGATAACACAGTTCTTTTGGTTGGTAACATGGTTCACAGCTATTTTGAAAGCCCAGAAGCACACAAGAAGTTTATGGATGAAAATGCGGATGCCATGATTTCAAAAGCTGGTAAAACCAAAGGTCAGTTAAAATCTGACTTTCTGGTTGGCAAGCGAATGATTGAGCGACTGGAAGCTGACAAGGAATTTATGGAGTGTTACGTCGGCCAGAAAGAGGTTGCTGTCACAGGCAAAATCGAAGGAGTGGAATTTAAAGGCAAGATTGACTGCCTCAATGTCGAAAAAGGCTATTTTGTAGACATTAAGACCACAAAATCAGACATTGATACCGAGGTATGGGTTCAGGATGAAGCAAGTGGGCGAAATATTCAAGTCCGTTGGTTTGAAGCTTGGGGATATATTCTTCAAATGGCAGCTTACAAGAAGATGTTGGAAGAAGAATATGGCAAAGAGTTCCTCCCTATCATCTACGCAGTGACAAAAGAGCCGTACCCTGATACCAGAGCGATTGCTTTTGAGTCGCAGGAAATACTCGATTATGAGTTGACCAAGCTGTCCGTGCTTATCCAGCGCCTTGATAAGGTCAAGCGAGGCGAAGAGAAGGCGAAGCCGTGCGGCCATTGCGAATATTGCAAATCGAAAGCGTTGACCCGACGCGTGGAGGTAATCTGATGATTCATCTCTACGAAAATCATCTTGGCGGCTGGTATACGTTGGGTCGCTATGAAGAGCCAGATTACTGCGAAACGTGCAGAGAGTTCGATGAGTATATCGGAGCGTTTCAAAGCATGGAAGATGTTGCGTTGAAGCTATTGAAAGAGGATGCTTCAGACGAAGAAATTTACCGAGTGACTGGATTGAAAGTAATTATTAAGTTTGAAAAAGTGAGGAAAGAATGAAAATTTATATTGAACAAGATGACGTAAAATTGAGCTTTGAGCGAGCGCAGGAACTTGACTATCAAACCTTATTCAAAGCCTATCAAATGGTTACAGGGTCTGACGAAATCCTTGAGGATTTGAGTCAGAAAGAGTCTGAGAATGCAGGGACTGTTTTAAAAATTGATGCTGAGAAGTTAGCTGAAATTGATCATGTCAATATCAAAGAAGTCACAGACAGGTTTTCAGCAAAGTTTAGCGGAAGTCCAGCGGTTTCGCAGAAACAAAATGAGAAGGTAGATGTCGATTTACAATGCCCATTTTGCGGATGTGCGAAGCGGTGGAAAGTCCCGCCTTACTTTAAATTCATGAACTGTCCTGACTGCCAAGGCTCAATTTTCTTGTCTTGGGCGACAGGGGTTAAAGATGAATTGGATGACAATGGATTTTATTTCAGAGGGGACAGTCCGATGAAATTTAAAGAGCAGACAGATGAATTCGAGGATATGTTTGCTGTTGAAGAATCAAAATAACCAAAACCAACTGTTTCCATTTTGGAAACAACTCAAAAACCAACAAGCCGTGTATTCTTGTAAAACTGCGAACTAGAAAACGTCAATGAAGGTCATGTGACCTTGGACGAGCGACTGCCCGTATTTAGCCAATTATCACAAAGGC